>Ga0116189_1001328_pt1 | contig 19542 bp, 19 predicted proteins | sample AD_JPNTR3_MetaG_FD_89895 | JGI IMG/M metagenome (GOLD analysis project Ga0116189, IMG submission 89895) | Active sludge microbial communities of municipal wastewater-treating anaerobic digesters from Japan - AD_JPNTR3_MetaG | ecosystem: Engineered > Bioreactor > Anaerobic > Digestate | place... | reverse complement strand
GTCATTCAGTCGGGCAGGTAACCACTGAGCTACAGACGCATTTTAAAATATGTTTCATATTATAACAAACAAATAAAAAAAATCAAGAGTAATAGTTTGACAAAAAATAATCAAAAAAGTAAGCTATTTTTATCAAAATAATTTACTCCTCGTAGTTCAATGGATAGAACTTTGGTTTCCGGAACCAACAATGGAAGTTCAATTCTTCCCGAGGAGACAAAAAATACTTTTATCAAAAGTATTTTTTAATTTATAATCTTGTAAATATCTAATTTAAGAAATTTAATAAAATATAAAAAAACTTAAACTAATTCGTTATTATTAATTTAATAAAATTAATGTTTCATAATTTTATTTTTTAAAAAATATTTTTTGTTTACTAAAAATTTTTAAATTCAAAATTAATTTTATAAATTTTAAAATTATAAAATTTAAAAAATAAAAAGTTATACACAGTTTTTCTTGACTAACTGTTCAAAAAAATTAAAAAACAATTTATAATATGGATGAGGTCGAAAAAATAATTCAAAATTATTTTTATAAATTTTTTACATCAATGCTTGTCATGTAAAAAATGCATCAAGTAACCAAGTGGTGTGCACCATGGTCACATCAAAAAAATTTTTGATGCTTATCTCTAAAATGAAAGGGGGTGTCTCTATGCCAGTAGCAAAGAAAAAAGTTGCTAAAAAGAAAGTAGCAAAAAAACCAGTTGCTAAAAAGAAACCAGTTGCTAAAAAGAAACCAGTTGCTAAAAAGAAAGTAGCAAAAAAACCAGCTAAAAAAGCTGTAAAGAAGGTTGTTAAAAAAGTTGCTAAAAAGAAACCAGTTGCTAAAAAGAAAGTAGCAAAAAAATAATTACTTCTTTAAAAAATCCTCTCACTTAAAGTCAGAGGATTTTTGTTTTTATTTAATTATAACTTTATTTATTTAAATATATCGCGTTCAGTTTTATCTGAAAAAACTTTTACTATTCCAAATTTTCCATCATAACCAGGTTGAATAAAAATATCTCCCTTTCGTACTCGTTCAATCGCTTTAACAATAATTAATTCACTATACTTTTTTATTTCTAATAAATCTTTTTCCAATAAAATAGAAAATTCTTTTCCTAAATTTTTTAATAAATTATTATACTCAGTAATTACTTTTTTAGTATTGACTCCACACCCAAAAGCATTGGCAATAATTTCTGGTAAAGGAACTAAACTTTTATAAGGTATAAAATTATTTTTTATTTTTTCTACTTCTTTTTCAGTTCTATCAGATAATTCTCTTATCCGATTTTCTACGCCAATAACTAAAGGTTTTTTACAAACTGGACAAAGTCCTTTTAATTTTTCTGTTTCTTCAGGCGAACAAACAAATTTACAATCACGATGTCCATCATAATGATATTTTCCTTCTTCTGGAAAAAATTCTATAGTATAAAGAAATTTATTTTTATCCCGACTTTTAATTATATTAAAAATATTATCATAAGTAATTTCTTTTTCATTTAAAAATTGTAAAACATTAGCTTCTCTTCCAATTTTTTCTAAACTATGCGCATCTGAATTAGAAATTAAAGCAATATTATCTAACATTGAACAATACCAATTCATTTTTGGATTACTAGATAAACCAGTTTCAACAGCAAAAATATTTGGAGTCAATTCTTCAAAAGCTTCTTCTAAACTATCATAACCACCTTTGGAACCAAAAATACCAAACCAAGGTGTCCAAACATGAGCTGGAATCATAATCATTCTTTTGTCAATCTCCAACATTATTTTTAATAATTCTTTGACTGTTAAACCAAGAATTGGCCGACCATCAGATCGTAAATTAAAACCCCTTGCTTCTAAACGCTGATTAAATTTTTCTGCCACTTCAATATTTGGAGCAAACACACAAACATGAATTCGTCTAGTTTTACCTTTATGTTTTTTTATACAAGATAATTCTGTACCAATAATAAATCTAATTTGGTTTCCTTTTTTATTTAAAAAAGAATTAAAAGTGGCAGAAGTATTAAGTTTATAAACTCCTGAATTATCAATTTCCACTAAACTATTTTTAATATGTTGAAACCATTTAGGATGAGTAAAATCTCCAGTAGCAACAATATCTATACCTCGCAAACTACAAACTTCAGCAATTTTAGGTAATTCTAAATCCTTAGAACAAGCTCGTGAATATTTAGAATGAATATGTAAATCTAAAATTTGTTTAATCATAATTTAAAATTCTTTGAAATTATAACAAAATAATATTAATTAGCCAATTATAAAAATAAATATAAATTAAAAAAATGAACAAACAAATTTTAATTATAAAAAACACCAGCATTTACCAGTGTTTTTTATTTTCTACTATTTTAAACTTCAATTACTACTGGAAGTACCATTGGTCGTTTTTCAGTTTTACTAAAAAGAAATTGTCCAATTTTATCACGAATATTATTTTTAATTTGATTGGTATCTGCCCAACTAACAGGATCGGATTCAATAACCATTTTCTTAACTCTTTTGCGTAAATCTTCAATCAATTCTTTATTGTCTTTTAAATAAACAAACCCTCGAGAAATAATATCAGGATTTTGAACTAATTTTCCAGTCTTACCATCAACAGTTGCAATTACTACCACCATACCATCTTCAGCCAACACCTGTCGATCACGCAAAACAATATTTTGAGTATCAGTAACTCCTAAACCATCTACAAAAACATAATCTGTTGGAACTTTTTTATCCAAAATATTAGCTGATTTTTTATTTATTTCAATTACTGAACCATTGTCTGGAACAAAAATTTTATTTTTATCAAAACCCTGTTTCTCTGCCAACTTAGCAGCTTCTTTGAGAAAATAATGATTAGCATAAACTGGAATAAAATAAGTAGGTTTAATTTGTTTTAACATTTCTACAATATCTTCTCGAGTAGCATGACCAGAAACATGAACATCCATAAGTTCACCATGAATCACATTATCACATTGACGATACATATTATCTTTCAATCTTTGAATAGATCTTTCATTACCAGGAATTACTGAAGAAGAAAATATTACTGTATCATTTTTCTTCAAAATAATATGTTTATGTTGTTTATTAACAATCCTTGTCATAACTGCTTTTTCTTCACCTTGAGCACCTGTACCAATTACAATAATTTTCTTATCTGGATATTTACCAATTTGACGCACATCAATCAAAACATCTTTTTTAATTTTGATATAACCAAGTTCTTTGGCAATTTCAATATTAATTCTCATACTATAACCTTCTAAAGCAACTTTTTTACCTAATTTTTCTGCCAATTCCAAAACCCATTTTATTCTTTCAATCTGAGAAGAAAAAGTACCAATAATTACCCGTCCTGGAGCATCAGTCAAAATATTTTTTAAATTTTTATACATCTCTTCATAATTACTACTACGCTTTTCATTAAGTGAACCTAAACTTTCCAACATCAAAATTGATGGTTTAGGAGTATTTTGTAATTTACTATAATCAATAGTTGGCTTACCTTGACGATCTCTTTCCATAGTCCAATCTCCCGGATGAATAACTGTTCCTGCTGGTGTTTCTAATAAAACTCCCACTGCATCCATAATTGAATGTTCTACTTGAAAAAATTTCACAGTAAATTTTCCCAAACGAATTACATCATCAATACTTTTGATAGTAATTGTTTTTAAATTTTTAGCAGTGCCTTTTTTATAATCTTCTTGTTTATGTCTTACTAAAGCCAAAGTCATATTACGCCCCACAATCAAAGGATTGCCTAATTTTTCCAAAAGAATTGGCGCCGCACCAATATGATCCAAATGCCCATGACTAAATATTACACCTTTAATATTTTTTTCTTTTCCTACAAGATATTTAGTATTAGGAATAATATAATCAATTCCTGGCATATCTTCTTCAGGAAATTGTAAACCCATATCCAAAATAACAATATCATTTTCATATTCAAACAAGGTCATATTACGCCCCACTTCTTCACAACCACCCAAAGGAATTATTCTTAATTTACTTTCTTCATTTCCAACCTTTGAAGTGGAATTAGAAGAAAAAGTTTGATGTTTTTTTCTAAAAAACACCTTTTTTGATTTATTATCAAAACGAGAAGAAGAATTTTGAGAACTTTGTTGTTTTCCATAAGTTCTTTGTTTTCTTACATTATTAACTTTATTTTCTACTGCCATATATTATTAAATAAGAAGTTTTATAAAATAAATTTTGTTTTAGACTTCCTACAACTAAAACGAGAAGTTAGTTTTAAATAAAAACTAATTTAAAAGTAAACTTAGTGCCGTAGAAGAGATTTGAACTCTTATGACCTTACGATCGCTAGCACCTGAAGCTAGTGCGTCTACCAATTCCGCCACTACGGCAAATTTAATTCTTAATTATCTAGCAATCTTTCAATCTTTGTAGTGATAGCGAATTATTTTTTTGTAAAATAAATTACAAATTATTTTTTAGAAGCAAAAGTCCATTCCCCTTTAGTCTTCATATACCATGAAGTTACATCAGAAAAACGATCAGCTGGTTGAGAAATTTTTTTAGTATTTATACCTTTAATATTATCTGTTACCGCATAAGTATAAGTTGGCATATAAAGAAAAATAGCAGGCACTTCACTTAGTAATATTTCTTGAAATTTTGTATAAGCTTCTGCTCTTTTGAGATCATCAGTCATTCCTCTAGCTTGTTCCAACAAAGTATCAACATTTCTATTCACATAAGAACTTAAATTTAAACCTGGAAAAACTGCTTGACTAGAATGCCAAAATGGATAAGGATCCGGATCACTACCTACTATCTCTCCATATAACAACACATCATAATTACGATTTTTCAAAATATCCCGAGAAATATCTTTAGCTGAAACATATTTTATATTTACTTTCACTCCTATTTCTTGCCAAAAACCAGCTATCATTTTTGCTGCTTGTTGATATTCATTAGTGCCTACGGTAACAATAGTAATTTCTAAAAATTTATTTTCTTTATTTTTACGATAAAAAATTTGTGATTCACTTAATTCTTCATCTAATAAAATATCAATTTCTTTTTCTGCCTGTTGTCTTGGTGAAGAAGTAGCAATTTCCAATTCTTTATTTATTTTTTCTGTACTAGTTGAATTATTTTGTTCTATCATCAATGTAGATGATGCTAAAGGATTTTTTTCTTCCCATTCTTTTAATAATTTTTCCTTTTTTAAATTACGATATTCTTCAGCTCCAACTCGAGTCCAAGTTTTATCCAAAATATCATTAGCCGAACTTGGAGAAAATTCTTTTTTACCCAATTCAGAATTATAACCCAAAAATCCCGGTAATATAGGACTATTGATAACTTGTCCTTCACCACTTAGAGCTTCTCTTAAAATTCTATCTTTATCTATAGCTAGTTCCAATGCCTGACGCAAACTTTTTTCTTTTAAAAAAACATTATTATTTTGATTAATAAACAAAGCCGTATATTGTGGCATTTGTAAAGTATAAATATTTATATTCTTACGCTCTACTTTATCGCGTAATTGTTTTGGTACAAAACTCAAGCTGTTAACTTTTTTTCCTCGCAAAGCCTGAATAGAACCTGCATCTCCTTGATATTCTGTATAAAATTGAAAAATAAATTCATCTAAATAAGCTAATTCTCTATAATAACGATTGAATCTTTTTAATTCATAAGTATAAATATGTCCATTATCATCTTTGGTCAAACGAGAAAACATAAATGGTCCAGTACCTATTGGTCGTATATTACTTTGAGCCAATCTTATTTGCTCTGGAGCTACATTATACCAAATATGTTCTGGTAAAATACCAACTGTAAGACTAGATAATAAACTAGGATATGGTTCTTTAGAAATAAATTGAACTTTATAATCATCAATCGCTATTACTTCTACACCTTGAAAACTAATATTCAAAGGACTGCTCACCATATTATTTTGAATAGTCTCAATCGTAAATACTACATCTTGAGCTGTAAATGGTTGATCATCATGCCAAATAACATCTTTACGCAATTCAAAAGTAAAAACTTTTTTATCATCACTAATTTCATATTTTGCTGCTAAATCTGTCATTAATTCATTATTTTTTCCATAACGCATCAAACCAGAAAAAACCAATCTACTAATATCCATATCAACATCACTTGTAACAGCAAAAATAGGATTTATAAATTGTGGAGAACCAACAGAAGCCTCAATAAATTTACCCCCATTTTTAGGAACTTCAATTCTATTATTATTTATAAAATTCAAACCTAACCAAATTAAAGAAATTAAAAAAACTAAAAAACTTAATCTAAAAATTTTTCTTTCTTTTTCATTAAATAATTTATTGATATGAAAAATTTGACGCAACTTAGGAAATTTTTTACCTAAAGCTTTTCTCGCCAAACTAATATCATAATTATAGGAAACAAATGGACGCGCTTCTGGACGCTTCCTTTCTTTTATTTTTTTCTTTAAAAAAGACTTAAAAGAAGTCAACATAGATTTGTCCTCCTTTTAATTTAAGAAGTTTAATATAACAAATTGAGAATAGCCGCTACAAAAAACAAAATTGCTATTACAATAGTAATTTGAAATAAAATCTTATCCATACCTCTTCTAGTACTATAAACACTACCACCACCACCAAAAGCAGATCCTAAACCAGATCCTCTTTGTTGAAGTAAAACCGCTACTATTAAAAAAATTGCTAAAACTAGCTGAATAATTGTAAAAACCTTATCCATATTTAAGTATTATTAATAAGCTAAAAATATTATACAAGAAAAACTAAAAAAGGTCAAGATTCCTAAAAAATAATTAAAAAATTTTTACACACTTATAATTGACAAAAAAAAATCTCTATGTTATACTCACGACACTTAAATTTTATTTAAAAATGAGTGTAAACGATATATGAAAAAAAATATCCACCCAGAATACCATGAAGAAGTAAAAGTTACCTGCGCTTGTGGTAATAATTTTGTTGTTGGTTCTACTTTGAAAGAAATTCGTATTGAACTTTGCAACGAATGTCATCCTTTTTATACTGGTAAACAAAAATTGGTTGATGCTACTCGTAGAGTAGAAAAATTCCAAGAAAAATTAACCAAAGTAAAAGCTGTAGCAGCTACTAGAAAAGGTAAAAAAGCCAAGAAAGCTGCTGTTAAAGCCAAAAAAGAAACTACTAAAAAAGAAACTACTAAAAAAGAAAAATAGTTTTTATAAATAAAAAACAGATTCATTTTATGAGTCTGTTTTTATTTGGTAAAAAATGTATAATAACAATCTATACTTAATAATAAATTATGAACCCTAAATACGAACAAATCAAAGAAAAATATCTACAACTAGAAAAAGATCTTCAAGATCCCCAAATTATTTCTGATCAAAATAAATTGAAACAAACAGCTACTGAATTTGAAAATCTCAAAGAAACTGTTGAAAAAATTAATGAATTATTTAAAATAGAATCTCAATTAATTGAAACTGAAAATATTGTCCAAAGCGAAACTGATGAAGATATGCGAGGAATGGCAGAAATTGAAATAATGGAACTTAAAGAGAGAAAAAAAATAATTGAAAATGAATTGACTGAACTTACCAAACCTCAAGATCCACTTGATAATAAAAATGTTATTATAGAAATTCGCGCTGGCGCAGGTGGTGATGAATCAGCTCTTTTTGCTGGAGACTTAATGCGTATGTATTTAAAATTCGCAGAAAAGAAAAATTGGCAAACTACTTTAATTGATGAAAACCGAATTGGTATTGGTGGTTACAAAGAAGTTATTTTTTCTATTACTGGAAAAAATGTTTATAAAAATTTGAAATATGAAATGGGCGTTCACCGAGTGCAAAGAATTCCTGAAACTGAAAAGTCTGGGCGTATTCATACTTCTACTGCTAGTGTAGCTATTATGCCAGAAATTGAAGAAACTGAATTAGAAATCAATCCTAATGATCTACGAATTGATACTTTTTGTGCTGGTGGACACGGCGGACAAAGTGTTAATACAACTTATTCTGCGGTGCGTATTACTCATATTCCAACTGGAATAGTAGCTCAATCTCAAGATGAAAGATCACAAATTCAAAATCGTGAAAAAGCGATGAATGTACTCCGAGCTAGACTCTATGAAATAGAAAGAGAAAAACAAACTGCTGAAATTGATGCTAAACGCCGAAGTCAAATCGGAACTGGAGATCGAAGTGAAAAAATCCGTACTTACAATTATCCTCAAGATAGAATCACTGATCATCGTATTCATGAAAATTGGAATAATCTTGAAAATATTTTAAATGGAAATTTAGATGACATTATTGAAACTCTTAGAAAAGCAGATTATGCTGAAACTGAAATATCATCTTAAATAAAATAAATACTAATAAATAAAATCAAAAAAATCCTCCTACTGAGAAGTATGGAAATAAAAAAATTAATTTCACAAACTAATTTAGCGACAACTGAAGCTGAACTTATTCTCGCTCATGTAATAAAAAAATCGCGTGAATTTATTTTGGCACATCCGGAAAAAAACATAAATAAAATACAAATAAAAAAATATAATCAACTAATAAATAAGCGTCTAAAAAATATTCCTCTTGCTTATCTTACTGGTTACAAAGAATTTTTTGGCTTAAATTTTTTAGTAAATAAAAATGTTTTAATTCCTCGTCCTGATACTGAAATTATAATAGAAAAAGTTTTACAAGAAATCAAAAAAAATAAAAATCAAAAAATTATTTTAATTGATATTGGAACTGGTACTGGCTGTATTCCAATTTCAATAATAAAAACATTGAAACAATTATCTAATATACCTGCTAATAAGTTAAACCAAATAGAAAAAAATATTACAACCTTGGCAATTGATATTTCAAAAAAAGCTCTTGCGCTAGCTCAAAAAAATGCTCAAAAACATCAAGTAAAAATAAATTTCTTACACGGCAACTTACTCAAACCAATCACAAAATCTAAAATATTCAAACAAAAATCAAAAATTATAATTACTGCCAATCTTCCTTATCTCACTCTTAAACAAATTAAACAAGAACCTTCAATCCAACATGAGCCCAAACTTGCTCTACTTGCTGGAAATGATGGTCTAAAATATTATCGTCAACTTTTTAAACAACTGCAAAAAAAATTATTCTTCACTTCTTATTCTTTATTTATTGAAATAGACCCTTCGCAAACTACTTTGATTAAAAAATTAATTAAAAAATATTTTCCCAAAGCAAAAATAACCATTTATCAAGATCTGACTAAAAAAAACCGAATAATAAAAATAATTTAAATTCCCCCCTTGCCTGTCTCGCTGAAGGCGGAAGGGGGTAATTTACTATTACTTCATCTTGTCATTCCCGCGAAAACCAACTGTCATTCCCGCGACTGTGTGTCGCTGAAGCTTTAACGAAGGCGCAAGGCGGGAATCCAGTAAAATAAAATTACAAAAACGAATAAAATTACCTCCTTGCCTGTCTCGCTGAAGGCGTAAGGGTGCAGGGGGGTATTGACAAACCCACCTGTCATTCCCGCGTAGGCGGGAATCCAGTAAAACAGAATACAAAAACAAAAAGAATAAAGATTAAAAGTATAATGTTTTATTAAAAAATTAATTAAGATGTTATAGATTCCCGCTTTCGCGGGAATGACAAGAAGAGAACGGGAATGACAAGAAGAGATAATAATTCCCCCCTTGAGGGGGGTGCAGGGGGGTGTTGGTTGGTATTATAAGTTAATTGTTTATAAATTCTTATTTTGAATAGATTCCCGTTTACACGGGAATGACAAAAAGAGAACGGGAATGACAAGAAAAGTTTTTGCAAAAATAATAAATTATTTTAATAACTTACCTTTGTTCTCTCATTCGCTATTTCAATCCAAATTTTTCCCGGATTTAATTTTATTTCTTCATCATTAGAATCATAAAATTTTGTTCGAGAACTTCTTTCTTCTTTTTTCCAAGTACCCTCAATAAAAAAACCATTTTGAAAAATAATCACCTCTCCACTACCAATCGTATCAATCGCTAGTCTTCCAATAGAATCCAAAACTTGACTAGTAACTTTTTGTACAATCACATTATCAGCAATAATCGGTGTGTTATCATAATCTGTATGTGGCTGACCCATTTGATAGCGTTCATATTTATTTGTAGAAGTATTAAATTTCCAAATCGCCTCATAGATTGGTGGTAAAAAGGAAATTTTTATTTCTTCCACAAAATTTGCTATTGAATTTTTATGAGTTATTGATTCTTCCTTATTCATTTTTAATTCATTATCAAACTTCCAACTTTCATATTCTTGATTTTTATAATTATCTTCATAATTCTCCAAAGCTTTATTCCACACTTCACTAGAAGTATAAACATTATGTGGAGCGCTTCGCTTAGTACTACGCCAATAATACCAACCATGATAAAACTCATTTAAATCATTTATCTTATATTTTTTTATCAAATCAAGAGAAACCGGTGAGCCACCTACATGCATATATTGTGCTTCACCATATTCTGACAACCAATCTAAATAATAGGGTCGAGCACTACGAATTGGACCTACTTCATTTATACTAATATTTGCCGGATAAATAACTAAAAAACGAGTATAATTTGCTTCAACAGGAACTTCATAAACCACACTAGCCTGAGACAAACCAGATTGAGGACGAGCTTCAGAATGATTTTCTATCATCACTGCTACTAACTTAGGATTTATTTCACTATTAGTTTCCACACAAACTCCATCCAAAATTCTTTGATACTTACACATCTTTTGATTTTCTTCTTGATTTTTTAAATTAATCTCAGTGCTTTCTCTATTTTCATAAGTAAAATAACCATAAATAAACCAAACTCCTAAAATTATTCCAACCAAAATAACTATCCCTGCTAATAAATAAATAATTTGAATTTGATCAAATTCTTCATCTTTTTTCTTTATTTTTTTCATAATAAAATTATAAATAATAAAACTATAATACAATAAAATAAGAAAAAATAAAACACTCCCCAATCTTTATTTTTAAAACTACATTTAGCAAGTACTAATAATTATTATTTAATAATATAATTAAAAATTTGCCTAATGAAATTTTAACTAAATTAGAGAGTGTTTTTATGTAATTATTTTTATTTCTTTGGTTCTTCTTTCTTTTCTTCTTCTTTTACCTCTTTACCTTTCTTTTCTACCTCTACTTGTTCTACACTTGGTACTGAGGCTTCTTCCATAGCTTTCAATTCTTCTTCTGTTAAATTAGGAGTTACTTTAGCAACCATAGTATCTAAATTGCTAATAATTTGTATACCTTTTGGTAAAACTAAGTCCTTGACATGAATAGCATCTTCACAAGTCTTTAATACTGATAAATCTACTTCAATTTCACTTACTAAATCTTGAGGCAAACATTTAATTTCAACTTCTTCTAAACCTTTGAATAAAGTACCACCAACTTCTTTTACAGCTGGAGCTTCACCAACAAAATTGAGAATCACTTTTGCATGAATTTCTTGACTCATATTAATTTGACGCAAATCAAAATGAATCATTCTACCTTTAACAGGATCATATTGCACATCTTGAATCAAAGCTTTAACAGTTTCACCGCCTTCTATTTTGAAATCAACTAAACTTGATTCACCAACTTCTCTTAACAATTTTTCAAAATTGTTATAATCAGCCATGATTGAAATTGGTTTCATTTCTGATCCATAAATAACTCCAGGAAGTTTACCTTGAGAACGTATTTCTTCGGCTCGTGCATCTCTTTTCTGCACAGAAAAACTGACTGTCATAATAAATTTAATTAAAATTTAATTTTTCTTTTTGTAATAAACTATAAAAATTCAATAATTCATCTTCAGTAATCGGTCCTAATCTTTTTAAGCGACGCACATCATTTACATTTAAATCAGTTACCATTCCTACTGAACTCATACCAACTTTACTCACAATTATTAAAGCTAAAATAGAATGAAGACAATGAGGACAAGTAATATGAACTAAATGAGCACTATTTTTTTCTTCAATTACTTTCGCTTTTTGTTCTGAATAAGCCTGCTTACAAAGAGGACATTCTGCCATCATTTTCAAACCTTCTTGAATTGATTGAGATTTAAATTGTTCCAAATCTTTGTCCATATTAAGTGAAGATTAGTCTAACATTTGTTTAATAAAAAGTCAAGAGTGACAAGCCACACTTTCAGCAATACCAATTAAAAACATATTAATAATCAATGAAGAACCTCCATAACTCAAAAATGGTAAAGTTACACCTATCACCGGCATAAAACCACTTACTGCACCGATATTAATTAAAATATGAATAAAAAATAAAAGTATAATACCTAAAATTAAATAAGTAGAAAATTCATCTTGACTTTTTTTGGCAATATACAAAAGACGCCATAATAAAAGAAAAAATACTATTAAAACTAAACTTGAACCAATAAAACCTAATTCTTCTGAAACAACTGCAAAAATAAAATCAGTTTGAGCTTCTGGTAAAAAATGTAATTGACTTTGAGAGCCAAAACCAAGACCTCTACCCATAACTTGTCCTGAACCAATCGCAATTATTGATTGAGTTACATTATATCCTACACCAAGAGGATCTTGACTAGCGTCAAAAAAATTCATAATTCTATTTTTTTGATAATCTTGAAAAATAAAAAACCAACTAACTAAAAATAATAATAAACCCGAAACAACTAATAATAAAATATATCTTTTTTTAATTCCTGTTAAAAATAAATAACCAAACCAAATACCTCCCAAAACCAAAGCTGAACCCATATCTGGTTGTAACATTATCAAACCAACTAAAACTAAACAAAAAAATCCACTAGTAAAAACAAATTGCCATTTATCAAATCTTCTACCATAACGATTGATCCACCAAGCCAAAAATATTATTAAACCAACTTTAGCAAACTCAGCTGGTTGAAAAGAAAAACCCGCTACATTAAACCAACCACGAGTTCCACGAATAGTTTGTCCAAAAAATAAAACTGCAATCAATAAAAAAATTGCCAAAGCATAAAATAATTTAGCATTGGTACGAAAAAAACTAATATGAAAAAAACTTGCTGCAAAAATCAAAACCAAACCAATAAAAAAAGCAATACTTTGTTTAGGAAAATATTGCAATTTTTCTCCCTGTGATAAATCTATACTATAAATTGTAGCTAAACTAATAGCTACTAACACCACCACCAAAGACAAAAGCACCCAATCAAATTTACGCAAAGAAGCTCTAAAATTAATTACCGCCATAAAATCTTTTTTCAATTAATCTCCCAATTTTATATAAATTTCTTTATCAAAAACATTAGTAATTGGATAAATTTTTATATTATCTACATATAAATTATTCACATAAGAACGAATATCTATATTTCTAATCTCTCCTGTACGAAATTGATTAATACGTAAAAAAGTTATACCAATAGGACCAGTAGAACCATATAATTCTATATAAAAATCTGCCTCCCAAAAACTATAAGCAGAATCATTCCTAATATCAAACTTAATCATGTTGTTGGGAATATTTTGCGCAATACTAGAATATTTATATTCAAAATTATCATAACTAATTGCTTGTCTAGACTTAATAAAAGTATCAATATCAAAAATTTCATGTGGATCAATTTTTTTCCACTCAATATTTTCAATAACTAATTTTGGTTGACTAGGATAAGAAACTTTTTCTTGACCTAAATAAACCATTGGTTGAACTGCTCCCGGTAAAATAACAGCCGTAGTTACTGGTGTCTCTCCACCAGAATAAGTAAATTTATATTTTACATTTGCCAACCATCTAAGATTAGGATTTTTTACTTCTACTGCAAAATCATAAGCGTGTTCACGAATAGTTTCATAAATTGCTAATTTACTAAAAGTAAGATCTTTGGGACCATAGTTGACATGCATACTTTCATAATCTTCTATTTCCAAAATTTGTTGTTTCATCATTCTTTGATCTTGAAAATAACCAGTAGTAAAATAATATATCCAATAACCAAAACTAAATAATACCGAACCAATTGACCAAATAGCTAAAATTGTAATAAAAATTTTTCTTAATGTAAGTTTATTTTTTACATACCATTCTCCAATTTCAAAAGTTCGGTTGCTAAATTCACCGGTCGGATCAATATAACGAGAAAATTGATCATCAGCTTTTTTATTAAACATATTTTATTATTTTTATATATACAATAATTATACAACAATTACACTTTTTAAGCTATACAATCTCTTGCTGAATAATTATAAATATGCTACAATAGCATCATCATTTTTACTAAAATCTATTATCCAATAATTAAAAGTTAAACAAAATATGCCTATCAAAAGAGTTTTAAAAGGAAGAATTGAAAAATCAATAACTAAAAAAACTGTTGTCAAATCTATTCCTAAAAAAGAAATTTCCAAACCTGAAATTAAAGAAAAGAAAAATACTTCCAAAACTATAAAAAAGGATAATTATAGTGCCAAAAATATTACTGTTTTAGAAGGTCTTGATGCTGTCCGAAAGCGTCCTGGAATGTATATTGGTTCTACTGGCGAAGCCGGTCTTCATCATTTAATTTGGGAAGTAGTAGACAATGCCATTGACGAAGCTATGGGTGGTTATTGTAATAATATAGATATTACACTCATGAAAAATCATTGGATTTCAATTACAGATAATGGGCGTGGAATCCCCGTTGATGTTCATCCTACTAAAAAAATCAGTGCCTTAGAATTAGTCTTAACTCAACTTCATGCAGGAGGAAAATTTGGTGATAGTGGATATAAAGTTTCTGGTGGTCTTCATGGTGTGGGAGTATCTGTAGTCAATGCTTTGTCTACTAATTTAAAAGCTATCATTCATCGTGATGGAAAAATTTGGGAACAAGAATATAAACTTGGTAAACCAATCAAAAAAATTAAAGCTACCGGTACTTCCAAAAAAACTGGTACTACTATTATGTTCACCCCTGATCCAACAATTTTTGAAACTTTAGATTTTCAATGGGGAACAATTATAAGTCACTTACGACAACAAGCTTATTTAACCAAAGGAATCAATATAAATATTATTGATGAAAGAAGTGAAGAAGAAAAAATTAAAGATCCCACTTCTTTACCATTTCCTATTAATAAATATCGCCTTTATTTTGAAGGTGGTATTGCCAGTTATGTTAAACATATCAACAAAAATAAAGAAATTAAACATGAAAATATTTTTTACATTGAAAAAAATATAGATAATATAAATGTAGAAATTGCTCTTCAATATACTGATGATTATTCTGAGTCTCTTCGCGCTTTTGCTAATAATATTATCAATCCTGAAGGTGGTATGCATGTAGCTGGTTTTCGTTCTGCTCTTACTAGAACTTTAAATACTTATGCTAGAAATAAAGGAATTTTAAAAGAAAAAGATGCTAATCTTTCTGGTGAAGATGTTCGTGAAGGTTTAACTGCAATTATTTCTGTAAAAATTCCTGATCCTCAATTTGAAGGTCAAACCAAAGCTAAATTAGGAAATCCAGAAATAAAACCAGCAGTAGAAAATATTTTCTCAGATGCTTTTATGATTTTTTTAGAAGAGCATCCCAAAGACGCTGAAGGAATTTTAGGAAAATGTATTCTTGCCGCTAAAGCTAGAAATGCAGCCCGTCTTGCTCGTGAAACAGTTTTACGAAAAGGTGCTTTGGAAGGTTTTACTTTACCGGGAAAATTATCTGATTGTTCCAGTCGAGATGCTAGTATTTCTGAACTCTATATTGTAGAAGGAGATTCTGCTGGTGGTTCTGCTAAACAAGGTCGTGATCGTAATACTCAAGCAATTCTTCCTTTGCGTGGTAAAGTATTAAATGTAGAAAGAGCTCGTATTGACAAAATTCTTACTAATAATGAATTAAAATCTTTAATTATCGCTTTAGGAACAAATATTGGAGAACAGTTTGATATTGAAAAACTACGCTACCATAAAATTGTTATCATGACTGATGCGGATGTTGATGGAGCTCATATTCGCACTCTTTTATTAACTTTCTTTTTCCGTTATTTTCCAGATTTAATTACTCAAGGACATATTTATATTGCTCAACCACCACTATTTAGTGTCAAAAAAGGTAAAGATATACAATGGATATACAATGAAGAAGCTTTAGAAGAATACAAAAAAGCCAATGGTATTAGTGATGCTGATATAGAAATTGTTGAAGAAGAAACTGATGAAGAAATTAATTTAGATGAAACTAGTAAAAAAACTAAAACTGCTACTTCCAATAAATTAAATATTCAACGCTATAAAGGTTTGGGAGAAATGAATCCAGAACAACTTTGGGAAACTACCATGAATCCTGCTAATCGTGTAATGAAACAAGTTACGATTGAAGATGCCGAAGCGGCTGATGAAATATTTGATATTCTTATGGGTAGTGAAGTTGCTCCACGCAAAAAATTCATTCAAACTCATGCTAAATCAGTTAAAAATTTAGATATTTAAAAACCAAATACAAAATTCAAAAAATCATCCTCAATATTAGGATGATTTTTGTTAAAAATAACTAATAATATTTAAAAAACAACTATTTTTATCCACTTTAAACAAAACTTGACAGAATATTAAATTTATTATATGATGTATTTAAGAAATCAGCCGAAAGGCTGTTTTAAAAAACTTTTTTTTAAAACTAGAAAATATAGAAGCGATTATAATAACCGCGATCTATAACTATAGTCCCTAATTAATATGAAGAAACTTATTGAATATTTCAAAGGCTCAATTACAGAAATTAAAAAAGTTGTCTGGCCAAATAAGAAACAAACTATTACTTATACTATAATTGTTATTGGAATGAGTATTGGTGTTGCTGCCTTTCTTGGTATTTTAGATTATTTTTTTAATATTGGATTGGGAATTTTATTAAAAATAAAATAACTGGAAATTTTAAAATCTAGTTTAGATTATTAAATCTCCTTATATTTACAAATATGGCCAAACAGACTCTCAACCTCGGACGTCGTTGGTATGTACTTCATACTTATAGTGGTTACGAGGAAAATGTAAAACATAATTTGGAACAGCGTATTGAATCTTTTGATATGCAAGATAAAATTTTCAATGTCATGGTTCCCAAAGAAAAGAAAATTAAAATTAAAAATGGTAAGCGTCAAACTGTTGAAGAAAAAATCTTTCCTGGATATGTATTAGTAGAAATGATTGTAACTGATGATTCTTGGTATGTAGTTCGTAATACTCCAAATGTAACTGGTTTTATTGGTTCTGGAACTACTCCAACACCAATTGATGCTAAAGAAATGGAAGCTCTAGTCAAAAGAACAACTGCTGAAGAACCAATTCATATGATTGATTTTGTTGTCAATGATAATGTCAAAATTGTTGATGGTCCTTTTAAAAATTTTGATGGAAAAGTTAGTAATGTTGATGCTGCTCGTGGTAAATTAAAAGTATTAGTATCAATGTTTGGTCGTGAAACTCCAGTAGAATTAGATGCTTTGCAAGTTAAAAAAATCTAATAATTTATTAAAATTGTTTGCTTACAAAAGCGCTTCTAAACAATTTTATTTAAAATTTAAAATTATAAATTTTAAGTATATGGCAAAAAAAATAATTACTCAAATAAAATTACAAATTCAAGGTGGTGCTGCCAATCCAGCCCCTCCAGTCGGACCAGCTCTTGGTCAACATGGTTTGAATATTCAAGACTTTTGTTCTCAATTCAATGCTAAAACTGCTGATAAAAAAGGTGAAGTTGTTCCAGTAGTGATTGATGTTTATGAAGATCGCACTTTTAGTTTCATTACCAAAGTTGCTCCCGCTTCTGAATTAATCAAAAAAGCCGCTGGTATTGAAAAAGGTGCCAAAAATATTTTAAAAGACAAAGTCGGTAAAATCACCAAAACTCAATTAAAAGAAATTGCTGAAAAGAAAATGGAAGATCTAAATGCTAATGATATGAAAGCAGCCATGAAAATTATTGCTGGTACTGCTGAACAAATGGGCGTAGAAATTACTGACTAAATAATTTGAAATTTTTAATTCCAAATTTATAATCAAAATCACCAATTAAATATTGGTGATTTTTTATTCTTTTTTTACTTTTTATTATTATTGTTCACTCCATATCATTCCCTCTGCCTGTCTTTTTACTATTCCCCCTTATCTGTCTCACTAAAGGCGGAAGGGGGGCAAGTTCATCTCGCCGTAGCTTCAGCGAAGGCGAAACCTGTCTCGACGTAGCTTCAGCGAAGGCGAAAGAAATTATTCCCCCCTTGAGGGGGGTTGGGGGGTGTTGGTCGGTATTATAAGTTAATTGTTTATAAATTCTTGTTTTGAATAAATTCCCACCGTAGTTTATCCTCGCGTAGGTGGGGACAGGAATGACAAGAAAAAAGTAAACAAGGACAAGAATGATAAGAGAAGATAATAATTCTCCCCTCAAAGAGAGAATTTTATTTATTTTTATAATTTTATTATTTATTAAACTATTAAAAATGAAAGGACCCCACACATTACTTGCTTTTTCAAGCTTTCATGTGTGGGGCAATAAAGGAGGGTTAATGGAGGAGGGAGTGAAGAGGCTGTTATGGTCAAGAAATTTTGTAAATTCCTAGATGGTTTTTCAACCAATACCTATTCTTAATAGGCACCCAAATTAAACACCACTCTTCTCCGTTGTGAAACATATGTGCAACTTCTTCACAACTTGGGTGCTCTTTCCATCCAGGAAAACTAAAAGAGGATCCTTCAAAGATCTTAGGAATTTCTTTACGATTTTCCCAAAATCTCTCTCCGATCTCTGATCCTAAATTCATTCCTCTTTGGATTGCTCTTTCATACATCATATACCCAAATATATGATTTTCACCTGGATTTAAGAAAGAACCAACTCCGTACTTTTCACCTCCAATACTAATACATTTTGGAAAGTGATCAGCTACTTCTACATTTGTACTATCCATTAAACTTTCTCCTTAGTATCTACTGTTAAAAAGTTTTATACTTAGAACCATTACTAAATGTAAAACATAAATAACAGACTGATACTTATAAATTGACCAAAGGTTATCTTTGATCTTCTTTTGATCAATTTTTTTAAGTAAATTAACCTAAAGAAAACCAAGATAAACCTATTTTTTGTTAAAGAACAATATTTTAATAAATTATTATAACAAAAAATAATTTTCTGTCAACTCTTTATTCCACAAGTAAATTTTTATACTATTATTAAACCAACACTCTTCTTTATTTCACCTTTTACCCTTTTAGCAAAAATAAAATTTTATTCTTCCTTGCCTGTCTTTTTATTATTCCCCCTTACTCGTCTCGCTAAAGGCGGAAGAAATTATTCCCCCCTTGCCTGTCTCGCCAAAGGCGGAAGGGGGGTTGGGGGGTGTTGGTCGGTATAATAATTTCATTGTTTATAGATTCCCGCTTTCGCGGGAATGACAAGAAGAGAGCGGGAGTGACAAAGGATGAAATAGATTCCCGCCGGAGTTTATCCTCGCGTAGGC
>Ga0116189_1001313_pt1 | contig 19704 bp, 22 predicted proteins | sample AD_JPNTR3_MetaG_FD_89895 | JGI IMG/M metagenome (GOLD analysis project Ga0116189, IMG submission 89895) | Active sludge microbial communities of municipal wastewater-treating anaerobic digesters from Japan - AD_JPNTR3_MetaG | ecosystem: Engineered > Bioreactor > Anaerobic > Digestate | place... | reverse complement strand
GACCTCGTCATTGAAGGCGACGGTTTCTTCCAAGTGCTTCTGCCCGACGGTTCGACTGCGTACACCCGCACGGGCGCATTCAAGGTGGATTCTGAGGGGCGGATTGTGACCTCTGACGGATTCGTCATGGAGCCCGAACTGGTCGTGCCGGCCAATGCTGTCGACATATCTATCGGCACTGATGGCACGGTGACGATCCAAGTGGCAGGCGAGAATGCCCCCACTGAGCTCGGGCAGATCCAGCTAGCTCGCTTCCTGAACCCGGGCGGGTTAGTGTCTATCGGACGCAACCTCTACAAGCCAAGCGCTGCGTCCGGCGATCCCGCAGTGGGGACTCCGGGACTGGAGGGCATTGGTACCATCGCTCAGAAGTTCCTCGAAATGTCCAACGTGAAGGTAGTAGAAGAGATGGTCAACATGATCATCGCTCAGAGAGCCTATGAGGTGAACTCCAAGGCCATCCAGACGTCTGACGAGATGCTCGCTGCCGCCAATAACTTACGGAGATAATGCAGGCCTGCATAGAGCGGATGGTGTGGAGTGAGATGAGGCGCGCTGCAGTGTTTCTTTCGATAAGCCGTGTAGCCACGTGTTGCGCGGCGGTGTGCCGTGTGGTGTTGTGCTGTGTGGTGCTATGCTGCGCGGGACTGTACTGGGCTGTGCCGTGTCGGGCGGAATCGGAATCTGAACCACCGATCGACATGACCATCGAGTTCGCAAGCCCGGCTTACACCGCTGGCCCACAGATACTCCTGGGCGACATAGCCCGCGTCCACGTGCTCGATGATGCCCTATGGGCCAGGCTCGCGCAGCTGGAGGTGGGCCCGGCGCCGATCCCGGGCGGTTCGCGCAAGGTCAATGTGGGACAGGTACAAGTAAGGATGAGGCAACAGCGAATCGATCCGGCTCAGTTCAGCTTCCAAGGTCCCGCGGAGATATCAGTGACTGCAGTGGCTGAGCGGGTTGCGGGGAGCAGAATAGAGCAGGCGGCAATCGAAGCCGTGTGCGCTCATGCCGGACATGCACTGGAGCCGGAAGATGTAAAGGTGGTCCGATTCGACTATCCTCAGGGCCTGACAGTACCACCTGGTCCGGTCGTTCTGGAGGCGTCAATAGTACCGCCCAGCGCCGATGCGGCGCTAGTGAGGGCCAATGTAAAGGTAATAGTAGGCGGGACTGCCGCACGCACGGTGCCGGTATGGTTGGAGATCACCGCGCCGCCTATGGTAGCGCGGGGAAATAGCGTCCTGCTGGTGGCGGAGGGCCCTGGTATACACGTTACTGTGTCGGCCGTAGCGCTGGAAGATGGCCGCCCGGGGCAGCGCATCCGCGTTAGGAACGCCGCTTCCGGTGTTGAGGCCGCCGGTCGGGTCATGGGTCCGGGTACGGTGCAGGTGACTTTGAGTGCCATGGGGGGAGTGCTATGAGGAGTATGAGGATCAGTGCGAGGGGCGCTGCCGCCGTCGCCCTGATTGCGATAACCACTGCCGCAGTCGCGGTGGCTATGTGCCCGACTGCAGCTACGGCCACATCGTTGTACGCGGCAGGCGCGGCGCAGTCGGGCTTTTCAGGGATGTACTGTGACTACAAAGCCAGGCAGGTCGGAGACCTGCTTACCATAATGGTGACAGAGGTATCGTACGCGCAGAACAGAACGGATACGCAGACTCAAAAGGGCATAGGGGCCAATCTCAGCCCAGACGGCGCTGTGTTCGATTTCCTCAAAGCCGTCAAGCTGGACGCGGGCGCAGGTCTCAACTTGGGCAATTCGTCCAAGGGCGGAACAACAACGTCGAGGTCAGGCAAGCTAATCGGCACCATTACCGCCCAGGTAGTCGAGGTGCTGCCCAACGGCGACCTGCGGATCCGCGGAGTGCGCGAGGTGTCGGTCAATCGTGAGAAGGAGCAGATGATTGTGACGGGCATTGTGAGGCAACGTGACATATCGCCAGGCAACACCATCCCGTCTACTATGGTGGCCGATGCGCAGATTGCGTTCTCGGGCGATATCTACACGGGCGAGAAGGGCGGTATCTTCAAGACTCTCTGGGACGGGTTGGTCTACTTGTGGAATTGGATCTTCTAGCGGCAGCGGGGGTGGAAGCATGGCCATCAGTCTAGACTGGGTCAAACAAGCAGGAGGGCCTCTCAAAACCCGGGCCGGGAAACCCGGGCCTACAGACGGTTCGACCTGGGAGTCGTTTTCGATTGTGTCAGACAACGAACTGCAGCGCGCGCCAGGGCGGTTAACCAGTCAGGCAATTGCCAACATCCTGGCAATCTTGCTGGCGTTGGTGCTGATGATCTTGACTGCCTTGATGATGGCCTCCGGCAGTGTGTGCGCGGCCGAGACTGGGCCCGGAGGCTCAGGCGTGACTGTGCGCATCAAGGACATTACGCGCATCTACGGTGTACGCGGAAATCAGCTTATCGGATATGGGCTGGTTGTGGGGCTCAGAGGTACAGGAGATAGCCGAAGCGCCCCGTACACAGCGCGCAGTATAGCGAACATGTTGGAGAAGTTCATGATCACGGTAGACCCGTCGGAGGTCAAGTCGAAGAACATCGCGGCGGTGATGGTTACGGCCGTGCTGCCGCCTTTCGCGGTGCCAGGCGATACCCTCGACATCGTGGCGTCCTCAATCGGCGATGCAAAGAGCCTACTAGGCGGCACACTGCTACTCACGGAACTGTCCGGATTGGACAGTAAGGTCTACGCAATGGCGCAGGGGCAGATCATTGCAGGCGCAGATGCTGTGACGACGGTGGGCCGCATTCCGTCAGGCGCCACAGTCGAAGGCTATGTCCCCATGGAGATGGTTTCGCCAGAGGGATACATGGTTCTTTCGCTGATCAACCCGGACTACACCACTGCCGCTCGGATCGCCGACGCCGTGTGCGCCCGGTTCGGAAGCGGTAGTGCCGTCGCGATCGACGGCGGCTCAGTGCGGGTGACTGTGCCCGAAAGCTTCCGTCAGATGCCAACGCCGTTCGCCGCCGAAGTCGGCGAGCTCCAGGTGAAGCCGGATGCGCCGGCGCGGGTGATCGTCAACTCCCGTACAGGAGTGGTCGTAGTCGGCGCCAACGTCAAGATAAGCCCGGCCGCGGTGTCGTACAACGGCTTCAATGTGCGGGTAGGGGCGGCGACCGATGAGGCAGCGGTAGCGGCAGCGGCAGCGGCCGGGGCTGCGGGCGGAGTCGGCGTCGGCGTCGGCTCTGCAGCCCGACCTGCGGGTGGAGCTGCGGGCGGAGCTGCAATAGGAAGCACAGTCCTGCTAGAAGCCGGTTCCACCATCCAGACGCTGGTGGCGGCGCTCAATGCGGTGGGCGCGCGCCCTCGGGACATTATGAGCATCATGGAGGCCTTGAAGGCCTGCGGCGCTCTTCAGGCGGAGCTTGAGATCATGTGAGGGGGCGTGCGAAGTGGCGCAGATGACGGCGGATGTTGTGGTAGTGCGGAACATGGGTAGGAGCTTGGCCGATGTTGGCCGCCGCGGCAACCCCGGCGGCATGAGCAGCTCAGGCGTTTCCGGCGGCGCGGGAGACCGCGTTGACGATCCAAAGCTGATTCAGGCCTGCCGCGACTTCGAGGCGATATTCATAGAAACAGTCCTCAAGTCGGCACGAGCCGGGCTGCCCAAAGATGGGCTATTCTCCTCTCATGAGCAGGAGATCGTAAGCGGCATGCTCGATGCCGAGATGGCTCGCGCTATGGCGCACGGACGCGGCATGGGGCTCGCCGAGTTCATCCTCCGAGACATCACTGGACGCGAGAAACGGGTGACGACGAATGCCCCTAGATAACTGTGCAAGGTGCGGGAAGCTGTTCAACAGGCTGTCACGGCCCATCTGCCCGGACTGCGCCAGGGAAGAGGAGCGTCAGGCCGACGTGGTCATGGAGTTCCTCAAAGATAACCCCAGCGCCACTATTGAGGACATATCCGAGTCCACCGGGGTGGATAGCCAGATCATACTGCGACTGATCCGTGACAACCGGCTGCGGGCCACCGGTGCCTACTCTGTGCCTCGCAACTGCAAGGCATGTGGCGCTCCTATAGACGCGGGTCAGTACTGCGGTCACTGCCTCAGGAAGTTCGGCCAGGCTTTCGCCGGGAAAGGTATCGGGGGAGGCGGAGGTAGCGGCGATCTCCGCGGCAGGTTGAGCGATGCTGACCGGGCCAGGATGGCGAGGATGGCGACGCCCGAGCGGAGGCGCGGCGACAGGAAATCGTAAGCGCTGAACATGCCGCATGACATGTCGCGGAATATGCCGCGGAACACGCCGCGGAACATGCTCTGACGCTACCGGGAAGAGGGTATAAAGTAACCGAAGGGCTATGCCGATAACAAGGTTAGAACTTCGGTGAGGTGATGGCCTTGAAGGTTACGGGGAGTCGGGGGTTTGACCCCGTGAAGCTGTACTCCCAGACCACAGGCAAGGCGAACAGGGCTGACCGGCAGGGCGAGGCCAGGCCCGATGAGGTGTCGATATCAGACGAGGGCAAAGTGATGCACCACGCCATGCAGGCCCTGTCCTCCATTCCTGATGTGAGGGAGGAGAAGGTCCAATCGGTCCGCCAGCGAGCTGCGGCGGGCACTTACGAGGCTTCCGGCAAAGAGGTAGTCAAAAAGCTCTTCAGCCGGGCCGTACGGCGGGGTGACCTGGGTGGAACACGCAACAGAACTGATGAGAATACTTGACGAGGAGCTGAGCCTGTGCTCAGAGCTCCTGTATGTGACGCGGGCGCAAAAGCCCGCGATTATCTCTGGCGACGTTCTTGGCCTTGCGGAACTCGTGGCCAGGGCAGAAGAGACGATCCGGAGATTGCGAGATGTTGAGTTATCCCTGGCAGATGTAGCCTCTGAGTTCGCCTTCGAGTCCAGCGGCAAGCCCGCCGACGATCTGGATTCGGCCATAGCCACTTTCGTGGCGTCTCTGGACGACGCGCAGAGGACCGAGTTTCAGAAGACGAAGTCCAGGATCGCAGGGTTGCTGGACGACATCGCGGCGGCCAATGCTGTAAATGCGGGACTTCTTCGCGATGCCCTTGGCTACATAGACAACACTGTCAGACTAATCGCAGGAGCTGACGGCGACAGCTCTATCTACAGCCGTCTCGGCATGCTCGACAGGAAAGCCTCGCTGGCAGCTGTCGACGAGACCGCGTAACGGCTAGGAGGGTGGAGCACGTATGCTGAGGTCTTCTTTCACCGGCCTTGAGACTGCCCGTCGGGCGCTGTTCGCACAGCGGATGGCCATTGACACCACCGGACACAACATCGCCAACGCCAACACGCCTGGCTATCGAAGGCAGCGTGCGGAGATGGTCGCAACGCCTCCCGCTCCCGGCCCGATGCAGCCAGGGACGGGGGTCAAGGTAGCTACGATTGAACGCATGCGCGACCACTTCGTCGACATGCAGATTCGCCATTCCCACGCGTCGCTGGGCCGCTGGGAGGCGAGAAGCGATTGCTTAGAGCAGTTGCAGGAGGTATTCAAGGAGCCCAGCGAAATCGGGCTTTCTACCATGATGGACCGTTTCTGGATCGCGTGGCAGGAGCTGTCGGGAGGCGCGACCGATCCGGGCAGGCGCACGGCGGTCATTCAAGAAGCTTCCACTCTAGCCTCCGCCTTCGGCCTGATATCAAGGCAGCTTAAGGAGGCGTCCGACGATATCCAGGTTAACATCGACTCGCTCGTCCACAGTGTGAACGCCACAGCCGAGAGCATAGCCCGGCTGAACCACGAGATTGTGCGAGGCGGGGTAGTGGGCGAGAACGTCAGCGACCTGATGGACCAGCGCGATATGCTCCTGGATCAGCTGGCTCGGGATGTCAACATCAACGTAGTCGAAACTCCGGAGGGCCAGGTGAACGTGTCGGTGGGGAGCAGACTGCTCGTGTCCGGCGTGACGGCCTTCAAGATGGATGTGAGCGGATCGTTTGCCGGCGGGCGCATTCAGGGCCTGCTGGAAGCGAAAAACGAGATAATCCCGTCTTACCAGGCAAAACTGGACCAGCTTGCGCAGGCTCTGAAAGACACGGTGAATGCCCAGCACAGTGCGGGCGTCGACATGTATGGCGATGCGGGCCTAGGTTTCTTCACGGGAACCGGCGCAGCTGATCTCGCGGTAAGCGATGCCCTGAAAAACGATCCGAACAAGATAGCTGCCAGCCGGAGCGGAACAGGGCCGGGCGATGGCAGCAACGCGCTAGCCATGGCGCAGCTCAAGGACGCGCTTGCGATTGGAACGCCTCCAACTGCATCATTTCGAGATTTCTATGGGAGTATCATCACCGAGCTGGGGCTTGCGACTCAGGAATCGTCCAGGGCTGCCGATGTGTACAATGGCGTTCTCGAGCAGCAGCAGATGAGGCGGGACGCGGTGTCGGGCGTTTCGCTCGACGAAGAGTTGATGCAGCTGATCAGGTATCAGGCAGCGTATGATGCGGCGTCCAGGCTGGTTAGCGTTATGGATGAGATGCTCGAAACGCTCATCAACCGTACCGGGATTGTCGGCAGGTAGCCGGATCGCAGGGAGTGTTGTGGAATGCGTGTGACCAACAGCACCATGATCAACAAGGCAATACGCAACGTGGACGGGGCCTTCCGCCGCTACATCGCGTGCCAGGAAAAGGTGGCCTCGGGGCGCAGCATCAACCATCTCTCAGACGATCCTCATGGCGCGGCAAGGGCTGTGCGGCTGCGCTCGGTTCTTCGCGGTGTGGAGCAATACAAGCGGAATGCGGAGAACGCGGATACGTCGGTTCGCACGTACGACGACAACCTCGACAAAGTAGGAAGCATTCTCAACCGCGTGCGCGAGCTGGTGGTGCGGGGCGCAACGGATAGTGCAACTCCAACAGAGCGCGAGGCCATGGCCGTGGAAGTGCGTGAATTATTCGACGAGCTTGTGCATGCAGGGAATGCATCGCACCTTGGGGCCTACATGTACGCGGGTCATCGCACCGGCAAGAGCCCGTTCGAGGTCATTGATGATATGGGCGATGCCAACTGGCCCGTCAGCTACGCCGGTGACTCCGGAGTCAACCGGGTGGAGGTTGGGCCGGGCCTTACTCTGGAGATAAACATCACGGGCGAGCAGGTGTTTATGGGGCAAAGCGGTGGCGTGAACATATTCAGGACTGTGCGCCAAATTGAGCAGCACCTTACGGAAAGCGATGTGCCGAAGTTGTCGGGCTCGGACCTTGCGAGTCTAGACCAAGCCATAAACCAGGTGCTGAAGTTCCGGGCCGAGCTGGGCGGCAGGGGCAGCCGCCTGGAGCTCGTCATAAACCGCCTGGAGAGTGACAGTGTCTCAATTACTGAACTTCTCAGCAAGACTGAGGATGTCGATCTGGCTGATGCGATCATGCGCCTCGCCGAGCAGGACGTAGTGTACCAGGCAGCACTGGCGGCAGCGGCCAGATCGGTGCAGGCCGGGCTGCTTCAGTATCTGAAATAGACCGAAATCTGGAGGGCGGTGTGAATGGAACAGGCAATTGCCGGTGCTGAGATGCAATTGGTCGTGTTCGAGCTGGGCGACGAGTCCTACGGGGTCGACATTTCCCGGGTGCAGGATATCAACAGAATGCAGGAGATAACGGAGATACCCCATGCGCCTGAGTCAGTAGTGGGCGTGATCAACCTGCGGGGACGCGTGATACCCGTAATAGACCTGAGGAAGAGGTTTGGTCTTCCCGAAGCCCCGCACACCAAGGATACCAGAATCGTCGTAGTGCACCTCGACGACAACCTCATAGGCGTGATCGTTGACGCAGTCTCGCAGGTACTGCGAATACCGGCCGACATAGTGGAACCGCCGTCTCCGGTGCTCGCCGGTGTGGATTCCAGGTACCTCCGGGGAATCGCCAAGCTCGATGAGAAGCTCGTGATACTGCTTGATCTGGACTTTGTTCTGTCCCGCCGTGAGCAGGAAGCGATCAGCGAGGTCTTGTCTGAAGAGGTTTAGGGGGAAGTTCGATGCTTCAGTTTCCCGGCATGACAGAGGACGACATAAAGGTATTCCTGGCTGAGGCCGATGAGCAACTGCAGTACCTCGAAGACGGGCTGCTCGACCTGGAGCAGAGCAGCGAAGATCCTGAGGTGATCGCGCAGATCTTCCGCGCGGCGCACACACTCAAGGGGTCGTCCGCTACGCTTGGGCACGACAAGATGGCCAAGCTCACGCACTCAATGGAGAGCGTCCTCGACTTGGTTCGCAAATCGCAGATGAACGTGACTCCGGCTCTCATGGATCTGATGTTCGAGTGCCTCGACATGCTGAGGATACTAAATCGAGAAATAGCAACTGCGCAGGATAGCGGTGCCGACATCACCGAGCTCGACGATAGACTGCTCGATGTGATTGTGAGCGTTGAGAGGCAGGCGACTTCAGGCGACACTATGGGCGGAGTCGCGGCCGGAGAGAATACGCCGTCGATAGGCGGCGCCTCCAGTGAAGACGCATGGGAAGGGCAGTTCACCGGGTCCGGCGATGTGCATGTCAAGGTGAGATTCGCCAAGACATGCCCCATGCCGTCGGTCAGGGCGTATCAGGTTATCGACAGACTATCGACACTGGGTGTGTTGGTCTGCTCTAAGCCCAGCGTGGAGCGGATAGAGGCCGGAGACGACGTGTTTGATCTAGTGGCTGTAGTGGAATACGACGGAGATGCTCTTGAACCCCTTATTGAGACAATTCGAAGTGTGACCGATGTAGAGGACGTACGTGTGCTGCAGGTGAGCCCGGTCGGGTCGACTCGGGCGGCGATACAGGCCGATGCAGCTCCCCAGGCCGCAGACGCGGCCCCGGCGACCGCGGCTGAGACTGTGACTGCGAAGCTCGCGGTTTCACGGGAAGGTGCGACCGGGGGCGCGGCACGAACCGTTGCGGGAGCCTCGCCTTCTAGGGCGGCGACTGCGGCCGCCGGCACGACTACGGTGAGGGTGGACGTGGCCAGACTGGACGCTCTTTCGAATCTCGTGGCAGAGCTGGTTATCGACAGAACTCACCTGGCTCAGCTCGAGAGCAGGCTGGCAGAGAAGCATGGCGGCGATGAACTGGTGAGCGAGCTCAACAGGACATCTACTCACATTGGCCGCCTTACTACCGAGCTTCAGGAGGCCATCAACAAGGCACGGATGCTGCCTATCGACAATGTGTTCAAAAGGTTTCCGCGTATGGTGCGCGATCTTGCTCAGAAGCAGGGCAAGGAGGTAGAGCTCATAATCCATGGTGAGGACACTGAGCTGGATAGGTCGGTGTCGGAGGAGATAGGCGACCCCCTGATTCACCTGCTTCGTAATGCCATCGGTCACGGGATCGAGCCTCCGGAGGAGCGCGTCAGAGCCGGCAAGCCGCCGCGAGGGGTCGTCCGCCTTTCGGCTTTCCGCCAGGAGAACTACATTGTTGTACAGGTGGCCGACGACGGTCGCGGCATCGATCCCGAACTAGTCCGGGCATCTGCGATCCGCAAGGGCATCATTACTGAGGATGCAGCTGCAAGACTGTCTGACAAGGACGCGATCAACCTGGTGTTTTCGTCGGGGCTGTCTACTGCGGCTAAGGCTGACGACGTGTCAGGCCGCGGTGTGGGGATGGACATCGTCCGCAAAAACCTGGAAAAGCTCAATGGGAACATATCCGTCGACACAGCCCTTGGCCGTGGCTCCACGTTCACGGTGAAACTTCCGCTGACGCTGGCGATAATCCGGGCCCTTCTGGTTTCGCTGGGCCAGCGCATGTACGCGATTCCGCTCAACTCGGTGGAGGAGATCACCCGTGTGGAAAAATCGGATATCAGCACCGTTGGGGGTAGCGAAGCTATCAGGCCCAGGGGTGAGGTTGTGCCCCTGCTGTGGTTGGGCGAAGTGTTCGGCGTGCGCGATCCGGGCGGCTCGGCGCACCTGTCTGTGCCAGGCCAAAAGGTTTTCGCGGTGATTGCTTCGTCTCATGAAGGCAAGGTCGGATTGGCCGTCGACAGGCTTGTCGGAGAGATGGAAATAGTCATAAAGAGTCTAGGCACATTCGTGGGCAATATATCAGGCGTGTCGGGAGTGACCATACTAGGCGACGGACGAGTGGCCCTGATTGTGGACGTGCCCAGCCTGGTCAGGAGCGTAGTGGATGAACGAAACGCTGTTAGCCAGTGCTAACGTGATACCGGTCGGAATAGGAGAACTGCACGTGACCGACGTACAAGACATCGAGATGGTTGCATATGGCCTCGGTTCGTGTGTAGGGGTTGTTATCTACGATGAGGCGGCCAGGGCAGGGGGGATGGCCCACGTGTTGCTGCCGACGAGGTCGTGGGGATGCGGACTGCCTGACACGCCGGATGTGCACGCGCGATACGCGGACACGGGCGTAAGAGAGCTTCTAGACAGGGTGACCGATCTGGGGGCGTCAAGGCGCCGACTGGTCGCCAAGATCGCCGGGGGTGCAAGGATGTTCCAGGTCGCTGGCGACACGGATATGCTTGACATCGGTGCGCGCAATGCGGAGGCGGTCCGGGCCGCTCTGGCCGAGACCGGCGTGCCCATAATCGCCGAGGATGTTGGCGGCACGGTAGGGCGAACCATGAGATACCTTGTCGGCTCAGGCAAGGTTTACGTGCGGGAGCCGGGCATGGCGGAGAAGGAGCTGTAGCTCACTGGGGGTGTTTGGCAGGTGCCGACTGTCCTTGTGGTGGACGATGCGGCCTTCATGCGTATGAGGGCCGGGAGACTGCTTGCGCAACATGGATACCAGGTCCTCGAGGCGGAAAACGGGCTCGACGCGTTGAACATGTACATGCAGCACAAGCCGGATCTGGTGCTCATGGACATAACCATGCCCGTGATGGACGGTATAACGGCGCTGAAGGAGATCCGTCAGGCGGATCCGCAAGCCAAAGTGGTAATGTTGTCGGCCATGGGTCAACAGGCCATGGTGATTGAGTCCATTAAGGCGGGGGCCAAAGACTTTGTTGTCAAGCCCTACGAGCCCGACAACGTGATGGCTTCCGTGAGGAAGTTGATAGGCTGATGGCGCAGATTTCCGTTTTGGTCGCCGACGACTCTGCATTCATGCGCAAGGTCGTGTCCGACCTGATCGCCGCCGACCCGGAGCTTGTAGTGGTCGGCACGGCTCGGAACGGCTCAGACTGCATCCAGAAGGCCCGAAGCATCCGACCTGATGTCATCACCCTGGACGTGGAGATGCCGGTGATGGGCGGGCTCGAAGCTCTTCCAACACTCACCACGGAGCTGGGCATACCCGTCGTGATGCTGTCCAGCCTGACGCAGGCCGGGGCGGATGTTACCATCCGAGCCCTCAGCCTGGGCGCAGTTGACTTCGTCCCCAAACCATCCGGCGCAATATCCCTGGACATCGCGGCAGTGCGCGATGAACTTGTGCGCAAAATCAAGGCCGCTGCCGCAATATCGGCGGGACTTGTGCGCACCCTTGCTAGAGACTTGAGAACACCGGCGCTGGGGCCGGCTCCGGTATCGATGCCGACGACGCCGACGACGCCGACGCGACCGTCGACAGCGCGGGCTGCTGCTCGCAAGGTGGTCGTGATAGGCACGTCCACAGGGGGGCCTAGGGCCCTGACGCAGGTTATTCCGTGGTTGCCGCCTAACCTGCCGGCGGCCGTGCTGATTGTGCAGCATATGCCGGCCGGGTTCACCAGATCGCTGGCTGAACGTTTGAACGACCTGTCTAGGATCAGGGTGACAGAGGCTCAGGGCGGTGAGACCATTGCCGAGGGCGAGGCTCTGATCGCAGCCGGCGGACGGCACATGCTTGTGGCGGCCGACGGTGCGCTGGTTCTGGACGACAGCCCTCCCATGCACGGTGTCAGGCCCGCGGTGGACATGACGATGAACTCCGCTGTTGACGTTTTCGGACGCAGGATTGTCGGCGTCATCATGACCGGAATGGGCTCTGACGGAGCGGACGCCATGGCGCGAGTCAAGCTCGCTGGGGGAAAGACCATAGCGGAGCACGAATCGTCCTGCGTCGTGTATGGGATGCCCAGGTCGGTGGTGGAAAGAGGCATCGCCGACAAAGTGGTCCCTCTGCCGGAAATCGCGGACGAAATCGTGAACGCTGTCCTTTCGGTGTAGGCGGCACCAGCCGAAAACGGGTGTGGACGTAGCAGAGGATGTAAGGACTGGACCGTGAGGTATTGCCTATGGATTATGTCAACACCGCAGATTACGAGGCTTTTCGACGGAAGGTGATTTCGCTTACCGGAATAGACCTTGGTCTTTACAAGTCGCAGCAGATGCAGAGACGCATCCGAAGCCTCCTCGACAAGGTCGGAACTCCTACCTTCACGCACTACGGTAGTCTTCTTGAGCGTGATCCTGAAGAGTTGAGAAGGTTCTGCGATTACATAATGATCAACGTATCCGAGTTCTTCCGGAATCCCGAGAAGTTTGACGAACTGGAGAAAGAGATACTGCCGTCACTGCTCCGGAGGAGCCCTAACCTGAGCATATGGAGCGCGGGCGCCTCCAATGGAGCGGAGATCTATTCGGTGGCCATGATTCTGGACGACATAGCGCCCAAGGGATATCACAAGCTCCTGGCCACGGATATCGATTCTGGGGCAATTGCCCAGGCCTTAGCAGGAGTGTATGGCCCTCAAGATGTGAAAAATGTGTCCAGCGCGAGGCTGGCGAGGCACTTCACTTGCGAAGGAAGCAAGTACACTATCTCATCGAGGATCAAGTCCAGGGTACAGTTTAGGATGCATAACCTGCTCGCCGACAGGTTCGAGCGAGGTTTTGATCTGATTCTCTGCCGCAATGTTGTGATTTACTTTACCGACGAGGCCAAACAGACGCTGTACGCTAAGTTTAGGGAGAGCTTAAGAGACGACGGCGTTCTCTTCATCGGAGGCACTGAGACCATCCTCAATGCACGAGAGATTGGGTTCCTGCCCACGTCATCATTTTTCTACAGGCGAGCGCCTCTCGGGAAGGAAGCTGCTGCTCAATGATTAGGGTGTTATCGGCACAAGTAAGGCCGGGGATGAAGCTTGCCGAGCACATATCAAACCAGGCTGGAGTAGTGCAGTTGCGTGCAGGTACGGTGCTCGATGAGAACGGTGCAAGAAGGCTGAGTGAAGTTGGTTTCGGCTCTATAGCTGTGGAATACCCTGGCACTGACGACGTGGTGGTGACTCACACTGTGCCCCGGAAGCTGATGGACCACGGGCGTGAGCTGCTGCGCGCATTTTACGACCATGTGCTGGGCGCGGGTGCGCCCGAGAACGTGAGAGTGCCCTTTGGTGAACTGCTGGAACTGGTGCAGGCTGTGGAGGAGAGCCTCGAATTCGTGAATCAGAATGCAATAGAGGTATGTCCTCTGACGACGGCGGATGAGTTCGATTACGTAGTCCCGCTGAACGTGGCTGTGGTTTCGATGTTCGTGGCCGCGAAGGCAGGGCTGGCCAAGCGGTCGCACGATGTGGGGCTCGGCGCACTACTTTGCAACATCGGAACGGCCCTTACGGACGATCCAGCCAGACATCCGGAAATGTCGCTCAGAGTGCTCCGACAGGATCAGCGGTTTTCGGCCTATAGCAAGGCAATAGTGTTCCAGCACGAAGAGAGGCATGACGGCAGCGGCTATCCCAGAGGGCTTGCAGGAGATGATATCGAACCACTGGCGAGAATGGTGGCAGTTGCCGATATGTACTGCAGCCTGATTGCTGAAGGCAACCAGATATCGCAGAGGCTTTCGTCTCAGGAAGCCTTCGACTATGTGACTAGCGCAGCTGGGTTTGAGTTCGACCGCACCACGGTCTTGGGCGTTATGCAGTACATAGCTCCCTATCCGGTGGGCACGATGGTGCAGCTCAACACGGGTGAGAAGGGCGTTGTGAGCCAGGTATACAAGGGCCTGACGACCAGACCTACAGTGAAGGTGCTGTATGACGCCAGCGGCGCCGAGATGGCACAGCCGCGCGATGTTGCGCTGGCCGCTCCGGAGAACCAGACAGTGCTGGTTGCGCAGACTTGTGAGCTCTGATAGTGGCGGGAGGGTTCGATATGCAGGTTGATAGTGTCAGGTTCGGCACACTCAGTGTGGACGACGACAAGATAATACGATTTCCCAAGGGACTTCCGGGGTTTGAAGACGAGCACAGGTTCTTTCTGATGGATCATGCAGCGAGTTCCAAGATCAAGTGGCTACACAGTGCAGACAACCCCAATCTAGCCCTTGTTGTGGCCGACCCGTTCGACCTGTTCGAGGAGTACCGGCCCGAAGTGCCGGACGAGATCATGCGGAATCTTGGAATTACGAGTTCCGATGGCGCGTTGGTGCTGACAGTGTTAACTGTGAGAGCAGGGCAGCGCGAGGGCGAACCGCCCGCGATCAGCGCTAACTTGCTGGCGCCCATCGTAATCTCCAGAGATCGTAGAATAGGTACCCAAGTGCTGCTGAGGTCGGGAGAGTACGGTGTACGGCATCAGGTGCCCATGCTGCCGGGTGGGGATGCCAAACATGAGCCCAGTTGCGGTGCAGGTGGCGTTGGCAGTGCGGGCAGTGTCGGCGGCGTCCATGGCGAGGCGATAGTGGCGACTGCGTGACGGCGCGACCACGTGACGGCGTGACGGCATGACGCCGACAGCCGAGCCATCTGCGAGCACAGGTCGCCGACTACAGCTGCTTGAGAAACGGCTGCGCTTCCTTGAAGCGAGGATTGTCCGCTGAACCGACGAGCTCGAACGCGGCGGCCTGAGCAGTAGTTACGACAATGCCCGCCTGGCACATCCTGCGCATCGCAAGATCCCAGTCAGCAGTCTTCACTGACGAGCACAGGTCCGCCGGTACGAACACATCGTACCCGAGCGCTAAGGCATCGAGAGCACTTTGCAGCACACACACGTGGGCTTCGACGCCAAACAGCACAAGCTGCCTGCCGCGACCCGTTGCTGCCGCTTTTACGGCCTTTTCGGCCTCGGATGTGCGAAAGAGGCTGAAAGTCATCTTGGCGACGGGTTCTGCATCGCCCATCGCCTCCGCAAGCTCGGGCACAGTGGGCCCGAGGCGAGACGGGTTCTGTTCTACCCTGACCACGGGCACGCCCAGAAGACGCGCTACCCGCACGAGACTCGCTGCACGGGGCGCCAGAGTATCCGAATCCGCCACAATCGAGAGTATCTTGGGCTGACAGTCGATCGACACCACAGTCGACGCCTCAGGACGAAGCGTGAGCATGCTGCTCGCCATCACCATTCGCCTCCCTGTGCTCGTGTTTCGCACAATGTGCCTTCCGCGCACCTGTATCTTCCGCGCATATGTCCTTGCACTTATGTCCTCGCGCATGCCCCAAGCCTATTATACACGTTCGGGCGCTCATGCCATCCTGGGCCTGATTGGCCCGTTCGCCTACACACTTGGCTTCTGGTAAGTGACAGTATAGCTAACCAGACCCATTCTGAATTCACGTCGGCAACGGCGCCCCATTTTGCAGTTCGGGGCGAACAAGCAGCGTACAGCGCATATCCGCTACCTGCCATTGAGCGCGAAGCGTTCATTCCCACAGCAGCAAGATGCAGATGTCTCGCGTCGAGTGAGGAGAATAACCAGTACTGAGGCGAGGCAGATATCGCGTGCGGAGGAGGAGGAGAGCATGGAGGCACGGCTCATGCATTCTTTCGCGCCAGTCCATTGCCATTCAGGAGGATGTAAGCGCTCGGATCGTCGAAGGGACTTCTTTGGATGATGTGGATCCACTGGAGATTCTGCGCCTGCGGAATACGATTGAGCGATACAGGGGAGATGCGGTGCTGCTGGAGCTTTCCGATCTCGATTTCGCGAAAGCTCTAGGCTTGGTTGATGCCAATGGCAATACACGGTGTCTGACCCCTACCGGCCTACTACTGGCTGGCAAGGAGCAGTCCATTCAAAGGCGCCTTCCCACGCATGAAGCCGCATTTCAGGTTCTATCGGATGTAGACGTGGAGGTGAACCAGTTCTACCGTTCTCCACTGTCAGGTCGGCCCTGATCAGGCTACTCGCATCCTTAAGGGTCTGGTGAAAGAAGGACATCTGGTGTTGCGAGGTATGGGAAGAGGAGCATACTACGAGCTGGCAGACTGCTTTCGGGAAGAGAACGGCAGGTTCGAGACTGAGGCGTAAACGCGCGAAAACACGTGAACAATGCGCGAGAAACACGCGCGCGCGATTTGGCAACACGCGCGTGTTTCTTTTGCCATACGTGGAGATAATCTCCACAAAACTTTGGGCAACGCAAGAAGGAAAACTCCAAGCGGTGTAGAATAGCTCCGCTGGAAGCACCAAATCGGTGGAGTAATCCTTCATGAGAATGCCCGACAACCAGGTTACTGAGTACTTGGCGGAGGTGAACCGGATGGCCCAGGTCGAGGAGGGCAATGGACTTGTCGAGGTTGGGTTGCCCGTTTCGAGCTGCTCTGCGCGCTTGAGGAGGATGTTCGATTCGCTCAGGCCCGCGGAGAAGAAGGTCGCGTCCTATGTTCTCGATAACGGCGGGCAGGTGATATACCAGTCCATCACGGAACTGGCCAATGCCACTGGCACTTCGGATGCAACGATAATCCGTCTTGCCAACACTTTGGGGTACAGCGGGTATCAGGAATTGAAGATAGCTTTGGCTAGAGAGCTGGTGTCGCCAGATAAGAACATCCATGATGACATTGAACCCGGCGACACTCTGCCGGTGGCGGTTAAGAAGGCGTTTCGCGCCAACGTTCAGGCTGTAAGCGACACGCTGGATGTACTAGACCTCGACTCGTTGAAGGACGCGGTCGATGCGGTGATAGCCGCCAAGCAAGTCTACCTCTACGGTGTGGGAACATCTGCTCTCGCGGCCCAGGACGCATACTACAAGCTGCTCAGGGTAGGAATCCACGCCAACTTCTATGCCGATATGCATATGCAGGCGATGTCCACCGCGCTGATCAGCGCCGACGACGTTGTCATCGGGTTTTCCCATTCTGGGAGCACCAAGGACGTGGTGGACATCATCGACCTGGCCAAGCAGCGCGGCGCTCGTGTCATATGCATCACCAACCGCATTCGATCTCCCCTGGCTAGGCTGGCCGACATTATGTTGCGCACCGCCTCCGAAGAGACGCCGTTCGGGTCGGGTGGAATGCCGTCCATGATGGCTCAGCTGTCGGTGGTGGATGCGCTGTTCGTGGGGGTCTCTTTGGCCATATACGACCAGGCTATCGAGTTCATTGAGCGTACGGGCGAGACTGTCAAGGACAGAAAGTACTGACGGACGAGCTTCAGGCGGCAGGCAAGGGCGGTGAGCGCTACATGTTCAACGTGGGCTCGGGTCTTGGCCGAATACAGCTTCCACCGTCGATCCCCCTTGCGGGTTACCAAGCCCGGAAGGAGGTATCGCGCGGCGTGCACGACCCGCTGTACGCCAGGGCTCTGGCCGTCGAATTCGACGGACGCTGCATCGCCATCCTATCGCTTGACATTCTCTACTCCGATGTCCGCCTCACGCGCATGATCCGCCAGTCGGCGACTGATGCTGTCCCCGCGGGCGCGGCGTCAGGCTCCGCATCAGTAATGGTCTGCTGTTCCCACACTCATTCAGGCCCTTCGGGCATATTCCCGGACTCGGGTTCCTTCGATCCTCCGACCATAGACGCGATATTGAGCGCAGCGGCTGAAGCGATGGCGCAGGCGTGGGCCGAGCTCCTTCCGTGCCGGCTGTACCTGGGCTCAGGGCAAGTACACGGCATGGCCAGTCGGCGGAGCGATCTTGCCGGGCATGGAGCAACCGGCCCGATGGGGCAGCGCATCGCTGTGGCGGAGTTTCGCTCTCTCGATCAGGGCTCCTCGGGGGCGCCCCGGGCTACCATGCGCTTGGTTAGTCTTGCGTGTCACCCCACTGTGCTCGGCCCGGATAACCCGCTAGTCTCACGGGACTGGCCAGGGTTCATGGTGGACGCGTGCGAACACGAGATGCGCACGTCAGGGGCGGAGCGGGCATTTGCTGTCTTTCTGAATGGCCCGGCGGCGGATGTGAGCACACGGTACACGCGGCGGGCTCAGACCTTTGATGAGGCGGCGCGACTAGGAAGGCTGGCAGCGTCGGGCGCTGGGCAGGTTGCCGCAGTTGCCCGGCTGTCGCGCACATCCGGCGTGTGCCTTGCATGCGAACACGTTACCCTCCACCGCAAGGAACCGGTCGGCGAAGGGCACGCTCTGGCCGCCATAGCAGCAGCCGAAGCTGAGGCTGAGCGCCTCGCTAGGTTCGGGGCGGATGAGATCGCAATTAAGGAGTCTCGCGATCGTGCCGCTGCATGGAGGATAGTCTTGAAGCGAGCACAGAACCAGTACAGACTGCAGGCCGCATCGGGCGCGACGCAGGGCGAGCCACGCGGCGCGGTGGTCGATGCTGAGATAAGCCTTGCGCGCATGGGCGATCTGACGCTGCTTTTCTGCCCGGGAGAGCTTGCTCACGAAACCGGCGAGGACCTGGCTGAAGTCGTGGTGGAAGGGCAGAAAGCTGCCCAGGCCGGGGCTACTGTCACGACTGCGGCGCCTACGGAGACTGTCACGACGACTGCGACTACTACCCCGGTCGTCCCGAGCGTGGGGACCGCCCCGGACGCCCCGAACGCTCGGGCCGCTCGAGTCGCCCGAGATGACGTCTGGGTAGTTGGGTATTCCAACGGTCATCTCGGATATCTGGCCCCTGAGCAGGCTGCGCCGGACGCTTACGAGCGGGTGATGTCGAGCATTACACCGGAATCGATACACGAGATCATGCAGGCAGCCATGAGACTTTCGAGCAAAGGGATGTGCATGGACTTATGTTAGCTCAGAACTACCTCAACCGCGTACGGCGGATTCTTGACGAGATTGAAAAGACCCAGCTAGAGGCGATAGGTCGGGCTGCCGACATCGTGACTGCAGCCATACGCGGCGGCGGCAGACTGTATCTGTTTGGCACCGGGCATTCACACATCATCGCCGAAGAAGCTTTCTACCGGGCCGGCGGCCTCGTGCCGGTGAACGCCATACTTGAGCCCGCTCTCATGCTGCATGAAGGCCCCTTTAAGTCCACAGCAATGGAGCGACTGGAAGGGTACGCGCAGATCATCCTGGACCATTCGGGAATCGGCCCCGGCGATGCCCTTATGATCATATCGAATTCGGGGCGGAATGCCGTTCCGGTGGAGATGGCCCTGATCGCTAAGGCTCGGAGGATTCCAGTAATAGTCCTCACATCCCTTGCGCATTCGCGAAGCGTGCCGTCGCGCCACTCCAGCGGGAAGCACCTGTTTGACGTGGCTGACGTGGTGATCGACAACTGCGGCGTGCCCGGCGACGCAGTGCTGGAGGCAGACGGCTCCGCGGTGCAGATATGCCCAACTTCGACAGTTGCGGGGGCAGCTATTATCAACATGATTGAGGCGGAGGTGGTAGAGCGGCTTTGCGCCATGGGAGTTGAACCGCCGGTATTCGTGAGCGCCAATATCGATGGCGGGGATGAGTTCGACCAGCAATGGAAGGGTGTTTTGTGCAGAAGGTAGGCCGAATCGTGCTGACTCCAATAATGATCAGGAGGTTTGACAGATGAAGCGTGTTGCCATGGTTATCATCGCGTGTTTCATGCTCGCTGCGGCAATTGTGCCTGCGAGCGCCGCGAAACAGACCACGATCAACTTCTGGCAGGCAGGCGGAGACG
>Ga0116189_1001307_pt1 | contig 19746 bp, 18 predicted proteins | sample AD_JPNTR3_MetaG_FD_89895 | JGI IMG/M metagenome (GOLD analysis project Ga0116189, IMG submission 89895) | Active sludge microbial communities of municipal wastewater-treating anaerobic digesters from Japan - AD_JPNTR3_MetaG | ecosystem: Engineered > Bioreactor > Anaerobic > Digestate | place... | reverse complement strand
GCTGGCGACTTCTTCATCGGCGCACATGCATTGACCTGCGCCGACCGGCTGCTCACCCGTGACATGAGGTTGTACCGTACGTACTTCTCCGGCCTGCGGCTGAACGACTGAGCACGGTCGGCAGCGCGCAGAGAATGCCGTCCCGCTTGCGCACGGTCAGGCTGGGCTGGGCCAGATCTGCTGCCAAACTGACTTTCCCAGGAGGGATCGTGCCATGGATTTACTCAAGCTCAACCGAGAGGCGTGGAACAGCGAAGTACAGAAGGGGAACGAATGGACGAGGCCGGTGAGCCCTGAAGTCATTGCCGATGCCAGAATGGGGAAATGGAGTCTGCTTCTTACCCCCACGAAGCCGGTGCCGGCTGAGTGGTACCCCGATCTTCGCGGGGCGAAGGTGCTGTGCCTTGCATCTGGCGGAGGGCAGCAGGGACCCATCCTTGCGGCGGTTGGAGCCGATGTTGTGGTTCTGGACAACTCTCCTGCGCAGCTTGAACAGGACCGAATGGTGGCTGAAAGGGAGGGCCTTTCGGTCCGGCTTGAGCAGGGCGACATGCGGGACCTATCGCGTTTCGAAGACGAAGGCTTTGACTTAGTTTTCCACCCAGTGTCCAACTGCTTCGTTGACTCTGTTCTCCCTGTGTGGAAGGAAAGCTACAGGGTGCTGAGACCGGGAGGAATGCTGCTGGCCGGCTTTGTGAATCCGCTCGTGTACATCTTCGATATGAACGAGTGGGACAGGGGCAGTCTGGTGATCAGGTACAACATACCGTACTCTGATCTACGCGACCTTCCCAAAGACGATTTGGAACGAAGGATAGCTGAGCGCAAGACCATGGAGTTCGGGCACACGCTGCAGGACCAGATAGGGGGCCAGATTGCGGCGGGGTTCGCAATCGTGGGCTTCTACGAGGACATCTCCGGCGGCGATTTGCTTGACCCGTACATCAGTACATTCATAGCCACAAGGGCTGTGAAGCCGGCATAACCGTGCCGCCCCGTTCCGTTCCGGGACGCGCGCTCGTACTGCGTCTTCACGCATGTGCGCAGCCCGAAAGCGCACAGCATTCGTCAGTCTCTACTACAGCCAACCCCAGCGTGCGGGCGTGTTCCACGGCCTCCGGCGCAGGCTGCACGATCAGGTTCACGCCTGCGTCGATTGCCATTACATCGACCAGCCCACGATACGTGCCGCCGGGCCGCATGCAACCCAGGCTGATGAGGATGTCGGGGAACATGAGCCTGGCTTCGGCGATGATGCCTCGCACCAGCCCAGGGTCTGGGGCCGGAACGTTGGCCAACCGCGTCCGCGGAGTCGGCGTGAACACGATGAACACGATTGCCGGGGGCATCGGTGCCTGGCCGCTGGTTGCGGTTTCGAGGACGGTCTTGAGGGTGCCGATCTCAGGCGGCGCCGACGGCGATGACCACGATTCTGAGGTCCCTGCCAGCCCGATGCAGACATGGGGCACAGTCCGTACGCGTTTCGCCAATGATACATATGACGCGATGTACTCCTCAGGTGATCTGCTGAGTCCATAGACTTGACTGATAACGCGCCGGTCTGTCGTAACGTCGAAGGACACAACATCAGCCCACCGCGCTATCTCCTCTGCTTCCGCGTCCGACACGAGCCCTGCATGGCAGTTGATGCGCACTCCCGGGGCCGATTCCGCCACGCGTTGCGGCCAGTCGCCGAGCGGGACCCTACCAGATAGGTCGCACCCGCCGCTCAGCAACACACTCTTGGGCCGGCGATCGCGAACAGTCTCCAGAGCATGCGGCATAGGCCTCATTCCGGCCAGATAATGCCGACCACAGTGAGCGCAATCCAGCGCACACTGTTGGCCTGTCACTGATACCGCGATAGTTGATGAAGGTCTTGCGAACACAATCTCCTGAGTGAAGCGCTCGGCGCGGATCTCCCAGGCATGCTGCCATTTCTCCATGTGCCATCTCCCCATACGCCGCCTCTTCCCTCGCCTTCTTCCCGCATGTCGGTCAGGTGGGCAAGAGCTGCCGCTAGACTGCTTGTGTCTTTCCCAATCATATCACTAGACTCAGCCTTGCGGCGCTGTAACGATTCGCTTTCCCCGTGGGACGGAGCGCCGGTGGACTGAGTTTAGCTCGCGGGATCCGGCTACGGTATGAACTGGTGGTGCAGCGTCTTGCAAAGTCGAAGGCCCGCGCGTCCGGAAGACCGAAGCTGCTTTACGTACCATAAGACGCGGACGTAATTGTAACGCCCGCGTCCAAGCGCATCTGCGTTCTATGATGATCGGGCTAGCTCAAGGCAAGCCTTCATATATCGAATACTCTGCTCGGCGATGGTTACCGGGTCGGGCGAGTAGTCGAAGACCTCCACTGATACGTGATCTGAATACTCCGACGCGATGAGCGCCTCCATAATAGGCACGAAGTCCACGTCGCCGGTACCGGGTGCGCGCATGTTGGCATCGTTTGCGTGGAAATGACTGAACCGTCCGGACATGCTCCTGATGATTTCTTCAGGTCGCCTGCCCTCAGAGCACATACTTTTCACGTCCAGCATCATCCCTACGGCCGGATGATTCACTTGCCGCACGATTTCGAGGGTGTCTTCAGCCGTGTTCATGATATTGGTCATTGAGGCCGGCAAGGGCTCAAGGCAGAACGTGACACACCGCTCGGCAGCCTGATCGCCAATGACTCGAAGCGATTCCACTAGGAGACCTAGTCCGTCTTCTCTGAGCATGCCCTGGGGAATACTCCGCTGGTTGGGTGAGCCCAAAGTGAGGACCTTCCCACCTATGTCGGCACACATGTCGACAAGAGATAGTAGGTAGTCTCGTGTCGTTGTGCGCACCGAAGAATCGAGTGATAGAAGTGCCATCCCTTCAGGTTTGACCAAGAGCCAGTGCAGGCCGCAGACTTCTAGCCCCTCAGCTCTGGCCTGGTCTTGTATCCTTCGTCGGTCCGCGGTCGTTAGCTCACGAACGTCTTCGCAGAATGTGAAGGGGGCGACCTCAACACCGTCGTACCCTAGACGCGAAACAACCTCGCATACGTCGCCCCAGTTCCATCCTTCGAACATCTCGTTGCAGGTTGAGAACTTCAATTCGCCATCCCCAACTCATGCATGATTCGGTTCCATGCCTCGAGACACTCAATAGAGGCTTCTTCGCCGCCCTCTGAGAACGCAGATCCCATAGGCCGGTGCAGAAGCGTGTCTGATATTGCGGCGGCTTTTCTATAGTGGGTTTCGAGTGACGCCCAATCCGTAAAGCCATCTGACATGAGTCTGGCGAAGAGTTCGCGAAAACCGACATCTCCTTCGCCGATTACGACAGCCTCGGGTTTTCCAGAGGGCGTGTTCCTAACCACATCTTTCACGTGAATGTGCTCGATCCAGGGCTTTAGCCTTTCATACCCCTGGGGGAAAGGCGGCTCGCCTTCCGGATCGTAGATGTTGTTTCCAGGGTCAAATAGGGCCCGTATGTGTTCTGATGAAAGTCGGGACAGCACTTTCTCGAGCTTCTGTGTGGTGCTGGCCGATGTTGCTGGGTCGTATTCGATTACTAGCGTTACGCCAGCGTTACTTAGTATTGGTTCTGCCTTACGCAGGCGCTCAACGATCAGGGGGAGGTCGGTGTCGAATTGACTATCGGCCCAGAATGTGAATCCCCTCACCAATCCAGCGCCTAGCATTCGCGCGATCTCTGCTGAGCGCCTGAGGATTTCAAGATGAGCCTGGAATTCGGACTCAGAATGTAGCTGGCACTTGAACACAGGCGCGGCCACGCACGGCATCAGCATGCCATGTGCAGCCAGTATGGATGCGATTCTATTTAGTTGATCGCCGGCGAGTTCATGAGGATTGCGATCCCAAGCTGACCTCAGCTCCACTCCATCGAGCCCGTAGCCTTTGGCCAGGATTACTGCACGCTCGAAGTCCTGCGATATCTCGTCGGTTATCACTGCTCTCTTAAGCACGTCAAACCTCCAGACGCGTTGTCAGGCGCGAGATTCGCGCCGCTTGAATAGACTTTGGATCATCCCGGGGATCGGGCTGCGCGATATGATCACAAACAGCGTAAGGGCCCACAGTACCTGACATATCGGTCTCGTAAAGAATGGAGCTAGGCTGCCGCTTCTCAAGACTAGCGCACGCCTGAGGTTGTCATCTGCCATAGGCCCAAGTATGAACCCAAGCACCAGTGGTGCGGCGGGGAAATCGTTGCTGCGCATGAAGTATCCTATCACACCGAAAATCAACATGAGGTACACATCGAACAGCCTTCCGTTTATTGCGAAGGACCCTACTGCGCACAGCGTGAAGATGATGGGCATCAGGATCGTTCTAGGCACCTGCAGCACCTTGACCATGGGGCGCACAAACGACAACCCCAGCAGTGTCATGGCAATTGTGGACAGCATGAAAATCGCGGTCACGGTACCGATGAATGCAGGCTGTTCTATGGGAAGCAGGGGACCTGGCCGGATGCCATGGAGCCACATGGCGGCAAGAAGCACTGCCGCTGGAGCGCTGCCGGGTATCGCCAGTGTTAGCACCGGAATGATCGCACCTCCGATGCAGGCATTGTTGCCTGTCTCGGAAGCTATCAGTCCCTCGTAGGATCCATGCCCGAACTCCTCAGGCTTCTTGCTTCGCCGTTTTGCGAAGTCATACGATATCCAGGCCGCAGTGTCTTCGCCCACTCCAGGGATGGCGCCCACGATCACGCCTATCAGACCAGATCTGAGGATCGTACGCCAATAGCCGAAAACATCCGACAGTTTGGGCACAACGCGTTCGACTTTGGTGCTTACTGTGTAGTCTACGGGCATCTTCATGACGCCGATTATCTCCGAAACCCCATACGTGCCCACAAGTACAGGAATTAACGAGAGGCCGCCAGATAGCTGAATGCTTCCAAACGTGAAGCGTGGGTATGCCCCGATGGATTCCTGCCCGATTTGGGAGAGCAACAGGCCCAGCAGACCAGCCACCCACCCCTTTAGGGGGTCCTTAGGAGCGGTAAGGTTACCACAGATCACGATGCCGAATATGGCCAAGGTGAAGAATTCCCACGACTTGAAGCTAAGAGCGATCCTGCCTAGCATGGGTGAGAAGACGGCAAGGGCCACCAGGCCGATGAATGTGCCGATTGCTGATGAGGTAGTAGCCAGGCCTATGGCGTATCCTGCCTTGCCTGCGCGGGCCAGCGGATTACCATCAATACATGTGGCTGCATTCGCAGGCGTACCCGGGATGTTGAGCAGTATGGCCGATCGTGATCCGCCATAGATGGCCCCGACGTATACCGATATGAGGATCACGACCACCTGCTCAGACGCGAACCGGAACGTCAAGCCGGTCAGGAGCGCCACTCCCATGGTTGCGGTGAGGCCAGGGAGCATTCCCACGATGATGCCGAATCCAGTCGCCCACAGGCAGTTGAAGATGGTTTGAACATTGAGTAGCTTTACGAACTCTGTGAAGAACGTGGTCAGGGACACGAGTCTCCCCTCCTAACTGGCCGCACTATGGCAGCGTCACGAGGAATATCTTGGCGAACACAAACCAAACAAGGATTGCAGTTGCTACTGCTGTTATGGCAGCCTTGACAACGCTTCCACCACGGAAGGCAAGAATGAACGCAAGCACAAATAGGCCGGTCGCAAGCATGTAAGGCATCCGACCCAAGACGAGGACATAGGCACCTGCAATACCAATCGTAAGCAGAATTCTCTGCCATTCGTTCAGGTTCGACTTATCAGAACTACGTGTCGAGGCTGCGTCAGACTCATCTTCGCCACCACAGGCGGGAACCTCAGCGTTGAGCCGCTCCATGCGATCATAGTGGGCCTTGTCCAATTTGGCTCTGAGTATCAAGACGAGCCCGCATGAAAGCAGGAGTATGGAAAGGATAAGTGGCACTAGCCCGGGAGCGGCGTACACACCCCATTCCGAGGCATGCCAGGGCATACTCAGGCTCATGATACCGAAGAACGCAGCGACTACAATGATAATACTGCCGGATACCATATCTGATCTGCGCATGGTGTCACCTCTTCGTGAAAGGCGCGACCAGGGCAACAGCGCCGGGTCGCGCCAACTGGTTTCAGCACCACGAGTTAAGGTCTGCGGATTCCGAAATCGGACGGCGACTTCTTTGCTATGCCGTTGTCAAATAGCAGCCATGAGATAAGCGACGCGGCACTCTCGTTGATCTTTTCTGCTTCAGTTCCGTATATGCACACTGCCTTGGAACCCTTGTCGGCGGCGAACTTCTTTACCGCCGGCGAGCTCGTGGCGGTCTTGAATGCATTGGTGATAGACTCATTGGCATCAGCAGGAATATCCTTCGGCAGGAATAGACCGAAGTAGGAACCTACTGACGGGAACTCGGGGATCCAGTTGGTGATGGGCGGAATCTGGCCGACGCCATCGACCTCCAAGGGTACGTTGTCCATCACGGCCAGGGCTCTGAGCTGCTTTGCACGGAGCATCTCAACGACTTCCATGGAAAGCTGCATGACCGCATCTACTTCGCCGGATACTGCTGCGGTAACAGCGTATACGCCGCCCTGATAGGGAACATGCACATAGTTCACCTTGGCATAGGTCTTGAAGAATTCGGCCGCCTGGTGGCCTCCCGAACCTGTGCCGGCCGACGATACCGTGATCTTCTTCGATTTCATGGCAGACAGGAGAGCGGGAATGTCCTTGAACGGTGAGTTCGCCGGAACACAGATCACATTCGGCGTGAATACTGCGAAGAAGTTTGCGTAGTCTCGATGGCTTACATTGAGGAAATCCAGCACCTGATAAGTGACGATACTCCCGTTTGCGTTGCCGCTCCAGGTGTAGCCATCGTGGGGAGCGTCAAACATGGCCTTTGTCCCGATTGCGCCTGAACCTCCAGGTGTATTGGTGATTGCAATGCGCTGGCCAAGTGGCTTCTCCATTTCGGATGCTACTATTCTGGCTGTGAGGTCGGAGGCTCCACCAGGGCCCCAGGGCACGATCAGATTGATGGGCTTCTTTGGCTTCCATTCGCCGCCGGCAAATGCGCCCATCGACAACACCAAGAGACACAGGATGACGGCAATACCAATGCGGGCTGTGTGTTTCTTCACGATCGTAGGCTCCTTTCTTCTGCTAACTGGTAGTTGCCGTGCTCGTGATGGCCCAGGTAGGAGCGGAGTAATCACGGGCACGACGGCAAAAAGCCGACGCACTATGCGTCGGCCTCAGGCCCCAAGGGTAGCTTCACAGGTGCACAGATCTGCGATGACTTGTAGATTGCGTTAATAATCTCAACGCTCTTTCTGCCTTCGGTTCCAGGCACCATGGGTTCAGTACCGTTCAGTATGGAGTTGACTACGTCTAGTATCTGCAGCCTGTGCCATGTGCAGTCAGTCTGCGCCGGATCTGATGCAGTAGATTGCCGGACTTCGGGAGCATAGAACCTGCGCACTTCCTCGAATTCCTCGTCGGTGGTGTTTCGTAGCGACCATTCGGAGATGTAATCGCCGGTCACGACTACGCTGCCCTCGGTGCCATGAAGCTCGATGCGCATTGGGTAGCCAGGGTAAACAGACGTTGTGCCCTCTATAACGCCTAGGGCACCCGATGCGAACTTGAGAGTGGCGACTGCCGTATCCTCGACTTCGATGCGTTCGTGGGCGAGAGTGCCAGTGTAAGCTGATACCTCTACAACATCGCCCATCATCCATTGCAGAAGGTCAACGGCGTGAATCCCCTGGTTCATCAATGCGCCGCCGCCATCAAGCGCCCACGTGCCTCGCCACCCCGTGCTGTCGTAGTATGCCTGGCTTCGCCACCACTTGTTGTACGCATCACCCAGAATCAGCTTGCCCAAACGCCCTGAAACCACGGCATTACGTACGAACTGCCAGGCGGGCTTGAAACGAAACTGGAATATGCCCGACAGAGTTACACCGTTACGCTTACAGGCGTCTATGATTTCATCCACTCGTTCGATAGTGATCTCGATTGGCTTCTCAACTATTACGTGTTTCTTGGCTTCAGCTGCATCTACCGCAATGTCACGTCTGGCGCCCGACGGTGTGAGAATGCATACAACGTCTACTTCTGGTAGGGCAAGCGCCTGCTTGTAGTCGCCGAAGGCTCTACCTCCGAACTCTGCAACTACGGCCTGGGCGCGCTCTATGTTACTATCCACAGCGGCAACCAGCCTAGCATCAGATATGGAGGCAATAGACTCTAGATGCATCCTGGATATGGCACCACAGCCTATCACTGCGAAACCCAGCGGCACTGCCATCCCTCCAAACCGCGTTCTATTGACACCATTATAATCGGGATGATACAGTCTGTCTAGATAAACGTTTAACAAGTATAGTACCGCTAGTAAGGGTGTCATTAAGGCAACGGAGGAACCGGTAATGAGCCAATTGCCGAGAAACCGACCTACATTGAAAGACGTAGCATCCCTGGCAGACACGTCAATCGCTACAGCGTCAAACGTTTTAAGCGACCGTGCCGACAAGTATGTCAGCGAGGAGCTGGCAGAGAGGGTGCGCAGGGCTGCCGAGGTTTTGGGTTACAGGCCTAATCTGGTGGCTAGGTCCATGAAGGGCAAGAGCAGGAATCTAGTGGCAATACTCGTTCCGGAGTTCTGGAACCCGGTGTTCACCAGGATCGTTGTCGGTGCAGAACAGGTAGCCAGGAAAAACGGATATCTTCTGTTGATATGCAGCACGGAAGGCGACACTCAGCGCCAAGAAGAGTATCTGCAGAACCTAGCCGCTCAGCAGGTTGATGGCTACTTGATCACTCCGGTTTCCGAGGACGGCCAGATAATCGAGCGCATGGAATCGCTGAACCTACCATTTGCGGTTGTGGACAGGCCTGTGGCTAGTTCTGCTGATTATGATCTCGTAGCATATGACATGAAGTCCGCCACCATCCGCGGTGTAGACTACTTGATCAGGCATGGCCACAGGCGCATCGGGTTCATCGGTTGGGATTCGCCGGTAGTACGATCACGACTGGACGGGTTCGTATCTGCCGTCCAGGATGCCGGTCTAGACCCGGAGGAGTGCCCGTCTTGCCTTGGAGGAATAAGTCGCGATTCAGGCGCTGCGCTTGCTCGCGAATGCATAGAACAGGGCGATATTACGGCGCTTTTCATCGGTCATCATCACATCGGCGAAGGGGCAATGACACAGATAGCCGATATGGGGATCGTTGTACCTGATGATCTATCAGTACTGGTGTTCGGAAATCCCACGTGGACGCAGATTGTGACGCCTGGGCTCACTTGCATGGATATGCCCGATGCCGAAATGGGTAGTACGGCCATGGAGATGCTCATTGCATCGATCATGGGAACGAGAACGACTACTGCAAAGGTGTGGCTGGACTGCAAACTTGTGGAGCGGGGGTCAGTCCAGAACATATCGTGCAAGGAGACGAAAGACGTTCAACAACGAGTGGTTCGTTCCTGAGGACGTCGTTCGGAGCATGTCGATAGACTAGAGGACCGACGGGAAGGGCAAAACCCAGTACCCGTTCCCGCCGGCCTACCATGGCATTTCAGTGTAATGAATCTATAGAACTAGCAGCCCCGGACGTTCGAACTGACGCCCCTCTGATTCAACTGTGATAGCAGGGAACAACACTGGCCCAGTTATCATCTTGGGTCCGTCCGGCATCGCCACGAAAGCGTCTTCCGTTTTCGTCCCGCTGATCGACGGATTCCAGCAGAAGGCCTGGTTCTGGGCAACAAGTCTTTGCGTGGCAGGAGTAACCCTGATGTCGCGCGGATAGTAGCCCATTGCACCGCCTTGGTGGTGTAATCTCCACTCGCCTGAATAGCCCAACCGTTCGTAAAGATCAATTGCGGCGACTACCGGTTCGTTCATTGGTCGACCGATTATGGTTCTCGAGATCATTGCGCATTCAATCTGCAGGTTATGACGTACCTGTCGCACAAGGTCGGCGGGCGGGGGCCCGAAATGAACAAGCCGGGTAATTGTAGTGACTAGGCCCTTATACCTTGCGTTTATGCATAGCATCAGGTACCTCTCCACACGTTTCATTGTGGGGATTGGGTGTCTATACAGCTGTGCTCTCTCGTCAGCAGCCGATTGGTATCCCACCGGGTCTATGCGATCCTTCCACAGTTCGGCGCAGAGCCTACCGGTTATCTCTGCTTCGCTGTCTTGAGGCCTGGCCTGAGCAAGAACACTTTCAATACCTGCTGATACCTTTGCACCCAGGAACATGTACCTATCAATCTCACCCTGAGTCAGCTGGTACCGGAGCTCTGCGAGGTCGTTGCGAATGTGCTGTAAGCCCGGAACTGGCACGTCGCAGCCTATTGGTGCATCTCCTACAATCTCCATCACAAGTTGCATCTCGCAGTCTTCGTACCAATCGAAGGTCAGCAAGGTGAATCCCAGATCCTTGAGGCCTTCCTCCTCCATAGCCCGAGCCGCCTCAATCATGTTTGCAATCAGGTACAGCCCGTCAGGCGTCACCAGTATCGACGTGACTCCAAGCTCTGTTGCTATGCCTACGCAGTTCAGACCGCCGGCAGTCAACCATGAGTGATTTGCCTGGGTCTTGAGGAGTACGCCACCCAGTCGGCGCTCTTGGATGAGGTGTCTGACCCGCTCGAGCTTGATCTGTACCTCTTCGTGACGATTCAACGCTTATCACCTGCTCTCGTTTTTCCGGTAACACGGCTATGTCTTCAACGCGATGCCGTTCCCATCCTCCCGACTGCATGTAGAAAATTTTCAACACGCAAGGAAGGAGTTCAGGTAGCTAGGTTGAATCATAGATATAAGTGCTTCCGAGGCTGTGAACATGAATAACAACATAAGTGCATGCGGGTCACTGGCAGCAGCGCAGTCTGGAACATGAACGTGCAGTTCATGGCCCGAGCGTTTCGATGCAGGAACTCTACATCGCGAGCAGCTGAGGAAGCACGCATATCTGGATGCACTGATCAAGCCAGGGAGGAGGTCAGGAAGCAGAGAGGTATTCCAATAGCCGCACTGGCATGGACGAGGTTCTTGGTCTTCTTAGACCGCGAGAGAGCGGTGAACATGAGAGAGGAGGCTATTTGATGTCTAGGGTAATAGTAAGGCGCGGGCTGCTCATGGCTATCGTGTTGATTCTGGTGGGTTCGATTCTGTGTGCGGGCGCGGCTCCCAAGGCTTACAGAATCGCACACCTGGCGCCCCTTACAGGCGATGCATCGTTTCAGGGTCAGATTCTAGTTAACGCTGCGAAAATGGCCGTTGATGAGATCAATGCCAAAGGCGGTATCAATGGTGTTCCGATTGAGTACATACCGGTGGATGAAACCTCTAGTACAGCCACTGGTATAGAAGCAGTACGTAAGGCAATTGCACTCAACCCTGTGGCGGTTATCGGCCCCAATCGGTCCGGCACCATCCTTGCTGCTGAGAATTTGTGGAAGCAGGCCAAGCTGCCCTTCATCACCGACGGAACCAACGCTGAGACTACTAGGAAGGGCAATCCCTACACCTTCCGCATTCAGATTCCCTCTACTTACTGGATACCGATTCTTGCCCATACCGCTAAGGAATACTATGGTGTCAAGAAGCCTGCCGTCATGTATGGAACCAACGAGTATTCTAAGGGCCTGTGGGATGCGACTGCTCCGGCTCTGAAGCAGTATGGCCTGCAGGCAGTGACTGTACAGACGTACAACGACGGCGACCGTGACTTTACCGCCCAGCTTCTCAAGATCAAGGCCTCCGGCGCCGATGCGCTGTTCCTCTATGGCTACGAAGCGGAAATGGGAATCATCCTGAGGCAGCGAGTTGAACTTGGGATGAAGGATCTTCTTGTGTTTGGTGAGCGCGGCTGCGCGTCGCCTGCTATCGAACAGATCGCGGGCAGAGCCAACATTGAAGGCCTTGTATGCAGCACTACGCTGTCACAGGGAGACCCTGATCCTGCGCGTCAGGCGTTCATAAAGAAGTACTCAGAGTCGTTCAAAGAAGCTCTGTCGCCTACACACGTGAACCACTACGACTCAATCTACATTCTTGCCGACATCATAAAGCGTGTCGGTGGCGACTCTGAGAAGATCCGTGCAGAGCTGGCCAAGCTCGACTACGTTGGTGCTCTCGGCCACTACCAGGCCGACAAGGAAGGGAACTTGGTACACACGATCTATACCCAGGTGTTCAAGAACGGCAAATGGACCCTTCTCCTGCAGGAGGACCATCCGGTCAATAGGTAGCTGACGGCGAATCCGTGGGCTGGTCTCGCGTCGCTGGCGCGAGTTGTATCGCGCCAGCGACCATCGGCCGGCCAAGAACGGTGAAGAGGGTGATATGTTGACTAGCGCTATCCTGCTGCAACTTGTTCTAAATGGCCTTGCGATGGGCATTATCTACTCTTTGCCTGCGTTGGGCATATCGCTAATCTGGAACGCGTCGGGGTTGTTCAATTTCGCCCAGGGAGACCTGCTCACTCTGGGAGGCTATGTGATGCTGTCGCTATTTAGCAAGTTGGACTTGCCCTACATTCCCGCTTTCGCCATGACCGTAGTGGCCATGGGACTGCTAGGATATGCGCTGAGCCAGATCTACTTCTACCCAATGCTCGAATCTAGGGTTAATCCGCAGATAATCCTCATAGGCACCGTGGCATTTTCCATATTCATACGAAATCTGATCCTGGTGATATGGGGTACTACACCTCAGACATACGCCAATCCGTTCGGGTCTCAAGTGATGCAGATCGGTGAGCTCTACTTGATGCCCCATGTAATATGGATTGTATCAATAGTAGCTGTGCTCCTCGTGGCACTGCAGTACTTCCTGCGCGGGACAATGGTGGGGATCGCGATGCGTGCCGTCGCGCAGAGGCAGACTGCTGCTTGGCTCATGGGCATTAGGAACGATCGAATGATCGCGCTCACATTCCTTCTGAGTACTGGGATAGCTGCTGTGTCAGGAGTGTTGATTTCGCCTATCATCCCGTTGACACCCTCTATGGGAGGAATGATCGCGGTGAAGGCCATGGCTGCGGTGCTCATCGGCGGGTTAGGAAGCTTCGGCGGGGCCCTAGTAGGTGGTGTGGCGGTGGGTATCGCGGAAACCATCTTCGCAGCACTTGTCAACCCTGCTTACAGAGATATCTTCATCTTCGCTGTGCTTGTGTTGTTCCTGCTCTTCAGGCCGGGAGGAATCTTCAGGGCGCAGGTTTCGGAGAAGGTTTAGGAGGCTATGGTATGGCGAAGTTGATAGCGCTGCTACGCAGGCATGCACTTCTGATCATTGCGCTGCTTCTCCTGATGGCTCCGCACGTCACATCGCAGTATGAGTTTTACGTGGTCGAGCGAGGTGTACAGAACGCAATCCACGTGCTTGGGCTTCTGATTCTCATCGGCTACAGCGGGATGCTGTCGCTGGGAAGCGCCGCACTTCTAGCTACAGGCGCCTACACTTATGGCATTCTTCTTGTGAAGCTTGGACTGTCACCGTTGCTTGGCGCGGTGTTGGCTGTTGCATTTACCACTGCTGTAGGTACAGGATTGGCATTACCTGCATTCAGGCTGGCCGGTCCGTTCTTGGTAGTCACTACAGTAGGCTTCGGCGAGATTGTTCGCATACTCCTTCTCAATCTGGAACCGGTCACCGGCGGAGCGTACGGCCTCGCGGGTTTTGCCAATCTGCTGCCGGATCCCAACGCAGTGTACTACCTCATGGTAGTCGTGCTCTTCCTGGTTGCGGTGGCAACTGAGAGGATCGGCAGATCCAGGCTGGGACTGGCCTTGAAAGCCCTGCGTGAGGATGAGGTGGCTGCGCAGGTCATGGGGGTGGACGTGAGACGTGCCAAGATGGTAGCATTTGCCCTCTCGGCGATGCTCGCCGGGCTGTCAGGTGTGTTCTTGGCCAACCTCACGGGATATCTGAGCCCCGATTCCTTCACATCGGCTGAAAGCGCTACCTATCTACTGATGGTAGTGATGGGTGGGATGCAGAGTGTCGTGGGGGCAGTAATCTCTTCGCTGGTTATCACATCGCTGCCTGAGGTCCTGCGGTTCCTCTCAAGCAGTCGGCTGCTGGTGTACTCTCTGGTTCTTCTGGTCTATCTGCGGTTGAACTGGGTGAGGACGCGTAGCCTCTCCACCTGGAGCGGAGCAAGAATGCTGGGAGTTCTCACAGGCGCCGGCAAAGGCAAGGGTAGGAGTTGAGCGCAATGGCTGAACGCGAGAGCAGCGGAGATGTTGTGCTGGAGACGAGAGGCTTGACAAAGCGGTTCGGCGGGCTGGTAGCGGTGAACGACCTATCTATTGACGTGCACAAAGGCCGGATTTGTGCGCTCATCGGGCCCAACGGATCAGGAAAGACGACGGTGCTCAACCTCATCACCGGCATATACCGAAATGACGGTGGCAGCGTCAGTTTCTTGGGTCAACCGCTGCACATGCTCCCGTCACATTCAATATGCTGGCTAGGGATCGCCCGCACGTTCCAGAATATCCGCATTCTGGGCTCGGAGACGGTATTTGAGAATGCATTGCTCGGAAAGGGCTACGGTCATGGCGGGGCAAGTATTCTAGACACAGTGCTGGATTCTTCTAGATACCGCAGGGACATGGCTACCTGTGCCGCGGAGGTCAATGAGATACTTGACTTCGTGGGCCTTCTAGACCTGAAAGAGGAGCGAGCCCGGAATCTGCCCTATGGCAAGCAGCGGATTTTGGAGATCGCACGAGCGCTTGTCACCAACCCCAAGCTGCTGTTGCTGGATGAACCTGCCGCCGGCCTAAACTCACAGGAGATCAATGCTCTCATGGAGCTGATCCGCAGGATAAACCAGCGAGGGATATCCATTCTCTTGATAGAGCACCGCATGGAGCTCGTAGGCAATCTGGCAGACTGGGTTTTCGTACTCAACCATGGCAGCAAAATCGCTGAGGGCGCCTTCGACGTGATCAAGGAGAACCCCGATGTCATACAGGCCTACCTTGGCAAAGGGAGGCACTAGATTTGCTAAGGATACGTGACCTGACAGTGTCATATTCGGTCGTTCCGGTACTCCATTCCATCAACCTCGAGGTGCCTGAAGGCAAGATCGTGACTTTGCTCGGGGCGAATGGAGCGGGCAAGTCCACTACTCTAAAAGCCATCTCGGGGCTGATAAAGCCTGTATCAGGCACTATAGAGTTTCTCGGTGACGCGATCTCGGGCAGACGCCCCGACGAGATAGTCAAGATGGGTCTTGCGCATGTTCCGGAAGGGCGCCTCGTATTTCCTGGCTTGACAGTCATCGAGAACCTCAAGATCGGGTCGTACGCTCGACGGCTCTCGCCATCTGCCCTCAAGAGCAATTTGGAGAAGGCATACCAGCTGTTTCCGAGGCTTGCAGAGCGAAAAAGCCAGCTTGCCGGCACCATGTCTGGAGGCGAGCAGCAGATGCTGGCCATTGCTCGAGCGATGATGTCAGAGCCCAAACTGCTCATGCTGGACGAACCTTCTCTCGGCCTAGCGCCGGTGATTATCGACGCTATCATGGACAAGATCCGGGAGATCAATGAGCTTGGCACTACAATACTCCTTATCGAACAAAATGCGGAGCTGGCCCTTGCAGTATCCCACATCGCATATGTACTCAGCGTTGGAGAGGTCGTGCTCTCAGGAGATCGCGACACAGTTGCCAAGGACCGAAACATGCTCGAAGCCTATCTTGGCGGCGGAAAGCAGTGAGAGAAGGGAGAACATTCGTGTGAAGAAGATCAGGATTGGCCTCGTGGGCGCCGGATTCGTATCCCATATCCACATGGACGCCTACGAGAAGGTGGTCGGAATCCCGGTAGAGGTAGCTGCGGTGGTGGCTGCAACTCGGGCGGAGGCTGAACCATTCGCCCGGCGATATGGGATAGGCCGAGTCTACGATGACTATCGTCAGATGCTGGACGACGAGGAAATAGACATAATCGATGTATGTGCTCCTAACATACTTCACAAACAGATATGCGTGGACGCGGCTGAAGCAGGAAAGCACATCATATGCGAAAAACCCCTGACTGGCGGGTTCGGCGATGGAGAGCAGGCGGGACGCTTGCCCAGAATCGACCTGTATAGAGAGGCGATGAGGAGCGCAGATCAGATGCTCGCCGCCGCGAAACGCAATAACGTTAAGATCTGCTATGCAGAAGACTTCATATACGCTCCGCCGGTGCTAAAGGCGAAACGCCTTCTGAAGCAGAGTCGCGGCGCAATCCTTGAGATCAGATCCGAAGAGAGCCATAGCGGTTCGCATGCGGCTTATTCGCGCTACTGGAAGCTTGCTGGAGGGGGGTCGCTGACCAGGCTGGGATCTCATCCGATGGGGCTTGTGATCCATCTCAAGCACTATGAGGGCAGCCTAACGCGCGGCAAGCCTGTCCTTGTGAAAAGCGTGATGGCAGATGTAGGGATGCTTACCCATACCGAAGCGTTCAGGAATTGCCCTGGCGAATGGATCGTTGATGAGTGGCACGACGTAGAGGACTGGGCGACGGTAGTGCTCACTTTTGAAGACGATACGAAGGCTTTGGTACTGTCGAACGACACTACTCTCGGGGGCATCGTCAACACCCTGGAAGTGTATACCACAAACAGCGTGATCAAGTGTAACATGGCCTCCAATGACTCCGTCAGAGCATATGCTCCTGATAATGATGTATTCGGAGACGAATACATCAGTGAGAAGATCCAAACCAAGGCGGGCTGGACCTTCCCATCGCCTGACGAGGATTGGATGAGAGGCTATCCCCAGGAGATGCAGGATTTCGTCGAGGCCGTGTACTATGACCGCCAACCCGTATCCGACGGTGAGCTCGGACGTCAGGTAGTCCAGGCAATGTACGCTGCTTACCTAAGTGCGGAGCAGGGGCGCCGAATTAACCTTGCCGAGCTTGATACGGGCACCGGCAACACGAATTAGGAGGAAGCATCGATGAAAGCGGCAGTCAAGATTGATGATTCCAAGACGCTAGCGCTCATGGACGTACCTGTGCCGGAGCCCGGGCCATCGGAGGCTCTCGTGAAGGTCAAGACCGCAGGCCTGTGCGGATCGGATGTCGCGATAAGAAACAACACATTCATGGGGAGGCACGGCAGGGTCAAGACCCCGATGATACCTGGGCACGAGTTCTGCGGCGAGGTAGTTGCGGTTGGACCGCAGGTCAGGAAGGTGAAGATGGGCGATAGAGTCACGACTAGCGCCATTCGCGGTTGCGGAGAATGCTACGCTTGTCAGACTGGAGTCCTCAATAGATGCAGGAAATGGGACCATGTGGGAATAGACTCCCCGGGTTGCTTTGCAGAGTACCTAGCTGTTGACCAGGACATTCTGTTTCGCGTACCTGACTTCGTGCCTGATGAACATGCGGCCGTGCTAGAGCCTGCCACGACGGCTGCCCGGGCAATCAGAACCAACAACATAACACCCGGTAGTTTCATCGTGGTGTTTGGCCCCGGGCCATTCGGGCTGTTCATAATGCAGGCGATGCTCGCGACATCGCCGACGCGCCTGGTGGTTGTAGGGCTCAGTTCTGACAGCGAGCGACTAGATCTAGCACTTGAACTAGGAGCAACCGACGTGATTCAGGGCGATGTAGAGGATGCGGTTGGCAGAATAGACGCAATGACGCGCGGGAAGGGCGCAGATGTGGTCGTGGAGGCTACTGGCAGGGTGGAGGCCGTGACAAGCGCCATTGAGGCTGCGGCTGGCGGCGGTCTTATTCTCATGGGCGGCAGCGGGTTCGGCGGCCGGGAGGTCAGCTTTAAGCCGTGGAACGTCGTACGGGACGAGAAACGGCTGAAGGGTCTGCAAGGATTTGAGTGGGCCGATTACCTGCTTGCGCTGGATCTCTACGCTTCCGGCAAGATGAAGATCGCTCCCCTTATCAGTGGCAACCGACCGCTGGAGGAAGTCAATGATGCATGTGAGCTGGCAGAGATGAGAAAGGCTATGAAGATAGTGCTGCACCCGTGATTCCGCGCCGACTGCTACGGGTGGTGCACCTATCCCGACCGAGGTGATGTGCGATGTCTAGACCAGTCCTGCAGCGACTGCGGGAGGAGAAATCGACTTTCCGGGACTCAGAAGAGAGGGTCGCTGACTACATACTGGCCCACGCCGGGACAGTAGTAAATCTTCCCATCACTGAGTTGGCCGAACAGATCGGCGTGAGCGAAGCCACCATTGTTCGAATGTGCAAGAAGGTTGGGTTTCGCGGGTTTCAGGAACTCAAGATCAACCTGGCGATTGAGACGGTCAAGCCCATTCAGGCTGTGCACGAGGAGATCAGTGAGGACGACCAGATTGATGTGGTCATGAAGAAGGTAATGGCGGCCAACACACGCGCGCTGGAGGCTACCCTGGACGTGCTCTCGGAGACCGAACTCCGACGGGCGGTTGAAGCTCTCTACACTGCTCGTTCTATTCAGTTCTATGGAGTTGGGGGATCGGGCCCTGTGGCGTTCGACGCCGCGCACAAGTTCATGAAGACCGGAAAGCCCGTAACGGCCTATACGGACACTCATATGCAGGCAATGGCCGCCTCGCTGGTGGAGCCTGTGGACGTAGTCGTGGCCATTTCGCACTCGGGAAGTAGTCGCGACGTGATCGATGCACTAGAAATTGCCAGAAATAGGGGTGCCACTACAATTGGACTTACGCACTATGCCCGGTCACCCATTGATAAGGTAATCGATATCAAGCTGGGAACGTCATCGTACGAAACGCTATACCGAATGGAGAGTACGTCGTCAAGGATTGCACAGCTTGCAATCATCGATGCACTGTTTATCGGCGTGTGTCTGCGCGACCCTGAGAAGGCCGTTCACAACATTCTGGCTACGCGTGAGGCAATTGCGCCCAAGCGCTTCTAGCCCATTGGTTGCGCGGTCCTTCTGTGGGGCTCAATGCGATGTGTGAGTTGGAGGGGGCCGTTCATGACTTTGAAGGTACTAGTAACACCACGAACATTCGGCAAGTCCGATCCTGTTCCGTTGACCATGCTTGAGGAGGCTGGCTATGAGATCATCACCAATCCCTACGGCCGAACGCTTTCTGAAGATGAGATGGTCCAACTGGTCCAGGATGTGGATGGGGTCATCGTAGGCCTCGATCCAATTAACAGGCGAGTCCTCGACCATGGCCTCAGGCTGAAAGCCATATCCAAGTACGGCGTGGGAGTCAATAACATAGATGTTGATTATGCCAGCCGTAAAGGGATCATAGTAACCAATACTCCAGGCGCTAACAGCGCTGCTGTGGCCGAGCTTACTCTAGGGTTGCTGATGGCTGCCTGCAGGCGAATATGCGTATCGGATAGGGGTATTCGCCAGGGGAAATGGGCGCAGTATCCTGGCCTTCAACTAGAAGGCAAGACAATCGGGATAATCGGAACCGGGCAGATCGGGAAGCAGGTGGCTGAACGCGCAATAGGGCTGCGTATGGCTGTAGTCTGTAACGACATACATCCTGACCATGATTGGGCGAGACAGGTGGGGGCCACGTATGTCAGCCTGCCTAAGCTGTTGTGCTGTTCCGACTTCGTCAGCCTACACATTCCGCTAGAGGACGAGACCTATCACCTGATGTCAGCCGAGCAGTTCGCAAAGATGAAGCCCTCAGCTGTGCTAGTGAACACGGCACGCGGAGGCATTGTTGATGAATCCGCTCTGTACAACGCGCTCATTCATAACCAGATAGCCGGGGCCGCTCTT
>Ga0116189_1001295_pt1 | contig 19821 bp, 14 predicted proteins | sample AD_JPNTR3_MetaG_FD_89895 | JGI IMG/M metagenome (GOLD analysis project Ga0116189, IMG submission 89895) | Active sludge microbial communities of municipal wastewater-treating anaerobic digesters from Japan - AD_JPNTR3_MetaG | ecosystem: Engineered > Bioreactor > Anaerobic > Digestate | place... | reverse complement strand
GTCTCTGGGGACGCCTGACGGCAGAGCCGTTTGCGCGAGATGAAGATGAGCGCCTGCGCATTGGCAAAGCACTCGTGATCGACCGGCGCGGACTGGGGCATGGATGTACGGTCCACGCCCGTGCGGTCAGTACGCTGGGTGCTGACGAAGTGCTCGATACCGATCTTGTGTCGGACGAAGTGAACGCTGACCCAATAGGGGAGGTTGATCCACTTCCACTTAAACATCATCTGGCGGATGGGCGAATGTTCAGAGAGCAGGATGCGGCGCTTCCAGGCGCTGCTGGGCTCTTTCTCCCCCTCTGCCATGCGGATGGTGGTACGCGCGGCATCGGCGACATCACGCCATGCAAAACGCGTCTTGAAATACTTGAGGGTGACAGACGGTTCCATAAAGTGAAGTTTGGCTTTTTTTACGGAAGAAAGCAATACGAAATAGGGTGGCAGGACCGCGTGCGGTTTTTAACATCCACAGATTACACGATTACGCAGAGGTTTTTGGGGGCATAGCGACGGGGTTTTAACCGCGAATGATGCGAATTGTCGCGAATAGTCATGGCCACGTAAATAGCCGCAAAGAACGCAGAGAACGCAAAGGAAAGCCTTCAATTTTCATGAAGTTTCATGTGTTTCATGGTTCGGGTTTATTTAACGCAGAGACGCAGAGACGCAGAGTTTGGTTTCAGGTTTTTTGGGGGGCGAGTGTCCCCGCGAGCCACCTTTTGTGCTGCGCACGGATGGAATCGAGAGAATCGACGGAATCGAATCCTTCGAATTTTTCGATTCCTTCGGCAACTTACTACCTCTTGTTTCCGCCAGCACCAGCCTATGGCAGGGGCTGAGTGATGCTGGCCCTCACCTTGAAGAAGCGGTATGGTGCTGTCGCGTCGATGTCCGTGAAGGCAAGGTCGCCGTCGGTCGTCGCGTGGACGCTCCGCAGCAGTTCCCAGGTCTCGCCGAGCGTATTCACCCTGTAGAGCGCGTACCATATTCCGCTTTTGGCGTTGGTGATCTTGATGGCGAGCGCCGTGCCGTCGAAGACAAGCGCCGTGCCGTCCGTGGCGAAGAGCGGCGCGACAAGGCCGTTGGCGACCGCCGTGGTCGCCGCGCCGTCCACGGTAGCCGTGTAGCCGGCGTTGCCCGCCACGAAGGTGTAGTCGCCGTCCGGCAGCCAGAGGTAGAGCTTGCCGTTTTCATCGGCAAAGAGGTCGCTGACGCCGTAGGGGTCGAGCGCCGTAACGACGATAGCCGCATTAGGTGTGAGGTTCGTTACCGTCACGCACCAAACGTGCGTCGCGTTGTCCGTGGGCGTGGGGGAGATGCGTTTGCATTGCGGTTCCGACACCGTTTTGGAAAGCGTTGTCCGTGGGCGTGGGGGAGATGCTGTCGTTCGCGAGGCGGACCGAGCCGCCGGTAAAGATATTCGCGCCGGAAGCCGTGCCACTGAAGCCCGGCCCGATGTCCGCACTGCCGTTGTTGCCTCGCGCGAAGACCGTGCCGCCGGTGATGGTCACAGCATCACCGTTACCAGAGCGGCCACCGCCAATGCCCGCGCCATACATACCGCCCGTGGCTGTGACCGTACCGCCATGGACGGTCACAGTGCCGCCCGCACGTAAGTAACCGCCGCCAATGCCCGCGCCGTACAAGCCGCCCGTAGCCGCGATCGTGCCGCCGGAGATTGTGACCGTGCCGCCCGTGCCCTTAGAACCGCCGCCGATGCCCGCGCCCATAGTGCCGCCCGTCACCGTCAGTGCGCCTGCCGCATCGCTAGGCGCATTGGTGATGGAGATCGACGCGCTCGCGGGAACTTCGAGGCCTGCGTGGTCTCTTCCCGAGGCGAGCGTGTTCGTTCCCGCGAGGAAGAGCGAGATATCGGCATTCTGCTCCAACTCGAAGACGCACTGGCCACTGCCGGTGGTCTGGAGCGTCAAATCCGAGAGCGTGACCGCGCTCGTCGCGCCCGCCGAGACGACGACGAGCACCTTACCCGCCGTGTTCGCGCCAGAGAGCGTGAGGGGCTCTGCCCCGGAAAGCGTGAGTGTAGGCGCGTTATACGTCCAGCCCGTGCCACCGGACGAGACGGCATCGTCGAGAGCGGTGCCGTTGACCGTCACCCCAGTGGGAGCGGCGTTGGTCATCGTTGCGAACACGATGAACAACGCAGTGAGGATCCTGCTCCGGCTTCGTTTCTTCATGGCAGTGTCCCTTGTTGTGAACATATGATGGAGAAAGGATGGGGGCAAGGCAAGAGGTTTTGGGGGAAGTCCTGGTTTTGGGGTGACATTTGACAGCCTGACAGCCTCGCAAAAAATTTCCCGTCGGTGTTGACATCCCCGGAGGCATTCAGTAATCTAATCGGGTTTTCTTTTTTCCGGAGTTGTGCCTTCGGGAAGCGGGAAACAAACATTGGCAAGGTTTAATGGACTCCTGCACGATGTCACGATGGGTTGGCTTAAAGCCGTCGGGGATGTTGGGTAAGGGGTTTTTTGCCCCGCGCGGGGCGATGGATAGGGCCAACATAGCTCAGTCGGTAGAGCACTTCCTTGGTAAGGAAGAGGTCGTCAGTTCGATTCTGATTGTTGGCTCCAGCTTTGACGATGGACTTTTTGTCACTACTCACAGGAGGAAACCTAAAATGGCGAAAGAGACATTTGTTCGCGAGAAGCCACACGTCAACGTTGGCACGATCGGCCACGTCGACCACGGCAAAACCACGCTGACCGCAGCGATCACCAACGTACAGTCCCTCAAAGGCCTTTGCGCCCCGATTTCCTATGACCAGGTGGCGAAGGCTTCCGAGTCTGCGGGCCGCCGTGACCCCACCAAGATTCTGACGATTGCGACCTCGCACGTCGAGTACAGCACCGACAACCGCCACTATGCCCACGTGGACTGCCCCGGTCACGCTGACTACGTCAAGAACATGATCACCGGCGCCGCGCAGATGGACGGCGCGATCGTGGTCGTGAGCGCGGCGGACGGGCCGATGCCGCAGACCCGTGAGCACATTCTGCTCGCCCGTCAGGTTGGCGTGCCCGCGATCGTGGTTTTCCTGAACAAGGTGGACCTGGTTGACGATGCTGAGCTGCTGGACCTCGTCGAGATGGAAGTCCGCGAGTTGCTTTCGAAGTATGAATTTCCTGGCGACGACATTCCGATCGTGCGCGGGTCGGCGCTGCCGGCCACCAAGGCCACGAGCGCGGATGACCCGGCCTGCCAGTGCATCACCGATCTGATGGACGCGCTGGACAGCTACGTTCCCGAGCCGCAGCGCGCGCTGGACAAGCCGTTCCTGCTGCCGATCGAAGACGTGTTCTCGATTGAAGGCCGCGGCACGGTGGTGACCGGCCGTATCGAGCGCGGTCTCATCAAGGTGGGCGACGAAGTTGAGATCATCGGGCTGCGCCCGACCGCCAAGACGACCTGCACGGGCGTCGAGATGTTCCGCAAGCTGCTGGATCAGGGCCAGGCTGGCGACAACGTCGGCTGCCTGCTGCGCGGCACGAAGAAGGAAGAGGTCGAGCGCGGCCAGGTGTTGGCCAAGCCGGGCTCGATCACGCCGCACACCGAGTTCCACGGCGAAGTGTACGTCCTCAGCAAGGAAGAGGGCGGCCGTCACACGCCGTTCTTCAAGGGCTACCGTCCGCAGTTCTACATCCGCACGACCGACGTTACGGGCGACATCACGTTGCCCGAGGGCGTGGAGATGGTCATGCCGGGCGACAACATCTCGATTTCCGTGAAGTTGATCTCGCCCGTCGCGCTGGAAGACAAGATGCGTTTCGCCATTCGTGAAGGCGGCCGCACGGTCGGCGCGGGCACGGTGTCCAAAGTTATTAAGTAAGTGAGCTTCCTGTGAGCGTGTCCGTCCGGGGCGCTGCGGCGTCCCGGACGTGGCACGGGGTTTAAACAGGAGCAAAGAGGCGGATATGCCGAGAGAATTAGCCATTTTGGCGTGCACTGAGTGCAAGCGCCGCAATTACACGACGACGCGCAATAAGCGTACGACGACCAACCGTCTGGAGATGAAGAAGTTCTGCCCGACGGAGCGGAAGCGTACGTTGCATCGCGAAACGAGGTAGTCGTCTCTCGAGGAAGTTTTTAGGCCAGTAGCTCAATTTGGCAGAGTACCGGTCTCCAAAACCGGGCGTTGGGGGTTCGAGTCCCTCCTGGCCTGCCAGTTTAGAACGGGTATCTGTCGCCGTCCCTGCCGGGGGGGCGGCAACAGGTTTTCGCGTTTTGAGAGCGGAACGACCGAAGGGTCTTGGGACATGAGCAACGTAAAGCAAATCATCCAGAGTCTGGGAGCGTATCTCGGCGATGTCGGGGTCGAGTTCAAAAAGATCTCTTGGCCTGACCGTCAAGAGTTGGTCGATTCGACGATCGTCGTGATTACGTTTATCGTGATCTTGGCCGTGGTGGTGTTGTGCTGCGACAAAACCATCATGTTTTTCCTGCAGTTAATCCATGCCTAACGCGGGGGGCCGTCCATGACAAAACAATGGTTTGTGCTTCACACCCTGACTGGTCAGGAGCAGAAGGTCAAGCGCTCGATTGAGGCGCGGGTGCGGATCGAGGAGATGGGGGAGTATATTGGCGAGGTCATGATCCCCACTGAGAAGGTTTCCGAGGTCAGGAACGGGGTCAAGACTACCGTCACCCGTAAGTTTTTTCCAGGTTATGTGTTGATTAACCTGGCCCTCTATGACGGGGAGCGCAACGTGCTGGAACCCACTTGGCGGTTTCTTAAGGAGACGCCGGGGGTGATCGGTTTTATTGGCGGCGAACGTCCGATGCCGCTTTCTGCCGACGAGGTTGATGCGATCGTCAATCAGGCGGCGGACAAGGACAAGGAAAAGGTCAAGCCTAAGGTTCAGTTTGAGCCGGGTGAGGCCGTAAAGATCATCGACGGTCCGTTCATGAGTTTCAGCGGTACCGTCGATGAGGTGGATCCTGACCGGGGCAAGCTGAAGGTCTCTGTAGCGATCTTCGGGCGCTCCGCTCCGGTCGAGCTGGAGTATTGGCAGATCGAGCGCGCGGTCAACGAGAACGCGTAGCCGTCCGGCCGATCCCGTTGCGCTTGGAGCGCGGCGGCGGCTCGTCAACTGCGGTCCGTCTGTACCGGTGGGGATGCCGGGAGGGCCGCGACAGACACAGTAGGTAAAAGTTATGGCGAAGAAAGTCACGGGTATCGTGAAACTGCAGATTCCCGCAGGTGCGGCGAATCCTGCGCCGCCGGTGGGCCCCGCGCTGGGCTCGCAAGGCGTCAACATCATGGCGTTCTGCAAAGAATTTAACGCCAAGACTCAAGACAAAGCGGGCCTGATCATCCCCGTGGTCATCACGGTGTATGCGGACCGCAGTTTTTCCCTTGTGTTCAAGAGCCCGCCTGCCTCCACGCTGCTGAAGAAAGAGGCTGGGCTGGCGAAGGGCTCCGGGGTCCCCAACCGCGATAAGGTCGGCAAAGTCACGCGCGAGCAGGTCCGCAAGATCGCCGAGATCAAGAAGGCAGACCTCAATGCTTCTGACGAGGCGGCGGCGATGCGGATGATCGAAGGTACCGCGCGTAATATGGGTATCGAGGTGGTTGACTAAGGTAAGGGGACACGGATTATGGCAAAACATGGCAAGCGTTATAGCGATGTGCTGAAGAAGGCCCCAACGGAGCCGGTCAGCTTGGAAGAGGCGGTGGCATTTGTGAAGGCCAACGCCAACGCGAAATTTGATGAGACAGTGGAAGTCGCGATGCGCCTCGGCGTGGACTTCAAGAAGTCCGACCAGACCGTGCGCGGCACCGTCACCCTGCCGCACGGCACCGGCAAGACGATCCGAGTGATCGTGTTCGCGGCCGGCGTGCATGCCGATGATGCGAAGGAAGCTGGCGCGGATGAAGTCGGCTATGAGGAACTGATCGAAAAGGTCAAGGACGGTTGGACCGACTTTGACGTGGCGATCGCGACCACCGACGCGATGAAAGAGGTGCGTAAGATCGCCCGTGTGCTCGGCCCCCGTGGCTTGATGCCGAACCCCAAGACCGGCACGGTGACGGATGATACGGCGGCAGCGGTCAAGGCAGCCAAAGGCGGCAAAGTTGATTTCCGTATGGACCGCACCGGCAATGTCTGCGTGCTCTGTGGCAAGAGCAGTTTTGACGCCGACAAGCTGGTCGGCAACATCAACGCCATCGTGAAGGCGGTTCAGTCTGAGCGCCCGGCGGCGGCGAAAGGGACGTTCATCCGCTCCCTCACGGTCAGTTCGACGATGGGTGTGGGCGTGCGCGTGCAGCTCAAAACCGAGGATGCGATTTAATCGCGGGAGAGGGATGATATGAGAGTCGAAAAAATTTCTATCCTGAATGAGGTTATCGAGCGCGTCAAAGCGTCCGATTTCTGCTTTGTCCTGAATTATGGCGGACTCAAGGTCACGCAACTGACCACGTTGCGTCAGAGCCTGACCAAGTTGGACTCGCGCGCCATGGTGGTGAAAAACACCTACCTGAGCCGAATCGCCAAGGATCTAGGTTGGGGCGATGTGTCCGCGCTGTTTTCCGGCCCGACCGCCATCGTGACGGGCAGAGGCGATGTGGCTGAAGTAGCCAAGGCACTGGTCGCCTTTGTGAAGCAGAATGACAAGGCGGCGATCAAGGGTGCCAGCTTCGAGGCAGCGCTGCTGTCTGCGGAGGAAGTGGAGGAACTTTCGAAGTTGCCGTCGAAGGACGCCATGCGCGGCATGCTGTTGGGCACGCTGCAGGCGCCGGCGACGAGCCTGGTGCGCGTGTTGAACGCGCCGCTGTTGGATATGCTCTACGCTCTCAAGGCGTACGAGGAGAAGAAAGACGGATCTGCGGCATAAACGTGTGTCGTAAAAACCGACGGCGCGGGTGTCGGCGGGTGTCGGCACCCCAGTGCGCCATGTGGCGCGAACGGCTCCTTTATGAGGAGTGGCGCTAGCGGGAACCCCGCCCGCGAATGAACGCGTGCGGTTGCACAAAAAAAGGAAGAGAACCATGACGAACGAAGAAGTGATTGAATATCTGAGCAACCTTTCGGTGCTCGAGATCTCCAAGCTGGTCAAGGCGCTGGAAGAGAAGTGGGGCGTTACCGCCGCCGCTCCCGTGGCTGTCGCTGCGGCTCCTGCCGCTGCCGCTGCTCCGGTTGAGGAGAAGACAGAGTTTGATGTGATTCTGGCTGAGATCGGCGCCAACAAGATCGGCGTGATTAAAGAAGTGCGTGCGATCACGAGCCTCGGCCTGAAGGATGCCAAGGACTTGGTCGAAGCCGCTCCGAAGGCTGTGAAGGAAGGCGTCTCGAAGGAAGAGGCCGCGAAGCTGAAGGAACAGCTTGAGAAGGCCGGCGCCAAGGTCGAGATCAAGTAATACGCGCCGCGTGTAAAACGCGGGGACTGTCCGGTGATGACGCGGGCAGTCCTCGCTTTCCTCAACGCGCCGTGTGCGCCGAGAGGAAGAAGCCCGGCCCGTCATCATTTTCGTGTTTGTCAAAAAAGGGACAAAACGCACCCGGACGCCTGATGATGCATGAACCGGCCGAAGTGTGAATTAGTTAACAAAGTGGCTGCTTACCACACTTCCATTCACAACCGGCCGGCTGAGAACTGTGTCAAGGCGCGCGGCGGGCGGCAGGGGCGCAAATGCTCCTGCGTGCGGGGTCCTTGAGTTGACAACCCTTGTCATAACATTCCAACCTGAGGTAGGCAATGGTTGAACGCAAAATGTTCGGCAAGCTGAAGCCCGTGATTCAGCCGCCCGATCTGATCGCTATTCAGACGCAATCGTACCAAGATTTTCTGCAGATCGGCATCGCGCCCAGCAAACGTGAAAAGAAGGGGTTGCAGGCTATTTTCCATGAGGTGTTTCCCATCGATAGTTATGATGGCCGTTACACGCTCGATTTCGTCAAATACGATCTAGGCGAACCCAAGTGCGACGCATTGACTGCCTTGGCTGATGGCAGCACGTTCGCCGCGCCGCTGCACGCGACGTTCCGTCTCAAAGACGGTGACGAGATCCGTGAAGAGGACGTCTACATGGGCGAGATTCCGCTCATGACCCGCGATGGATCCTTTGTCATCAACGGTGCCGAGCGCGTGATCGTCTCGCAGTTGCACCGCTCGCCCGGCATCTGCTCGGAGCAGGCGATCCACCCCAACGGACAGATACTTTATTCCGTCCGGCTGATCCCCGACCGTGGCTCGTGGATCGAAATCCAATTTGATTCGAGCGACATCATGTGGGTCTACATGGACCGTCGCCGTCGCCGCCGCAAGTTTTACGCCACGACTTTCCTGCGGGCACTCGGGTATGGGACCGACGAGGAAATCCTCAAGCTATTCTACACCGAGAAGGTGCTGAATGTGCGGGACGAGCACGACGCCGAAGAGCTTGAGTACCTGATGATGAAGGACGATCTGGTCGATGTCGAGTCGCAGGCTGTTTTGGCTCGCCGGTATGACCCGATCACTCCGGCGTTGCTTGAGCAGATCGCGTCCGCTGGCTTTGACAGGGTCGAGGTGGTGGACGTCTCGGTTGATGAAGGCGTCTTGATTAAGACGTTGGGCGAAGACGCAAAAGCCAACATCCGCTCGGAAGAGGATGCGCTCAAGGACATCTACAAGCGGCTGCGCCCGGGTGATCCGGCGACGTCATCGAATGCGAAGACGCTGCTTAAGCGGCTCTTCTTCGAGCCGCGCCGTTACGATCTGGGCAAGGTCGGGCGTCACAAGATCAATCAGAAGCTGGGGCTGTCGGGCAAGGTCCCCGACGATCTGCGGATCCTGCATGAGAGCGGTATCGATGTGATTGAGGCGATCCGCCTGTTGTTGCGTATCTACGTCGGTGAAGAGCATGTCGATGACATCGACCACCTCGGCAGCCGTCGCGTCCGCACGGCCGGTGAACTGCTGGAGAACCAGTGCCGCGTGGGTCTGGCGCGTACTGAGCGTCTGATTCGCGAGCGCATGACGCTCTTCGATCCCGCGAGCGGCGTGTTGGCTCCCGCCCGCTTGGTCAATAGCAAATCGCTCTCCGCCGTGGTGCAAGATTTCTTTGGCCGCAGCCAGTTGAGCCAGTTTATGGATCAGACCAATCCGCTGAGCGGTCTGGCCCACAAGCGCCGTCTCTCGGCACTCGGCCCTGGCGGATTGAGCCGTGAGCGCGCGGGCTTTGAGGTTCGTGACGTGCACTCGTCGCACTACGGACGCATCTGTCCGATTGAGACGCCGGAAGGCCCGAACATTGGTCTGATTTCTTCGCTCAGCATTTACGCGCAGATCAATGAATTCGGATTTATCGAGACACCGTACCGCGTGGTGCGTAACGGCAAGGTCACGAACGAGGTGCAATACCTGTCTGCCGACGTGGAGGAAAAATACGTCATTGCGCAGGCAAACTCAGAACTTAACCCGGACGGCAGCTTCGTTTCCGAACGCGTCACCTGCCGGGTCGAGACCGAGTTCGAGGACGTTGACCGCATGAGCGTCCAGTACATGGACGTTTCGCCGATGCAGCTCGTCTCGATTGCTGCCGGCTTGATCCCGTTCTTGGAGCATGACGACGCCAACCGCGCGCTGATGGGCGCCAACATGATGCGTCAGGCGGTGCCGCTGTTGAGGTGCGAGCGTCCGTTCGTGGCGACTGGTCTTGAGGCACGGGCCGCGGCTGACTCCTGTGTGACGGTGCTCTCCGAGAGCGACGGCGTGGTGGCCTATGTCTCGGCGCGTGACATCGTCGTCACGCCCAACGGAAAGATGCCGTCGGGCAAGCCCAAAAAGAACGAGAACGCCAAGGGCATCTACCGTTACGCCCTCCAGAAGTTCCGCCGCTGCAATGCCGGTACCTGCTTTAACCAGAAGCCGGTCGTCAAGGTCGGGCAGAAGGTCAAGACGGGGGATGTGCTGGCGGACGGTCCCGCCACCTGCGAGGGTGAGTTGGCGCTCGGCAAGAATCTGCTGGTGGCCTTCATGCCGTGGTCCGGCTACAACTTCGAAGACGCCATTGTCGTGAGCGAAAGAGTGGTGCGTGACGATGTCTTCACCTCGATCCATATTCAGGACTTCGAGGTCGGCGCACGCGACACCAAGCTCGGGCCCGAAGAGATCACGCGCGACATCCCCAATGTGGGCGAGGATGCCCTCAGGAACCTGGGGCCGGACGGCGTGGTGCGCGTGGGTGCCGAAGTGCGCCCCGGCGATATTCTGGTCGGCAAGATCACGCCGAAAAGCGAGACCGAGCTGGCACCGGAAGAGCGGCTGCTGCGTGCGATTTTCGGTGAAAAGGCCGCTGACGTGCGCGACACTTCGCTGACCGTTCCGAGTGGTGTTTACGGTATCGTGATGGATGTCAAGGTGACCTCGCAGCAAGAGGTCCGGCGTCCGTTCCTGTCGCTCGCGGCGTCGCCCGAGGAAGAGAAGAAAGAGGTTCGCGACGTTGAGGCGGAGCGCAAGAAGAAGCAAGCGGCTCTGGAAGAGGAGCTGACCACGGCGTTGAGCAATATCCTGTTGGGCGAGAAGATCCCGCTTGATGTGCTGGACGTGGAAACCGGTGACATCATCATCCCGGCCAACCGCAAGATCACCAAGACGTTGCTGTCGCGTCTGGCTAAAGCGCACGATCACATCCAGATCGAGAGCAGCCCGGTGCAGCAGAAGATCGAAGAGATCATCAACGGCTTCCGGCCCAAGTTTGACGAGTTGAAGGAGCAGGAGAGCGGCGACGGCGAGTTTGCGGAACTGGATGGCCTTACGGACGAAAGCGGCGTCATCAAGCAGGTGCGGGTCTACATCGCTGAGAAGAAAAACCTTTCGGTGGGCGATAAGCTGGCCGGCCGTCACGGTAACAAGGGTGTCGTGGCCAGAATTGTGCCGGATTGCGACATGCCGTTCTTGCCGGACGGTACGCCGGTGGACATCGTGCTGAACCCCCTCGGCGTGCCTTCGCGCATGAACTTGGGGCAGCTCTTTGAGACCTGCCTCGGCATCGCCTGTAAGGAGCTTGGTTTCTACGCCGCGTCCCCGGTGTTCGACGGCGTGAAGGAGAACCAGATCGACAGCTTGTTGCGCGAGGCGCGCAGCGCGCAGGAAGAGAAGACCGGCAACGCATGGATCTGCGAGGACGGCAAGAGCGTCGTCTACGACGGCCGCACGGGTGATCCCTTTGATCAGCGTGTGGTGGTCGGCCATATCTACATGCTCAAGTTGCACCACCTAGTTACCGACAAGATCCATGCACGCGCCACCGGGCCTTACTCGCTGGTGACACAGCAACCGCTGGGCGGCAAGGCGCAGTACGGCGGCCAGCGCATGGGCGAGATGGAAGTCTGGGCGCTTGAGGCATACGGCGTGGCCTACGCTCTGCAAGAGCTGTTGACGGTTAAGTCCGACGACGTCGGCGGGCGTACCCGCATTTATGAGGCGATCGTGAAGGGACAGAACACGCTGGACGCTGGCATGCCGGAGTCCTTCTCGGTGCTGATGCACGAGTTGCGCGGTCTGTGTCTGGACATGAAGCTGCTGGGCGGTGAGCAACTGAGCCCGGCCGCTGAGTTGAGCAAGTTTTAAGGCGACCCTTCAGGAGGTTCACAATGAATCCTTATGCAGCACGAGAAATGTTTGGTGGAATGTTTGATGCGGGCGGGCACTATGACGCTGTGAGTATTACACTCGCGTCGCCCGAGACCATCCGTTCCTGGAGCAAGGGCGAGGTCCGCAATCCCGAGACCATCAACTACCGGACCTACCGTCCGGAACGTGACGGTCTCTTCTGTGAGCGAATCTTTGGCCCCACACGCGACTGGGAGTGCGCGTGCGGTAAGTATAAGCGGATCAAGCACAAGGGCGTGGTCTGTGACCGTTGCGGTGTCGAAGTGACGGTGTCGCGCGTGCGCCGCCAGCGTATGGGCCACATCGAGCTGGCCGTGCCGGTCTCGCACATCTGGTTCTTCAAGTGCAACCCCAGCCGCATCGGTCTGATCTTGGACAAGACCGCCAGCGAACTGGAGCGCGTGCTTTACTACGAAGACTACATGGTCATCGATCCGGGCGACACGCCGCTGGATTATCTGCAATTGCTGACGGACACCGAGTACCATGAGGCGGTCGAGAAGTACGGCGAGGGCTTCACGGCAATGATGGGCGCAGAGGCAGTCCGCCGCGCGCTCAACAAGGTCGATCTCGACCAACTCATGCAGGATCTTGAAGAGCAGATCGAAAACACACGCAGCAAGCAGACGCGTAAAAAGATCACCAAGCGTATGAAGGTCGCGGATGGATTCCGCTCCAGCAAGGCGCGCCCCGAGTGGATGATCCTGGACTGCCTACCGGTGATTCCGCCGGAGTTGCGTCCGTTGGTGCCGCTCGAGGGCGGCCGCTTCGCGACGTCGGATCTGAACGATCTCTATCGTCGCGTGATCAACCGTAACAATCGTCTGAAGAACCTGCTGTTGCTCAAGACGCCGGATGTCATCATCCGTAACGAGAAGCGTATGTTGCAGGAGGCGGTTGACGCGGTATTCGACAACGGTCGCCACGGTCGCGCCGTCGCTGGCGCCGGCAACCGTCCGCTCAAGTCGCTGAGTGATATGCTCAAAGGCAAGACCGGTCGCTTCCGTCAGAATCTGCTCGGTAAGCGCGTGGACTACTCCGGACGTTCGGTGATCGTCGTCGGCCCCGAACTGAAGATCACGCAGTGCGGCTTGCCCAAAAAAATGGCGTTGACGCTCTTTGAGCCGTTCATCATCCGCCGTCTCAAGGAGAAGAGCATCTGCCATACCGTGCGCACGGCGCGCAAGATGATCGAGCGCCATGACGAGCAGGTTTGGGACATCCTCGAAGAGGTGACCAAGGGCAAGACCGTGATGCTCAACCGCGCGCCGACGTTGCACCGTCTCTCGATTCAGAGTTTCGAGCCGGTACTGGTCGAAGGCGAGGCGATTCGCATCCATCCGATGGTCTGTACCGCATTCAACGCTGACTTTGACGGTGACCAGATGGCCGTGCACGTGCCGCTGTCGGTCGAAGCGCAGTTGGAGAGCCGCCTGCTGATGCTGGCCTCTAACTCGATCTTCTCGCCGGCCTCCGGTAAGTCGATCATGACGCCGACGCAGGATATTGCTCTGGGCATCTATTACTTGACCATCCCGAGCCAAAGCGACAAGCTGGCCGGCAAGATCGCTGGCAAGACGCCGCCCGACGAGACGCATCTGCCGCTCTTCAATGACGCGGCGGAGGTTGACTTTGCCCTGGCTGAAAAGGCTATCACGTACCATACGCGTATCCGCCTGCGCAATCCGGACTTCGGTAGCGAAGGCCGTCGTTATGGCACCCCGGATGTCCGCGTGATTGAGACGACCGCCGGCCGCGTGATCTTCAACGAGATCTGGCCGGACGAGTTGGGCTATGTTAATGACAAGGTCGACAAGAGCAAGCTCGGTGACCTGATTCTGCATTGCCATCAGGTGGCCGGCCATGCCGTCACGGTCCAAGTATTGGATGAGTTGAAGACGCTCGGTTTCAAACACGCCACTCTGGCGGGTGTTTCGATGGGTTTGAAAGACATGATCCGTCCGCAGCACAAGGAAGAGATCATTGCTAATGCCTATGCCGAGGTCGAGAAGGTTAACAGCCAATTCTTGACTGGTGTGATTACGGACGGCGAGCGACACAACAAGATCGTCGACGTGTGGACGGCCGCCACCGAAAAGGTGTCGGATGATCTGTACAAGGCGATCGACCGCAACGTGACAGAAGCACAGCCCAACCCGACTGAGACCAACCCGGTTTTCATGATGGTGGACTCCAAGTCCCGCGGTTCGAAGTTGCAGATCCGTCAGCTCGCTGGTATGCGCGGTCTGATGGCCAATCCGTCCGGTGAAATTATCGAGCGTCCCATTACGGCGTCGTTCCGCGAAGGTCTCAGTGTGTTGGAGTACTTCATCTCCACCCACGGTGCGCGTAAGGGTCTGGCCGACACCGCGCTCAAGACGGCCGACGCCGGTTATCTGACGCGTAAGCTGGTGGATGTGGCGCAGGACGTGATCATCACGATTCAAGACTGCAACACCGTGAACGGCATCGAGGTCGAGGCGGTCGAAGAGGGCGACGAGACGTTGATCCCGTTGCGCACCCGTGTACTGGGCCGTACGGCGCTCTACGATATCCGCCACCCCGCGACCGGCGATGTGTTGGTCGCATCGAACGCGGAGATCGACGAGACAGCCTGCAAGGCCCTGGAAGATGCCGGTATCGAACGTGTCTGGATCCGCAGCGGTCTCACGTGCGACGCGCCTTACGGCATGTGCGCGAAATGCTACGGTCGCGACCTCTCCTCGGGCAAGCCCGTTGAGATCGGCACGGCGGTCGGTATTATTGCGGCGCAGTCCATTGGCGAACCGGGCACGCAGTTGACGATGCGGACCTTCCATATCGGCGGCACGGTGTCGACGGTGTCGAAGGCTCCAGAAATCGTGCTCAAGCACGGCGGTTTAATCAAGTATGTTGATCTGCGTACTGTGCGCAATGACGAGGGTAACTCGGTCGTGCTCAATAAGAACGGCTCGATCCAGATCGTCGATGAAAACGGTGTTGAGATTGATACCTACAACCTACAGATGGGTACGGTGTTGCTCGCCGAGGACGGCGCGGCTATCAAGCCCGGCCAGCGCGTGGCCATGTGGGATCCGCACTCTGTGCCGATTATGGCTGAAAAGCACGGTGCCGTGTCGTTCCAAGATTTTGTGGACGATGTGTCAGTCCGTACCGATGTGGATCCGGAGACCGGTATGAGCACCTTGGTGGTGCTCGATACCAAGGAGGATCTGCATCCGCAGATCATCGTCACCGATCCGGAGACCCGCGAAATTCTGGGCTTCTACCATATCCCGGCCGGTGCCGTCGTTATGGCGAAAGAGGGTGCACGTGTGTCGCCCGGCATGATGATCGCGAAGACGCCGCGTAAAGAGGCGAAGACGCGCGACATCACCGGCGGTCTGCCGCGCGTGGCCGAGCTTTTCGAGGCGCGTCAGCCCAAGGATGCGGCAGAAATCTCGCGTATCGAGGGTGTCGTGGACTTCGGCGAGCATACGCGCGGCAAACGCTGCCTGATCGTACGCGACGAAGTGACCGGCCATGTCGAGGAACATCTGTTCCCGATGGGCAAGCAGGTGGTCGTGTTTAAGGGCGACCGCGTCAAGAAGGGTCAGCAGCTCACCGAGGGTCCGGTGGTGCCGCAGGAGATTCTCGACATCTGCGGTCCTCAGGAACTGCAACGCTACTTGGTCAACGAGGTGCAGCAGGTCTACCGCCTGCAGGGTGTGGAGATCAACGATAAGCACATCGAGATCATCGTGCGTCAGATGTTGCGCAAGGTCCGCATCACCAACCCTGGCGACACCGACTTCCTCTGGGGCGAGCAGGTCACGCGGCAGAAGTTCTTGGAGGTCAACGAGGAGATCGTGGCCGAAGGCAAGCGGCCCGCCGAGGCGCAGCCCGCGTTGCTGGGTATCACCAAGGCGTCGCTCGAGACCGACAGCTTCATCTCGGCAGCCTCCTTCCAGGACACCACGCGTGTGCTTACTGACGCGGCCGCTATGGGTCGCGTGGACGAGTTGCGCGGATTCAAGGAGAACGTCATCCTTGGCCATCTGATTCCGGGCGGTACCGGCTTCCCGTTGCACCGTCACATCAAGCTCGTGCCGCTGGCCGAGCCGATCAGCGAGGAGGAGATGGCGGCGCTTCAAGCCGAAGCCCAGAGCCAGCTTGACGACGTCTTCATCTAAGCACGTCATTTGATCAAACAGCGGGCGGGGTGCATGATGCACCCCGCCCGCTGTTTTTGCGCGAATGATATAAATCGGCTGGACGCCCGCAACTGCTTTCGATACGCTTCAACGTACTTGGAATGACCGAGGGCTAGGGGGAATCATGAACGTAAAAGTTGCGGCAGTGGTTTTGACGGTCGGCATGTTGGCGTACCGGATGCACGGCGGTACGCTGCCAGAGGTCGAACCGAAAGACGGATGGGATACGTTGCCGCCGCCTGTTGCGGCTGTCGGCGACTGGCCTTGGTGGCGCGGTCCGGCGCTTGATAATATCGCGCCGGACAACCAATCGCCGCCGACGGTGTGGGGTGAACGCTCAAACCTCATCTGGCGCGTCACGTTGCAGGGACTCGGCCACTCGACACCGGTCATAGTTGGCGATCGGATTTATGTCACGGCGGGGGAGAAGACGAAGGACCGCGCGCAGCTTTGGCTCTACGGCTTGGAACGCGCGACCGGGAAAACCGTCTGGCAGACCGAAATCTATGCCGGCCCCGTCGGGAGGCTGCATCCCGACAACGCACCGGCCGCCGCGACACCGGCTTGCGATGGCGAACGGCTGTTTGTGCCATATCAGGTCGGGGCCGGTGTCGAAATGGCGGCGGTCTCCATGAACGGCGATATCCTTTGGCGCAAAACCGTCGCGCCCTACAACACGATCCAAGGATACTCCGCCTCACCCGCGCTCTACAAATCGGCTGTGATCGTACCTGTGGAAGGTCCCAAGGGATGTTACCTGACAGCCTTTCACCGCGCCACCGGCGATATAGTCTGGCGCAGAACCATCCGCGCCAACAACGAGAGCTATGCGCCCGCCTTGGTGCGTACGGTTGCCGGTCGCGAACAGTTGCTGCTTATCGGCGGGTTGAGCACACGCGGCTATGATCCCAACAACGGAGCGTTACTGTGGAACTGCGAAGGCCCGGCGCGCACCTGCGTGGCAACGCCAGTAGCAGACGAGTCGACGGTCTACGCGACGGGCGGATATCCGGGGCGAAAAACGCTCGCCATCCGTGCCGACGGACAGGGCGATGTAACGCAGACGCATGTGACGTGGACGGGGGACGCCAAGGCGGGGTATGTGCCGTCGCCGTTGCTTCACCAAGGGTTGCTGTATGCGGTTTCCGATCAGGGCTTGTTCCGGTGTTACGATGCAAAGGATGGACAGGTGGTCTGGCAGTACGATTTCAAAACGCCGTTCTACTCCTCGCCTACGTTGGCGAATGGTCATCTCTATCTTTTCGACCGCAAGGGAGGTGGGTTTGTCATACCTGCTAGCCGTTCATTCGGCGGCGTCGTGACGAACACCCTGCCGTCCGGGGTCTTTGCCACGCCGGTGATCCTGAAAAGCCGGATCTATCTGCGTACGCTCGGGGACTTCTATTGCTTCGGCACGCCTTGATGGTTCGAACAGCTTTGTCCAGCGGCGCGGTGCGCCGGATGGGATATTCACAGAATAAAATGAAGGGAATGATACGATGAAAAGAGCATGGATTTTTGGGGCATGGTTCTCGGTGGCCGTATTGGCGTTCGCCGGGGAGCGGGTCACGCTCTGGCCGGAAGGCAAGATTCCGAATTTCCAGCCCCAACAGATTGCGGCGACTACCCAGGAGGTCAAAGAGCCAGGATTCAAGCCGGCCGAGCGTGTGATGCCGTATCTCGACTGGTACGATCCGCCGGTGGAGAAAAACGGCGCGTGCATGCTGTTGATTTCCGGCGGCGGCTATCAAAACTGTTGCGACGGAGTCTGGATTGACCGGGTCGCCAAGAAGCTGCTTGACCTCGGGTTTGTCTGTGTCAGCCTCACCTATCGGACGCCGCGCCCGCAAGGTCTGCCGATCTATCAGAGCGGGTGGCAGGACGGCCAGCGCGCCGTCCGTCTCGTGCGCAGCGAGGCGCAGAAACGCGGCTTCGATCCGGAGAAGATCGGCGCGTTCGGCTTCTCCGCAGGTTCGCACCTGACGGTCTTGCTCGCGACGAGCGCGCTTACGCCGGCATACGAGGCGGTCGACGCGCTCGATCAGCTTCCGTGCCATGTCAACTGGGCGATACCGATCTACACCGCTTATGCGCTCACCGACGGGTTGACCGGCCCCAATACGCGTGATGGCGACGCGATTGATGTTAAACTCACAGACGTGTTTAAGTTCGATGCGAAGACCTGCCCGATGGTGCTTTTCCATGGCGGGACGGACGTCTATTCGCCGAACGGCTCCACGCAGATTTACCGCCAACTTCGCCGCATGAAAATCCCCGCCGAGATTCACCTCTTTGCGGATCGGCCGCACGGCTTCATGGGTGATCCGAGCAAGGGCGAGCAAGGCACCGCCTACGACAATTGGCTCGACCGGATCGCCGAGTACCTTCGCCAGATGAACTTTGACGGACGCCTCGGCGAGGAGGTCGATCTAATGGCCCGCTATCCAAACGACGACGCCCGCGATGGATATCGCAAGGAGCCCGTCTGGCCGGAAGGCCGGATACCGGATTTGCAGACCAACCAGTGCGTGCCCTATCTTGAGTGGCACATGCCGAAGACGCGCACGACAAAGGCGATCCAGATCATCTACTCGGGCGGCAGCTACATGGGCAACAGCCCTGACGGCTTCGAAGTCGCGCCGACGCGGCGCTTCCTGAATGAAAAGGGCATGACCGTCGTGACGATGAAATACCGCACACCGCGTCCATTGGGCGGGCTGGCCAAGCACACAACGGCATGGCAGGACTTGCAGCGCGCCGTGCGGGTTGTCCGCAGCCAGGCTGCGGCGTTGGGGCTTGATCCCGACCGCATCGGCATCATGGGTTCCTCCGCTGGCGGGCATCTGACGCTTATGGGTGCGACCAGTTCAAAGCGCCGCGCCTATTGGCCGATCGACGACCTGGACAAGCTCTCCTGCAGCGTGCAGTGGGCGATTGCGATCTATCCGGCGTATGCGCTTACGGACGGCGCGGAAAAACCGAATACACAGGGCGGTAACGAAGACGATTCGCGGCTCGTTCCCGAGTTTTCATTCGACCTCGCCACATGCCCGATCCTCTTCATCCACGGCGATGCAGACGGCTGGGCGGCGATGAACTCGATCAAATGCTGGGAGCAGCTCCGCCGGATGGGCATCCAGGGAGATCTTCACACGCTGGTTGGCCGTCCCCACTGCTTCCAGCGCAAGGCCGCTCCGGGCACCGGCAGTTACACGTGGATGGGGCGCATCTGGGAATTCATGAACCACAAGGGCTTCAACAAATGACATGGCGGTGAACCGCCCCCTTGACGCAGCGGATTTCCGGACGTTCGCGTCCGACTGGGAGCAGTCGGCATGCGCTTTGCTCGTCAAGTCTGCGCCCAACAACGCTACGCGCGGCCCACCTGCCGGTAGAACTCGTATGCAGCGGCGGCCGCGGCATTGGCGAGATTGATGCTGCGCGCATGCGGGCCGGGCATGGGCAGAGTGACGAGGCGGTCGCGATAATCGTCGTAAAAGTGGGGCGGCAGGCCAGACCCCTCGTTGCCGAAAACCAGCGCATCATACGGCTGGAAGGAGCAGTCAAAGAGCGTGCGCGTGCCGTGCGTGCTGAGGAAAAAGAGGCGCGGCGGCTGCACGGCGGCGAGGAACGCCGACCACGAATCGTGTACGGTCAGGCGCAGGTGCTGCCAGTAGTCCAGCCCCGCGCGCCGGATATACTCGTCAGAAAGATGAAAGCCCAGCGGACGGATGAGATGCAGCGTGCAGTCGAGCCCCACACAGAGGCGCCCGATCGCACCGGTGTTATGCGGAATCTGCGGTTTGACCAACACAAGATGGAGCGGAGTTGTCATGCGTACAGGATACTGCCGGGCACCGTCGCAGTCAAAGCGAGAGTGGATACCCTCTCCGCGGTCCGTCAAATAGAAAAGACACCGTAGGTTTTTTTGAGGCGGTGACGATCCGTCAAATACTGGACACCGAGGGGGTCAAGGGACGAGGGGCTGGTCAACGGCGTGAAGGGTGGCCGGG
>Ga0116189_1001294_pt1 | contig 19852 bp, 17 predicted proteins | sample AD_JPNTR3_MetaG_FD_89895 | JGI IMG/M metagenome (GOLD analysis project Ga0116189, IMG submission 89895) | Active sludge microbial communities of municipal wastewater-treating anaerobic digesters from Japan - AD_JPNTR3_MetaG | ecosystem: Engineered > Bioreactor > Anaerobic > Digestate | place... | reverse complement strand
GGCTTTTCGGGCAGCTGCAAACTCGAACCAGCGATGCTTACCATCATCAATCAAATCATCCGGGAAAGAAAGGTAAAATATTTGTTATTCGAAGTGGAAGCAAATTCCCCTTCCTATGAACATTTCCAGGAAAGGTTTACTTATTTCATGGAACACCTAGAAAACAAAGAAAACCTGAAAATTTTCTTAATCAGCCATTTTGACGAAGCTATCGTCTTCATCAACGATAAACTTCGCGCTTACCGAAAAGGTTTCTACCAGTTGCAGAAGAAAACCGCGGAAAAATACGGCATAACCTTCATCGACGGAACAAAACTGATCAAAAAAATGGACTGCGAAGGTTCGGTTGACGGAACGCATTTAACCGATCTCGGTTTCTACGAAGTCGCCAAACAATTGGCTAAAATCATCAAATAACCAAATTTAAATCTATCCAACCAAAAAGGAGAAGCCCATCGGTTTCTCCCTTTTTATTAGCGATTATTTCTTTTATCGTAATCCGTTTCAAACACCTTCCGACCCAAAACTTTGGTTTTCTTTGCCCAAATTTTCGGCATTTTTACGGTTTGGTTTTTGACTGCTTGAATTTCGGTTTGGTATTCCCGAAGCCACTTTTGTTCTTTTTCGAAACAGCTTTTCGCGAATTCTTCAAGGTCTTTAAGACTCGGGTTTTGGGCTCTCAGTTTTGCTTCTTCTTCGATAAATTCTTTTTGCAAGAGGTCTCTTTTTCGAAGGTATTCGGTCTTGTCGATAAGGTTTGCAAAAACAGCGCGATTTAGGTATTCGTGTTCCAGCCAATAGGATAGAGCCGCTTCTTTGTCCGCAAAAATCGGCGGTTGGACGATACCGAAAAAGCATGGCTTAAATAGCGATAGGCACGGACTGCCTGAACCGGTTAACCAAATGGTAGGGTACGGTACCTGGAAATCGACAATCATACTGCCGGTAGTATGGTCCCCCAGCAAACTTTGATGCATGCAAACGCTTCGGACGCTTCCTTTTTTGTATAAGTTCTTTTCATCGTCCGGATGATGCATCGACAAGGTTTCGATGGCGCTTTCGACTCCGAATTCTTCTCGGTCGATTTCCTTGATGACGCAGCTTCGACGAACCTTGGCTTGGGAAAAGTAAGAAAAAACTGGTTCGGTATGCGTTTTGGCAAAGTCGATTCCGGGTTTCGAAGCTTGGTCGTAGTCCCGATTCAGAAAGAGACGGTTGCTGATGGCGCCGAAATCATGTACCTTTTTTAGGGCCCAATTTTTACCGGCCGTTTCCAAAATAAAAGCTTCTTTCCCATCCGCAATCAAATACGAATTGTCGTAATAAAAATGCTTGTCGAAACCGCAGTTTCCCCCTTGGCCAAATTCCTGAAGATACTTTATGATAACATCGACTGCTTCTTGAGCACTTGAAGATTGTTCCAAAGCCAGTCGAAGCAAATCCATCCCAATCAGTTTGTTTTCTTTTTTCCCTTTCGATTTGGTAAAAACCGCTTCGTTGCCAATTACGACTCCCCGGTCGTTGATTCCCATTTCGCCGCCCCACATCCAACTCGGCTGAACCAGCAAAACAGAACGGATGGGACCAACATTACCGACACCGATGTAAGTACATTGGCGGTTCTCATCGCCTTCAAGAGGCGGGTAGAAGAGACAAAGATTCGGTTCATTGGCGCTGCGATCACTGTTTTTGGCAAAAATTGTTTTGTTTAAAGTTCTTCTGTAAAAAGTATCGCACATTTTTCTTTCCCCCTATACTTCTTGGGTTTTATTTTTTGACCCGTATTCGGTAATCGTAAATGATTCCGCCTTCGATGCTTTCGTGAACAAACCATTCGAAACCGCGCTTAACCAATTCTTGGTCCGGTCCTTTTCGCTTAAACTCATCGTCGCCGTTACAAAGAACGATTATTCCGCCGTCTTTTAATACCCGGGTAATTTCGGCAATTTCCTTATCGTAATCATCGCCGACCACATGACCGCCGATAACGACATCGAAAGTATTGTCTTCGAAAGGCAGATTTTCCACAAAACCGTCCAAGACTTTGACATTGGTGATTTTTTCTTGTTTGATGTAATCGCGCATGTACTCCCGCAAACAATCGCACGGTTCGCTGGCATAAACTTTCTTAGCCATTTTTGCCGCCGCAAACGTCAACCGTCCGGTTCCAGCTCCGACATCCAAAACGGTTTTTTCAGTCAGATCGACCAAACGGTAAAGATATTCCGGGGACCAGTTGCGGATATAGTTGACCCGATTCATTACTTCTGGAAAAGCATAGACGACAAAGGTTTCATGCATTTGCAGGATTTTGGTCTCCGCTTCGCGCAGTTCCGCCAGGGAATACTTGGTGCAATCCACTCTGTCAATCGCATCCATAAAGCCCGATACTTCCGGGGCTTTTTTTCGGATAAATTCTTTCACATAGGGATAGTTGTATAAGGCTTTCGCCATATCTCCAACGTAATCCGAATCCTCAATATTTTGAAAAATAAAGTCGAGAATCCAGCGGTCAAAAAACAAAAAACAATCCATTTTGTAAGCTTTGGCATCAATCCAATTATAAACCATTTTCTACTCCTATAAAATTTAGCCTGATTTTTTCAACGGTTTACCGGTTTTAATTAAGCTTTTTTTCGTTCTATCTGTGCTTTTATCAATTCCCACAAGGCAATAAATACCCCGTAAACAAGCAAAAATATTCCGCAAAGCGCATACCAGTAAAGTTTGGTGCCCGAAAGAATAGGGTTTTCAATCTGCATGGCATCCGGTAAACCCAGTGCTTTGATTAAGAACAAACCGTAGGTTATGAAGCAGGATCCGGTTAGCACCACCGCATACCACTTTTTGTAAGTCGGCCTTAAGTATTTTGTTAAAAGCATCAGGAAAAACAAATAGACCATAAGGGTATGATGGATTAAACCCGAGATGGTACGGGAATGGAAAATGGAGGGGGCTTGACCGATGAAATCCGGATAAAAAATCGTAATTAGTCCTCCTACCACGCCCATATAAGCAACACCGTGCAAAACAATATTGTCTTTTTTGCCCAGGATAACTGCCAAAGCAAAAACCAGACTGCACGTGCCGCAAAAACTATCCGGCAACAGTTTCAAAGCGTTTTTTCCCACTACTGCAATCGAAACCCGGTTCCATGTGATGGCCAAAAGTAACAAAACCCCGACTCCTTTAGTTATTAACGTCAAGGTTCTTTCATCCTTAACTTTCCTTTTGATGAAATAAATTGTCGAAACTCCCATTGTTATCCAAAAAATCAAATAAAGGATGTGTTCAATCCCCATTATTTTAGGCATATTAATGACCTCTTTTCTTTTAAATTATTTGTTTTCGTTTTTCTACTCACGGTTTCATTTTATCACAATAAACCCTAAATTCCAAGTCAAAATAAAAAATATCAAACAATAAAAAGGGGCTACCTTGAGGTATAATCACACCCAAAGTAGCCTTTTTGATAATGTCTATATGATTTCGAATTCAAAATGACCACAAACCGAAACTGTTTTATAAACATTTCAAATTGCTTATAATCATTTTTGAATCAATAAAATGCATTTTTTATGCCCAAATCAATAATGCGTATTGAGGATTATCGATATAAGGATTACGGTTTCCCTGGTATTCGGCAATTTTATCGTTGCGCAGACGTTCAAATTCGTCAACCGGGTCATTGTTATGCCATTCCAACAATAATTCCAAACTTTCGGCAACATCCGTAAAGTCGTAATCATCGCTTTCCGGATAACGGGTGAACAGGTAGAAAATAATCCTTGCCACATCGCCTTTAACCTCATCGCGAGGTTCAAAATACGTCGCATCGGAATAGCATCCGCTTCCTCCTCCGCCATTTAACTCACTCAGCATTACTTCTCTTTCTTTCTCAACTTCACCAAAGAGTTTGTTGCTTTTTGAACTGTTAACGCTTGGATCGGCAGGACGAAGGTGATGCAAATCGCTTCCGGCTCCGCTTTCTTTAAACCAACCGCGGTTTTTTGGCCAAACGTGTTCCCGGTTCCAATTTTCTCCCCAAGTTGACTCAATCGAAAGACCGCTGTAAAACAGGATAATATTGTCCCGATTATCGATGTCTTCATCGGTATCCTGCAAATACGTTTTTAACTCTTCGTAGGTTGTTTTATGGGTATGAGTTTCCGTAATCAACTCTCGTAAAGCCAGCAGCAATGCTTCTCCCACCAGGTTGTCATCAATAGCAGCATAATAATCAAATTCTTCTGCTGCTTTAACTAAAACAACATAATCAACCAAAACTTCTAATCCTTGGCATTCGAAAATACCCGTTAGGGTTACGGAAATGTCCTCATTTCCTTGAGTGACATTCCCATAACTGTCTATTACATCAGGGTTAGAAGATATCCAAGAAATAATTGAACCGTATTTTCCTTTTGAAGGCAATTCAATTTCGCTTGTAATAATACCCGGAATATTGATTTCCCTTATGTCTGCATCAATGATTTGGTCAGCCCTTCAATTACCAAGTTTGAAAGTATATAATCCTAAGTTTCCTGATCCTTTATTTGTATAAATGATTTTTATTCTTTTGATTGAGGTATTAGTCAATTTACCCGTGAAATCAAATTCGACATTTGATGCACTAAATTCATAATTTACAGTTTCTACCACATTACCTTCTGAATCTAACCCTAATACAGAAACAGTTCCTTTGGCAGGGCTACCATTTCCTTTAAGGTGAACTACAAAATCAATAGGTCCAACAATGGTAACTTCTGGGCTCAAAACATACTTTCCAGTAGCATCAAGTTTTAATGATCCATCACTATATGCAGAACCAACATTATACACCCATCCTGTCACAGGATTCCCTGTTGTTCCAACAAAATTTACATCAAGAGTACTTGATTCACCACTAGATTCTTGTTCAGCTTTGACTATCACGGTGTATGTAACTACTTCTTCAACACCATCAACTGAGAAGATTGCAGTTAGGGTAACTTCTACGTCATCTTCGCCTGCTGATGGACGAGTTACTTCACCGGTTTCTGCATTAATTGCCGCATTATTAGATTCCCAAGTAATAGTAACATCATATGCACCGATTGTCGGTAAAACTAAATTAGTTGTTACTTCCATACCATCTGTTAATTCGATTTCAGCTTTTGCAGCTGCAAGCTTTTCTTGAGGTGTCTTTTCTTCCACAGTACCATTAAACGTATGAGATCCTAAGTAATTAAATGTATCCTCAGGATAAGAAATCCATTCTTCTGCATTATATATGGTATTACCTTTAGTAATTTCAGGTTTTCTCACAAGAGTGACATTTTCTCCCCATTTAACTGTATTACCAATTTCTCCAAATATATCTATTAAGGTATCTACATTGTATAAAGCAATCGCATCATCGCCATTAAAATTAATTACTGAGCTATTTGATAAATCTCCAACATCTTTTATTGCATTGGCGGCCGAACCATGATAAATAACATAAACGTCACCATGGGCAAGAGTACCCGACAATTTTAGAGTTTGAGATGCTGTAATTGCCCCATTGGCATACAATTTTAGCGAATAAACTGACAAATCAATTTTTCTTCCTGTACCATTAAAAATTTCAATAGCTTTATTATTGCTGCTACCTTCTATATACTCAGAGATAAACAAGTCTTCTGCAAACCCACTTCCGCCACCGGTTTCTTCTTCGGCTTTAACTGTTACGGTGTATTTAACTGTTTCTTCAACACCGCCAACTGAGAAGGTTGCAGTTAGGGTAACTTCTACATCATCTTCGCCTTCTCCCGGACGAGTTACTTCTCCGGTAAGTGGATTGATTGCCGGATTATCGGATTCCCAAGTAATAACAACTCCGTGTAAGCCTTCTGTCGGTAATACAAGATTACCGGTTACGATTTGGCCATCAGTTATTTGAACTGCTGCGATTGCTTCTTCAATCTTTTCTGCAGGGTTCAATTCTGCTAGGACGTATTCACCCTCATATCCTGCAAAAACAGCGCGCCAAGCTCCGGTTCCATCTGCTTTTTGGTTTCCATAGAAGATAACCTTCATTGTAACTTTTTTATTCAATAATTCTGCCAATACTTCAAGATTGGATTCATAAAGCGATAATGTATTATTGCCGTCTCTAATTGCATAATAATTTCCATCCGGTACAACTGTTCCGGTTACTTCAAGATACATGCCAAATAGATTTGCGTCGGGATAATCTGATGTAACAATTTGTTCAATTGTCATTGGGATAGGGGTTAAAGGAATAACATTCCCGGTTGAAATGGTTTCTACTAAAGTGGCTGTAGAAGCAAATTGAGGGCAACCATTATAATAATCCTTTTCCCCGGAAATAATAACCAAATCACCGTGAGCAGAACCTTTATATTTATAAGCTAAAACAGCTGCTCCGTTTTCGCTAACAATATAGGAACCGTCATTAAACAAATAAACATAACCTTTTACTGTTGCTTCCGAACCGTCTGGAAGTTCCAAGAATTCTTCGACGGTTAACGGTCTATCCGTTTCTTCCCATACCGCATAAAGCACCAAATCACTTGTTACTTCGGTATCAAAATCGAATTCTTCGCCGTCTGGTTCTGTCGACCAATAAAGGAATTCATATCCTTCTTTGGTCGGATTTTCCGGTTGTGTAGCTTTACCCGGATTGCGTACTTTTTGGGTCGACAATAAGTCTTCCCCATCCATGAAATCAACATCTAGAAATAAGTCTTTAGGGAAAGCAAATTGGAATTTTACAATATTTGAATGGTCGTTAATGGAAATGATTGCAGTTAAAGTGATTTCCACATCTACCGCCGGATCTGTTAAAGTAACTTTGCCATCTTCACCAACGGAATAAGCAGTATTATTGAATCCCCAGAAAATGGTTGCGCCATAATTACCGACGGTAATCAATTGTTCTGCGTTTAAGAAATCAAAACCGTCATATAGAGTATCCAAATAAGCAATTTCCAGTGCAAGAGTCCATTCATCCGAATATCTGACTAAACCATAAACGGTAATGTTTCCAATCGAGCCTAGTTCGATTTCGGTAATCGGTTGCGTCATATCTTCATCCGCAAACCAACCGATAAAGATTCCGTGTTCATCAAGAACTGTCAGAGCCTGTAGGGTAATCGCCGTTTCGATTGTGTAAACGGTCGGATTTGGATTTGCTACATCCAATTCAAACTCATTGGCAATGTAATAAGTAATTGTGAATTCGATTACTTGCCATTGAGCTGTAATTTCGAATTCTTCTTCCACAATCGGCATCGTGGCCGGGAATTCTTTATCCCAACCTTTGAAAGTATAGCCTTCGCGGGTGAATACCGGTGGAGTAATCGAAGCTTCGAATTTTGCGGTTATCGTAACATCGGCTTCGTTGGCACCGTTACCCAAGACTTTAATGGTATATGAATTTCTTGTGTAATAGAATTCAACTACTAAAGAACCGTCAGCCAAAACAGTTGCTTCCTGATCGGTTTGGGTAGGAGTAAAGCCTTCAAAACTTAACGAGTTAACCGTAACCGAACTTCCCGTTAAAGCAGACTTGGTTTCCGCTTTCTCAAAAGTGAAATCATCGTCATCCACATTTTGGAGATAATGTTTTACGGTATATTGAACCGTAGCTGGAGCCCATTCGGCATACAGAGTAATATTTTCGGTAATCGGAGTATCAAAATCAAACACTTCGCCGTCTTCGGTATGCCAAGCAACGAAAGTATAACCTTGTTTCGTTGGGTCAGCCGGTTTGATTGCCTTTTGGCCTTCGATTACATTTTGCGCTGTAACGCTTGAGCCGCCCGTTGAATCAAAAGTAACCGTAAAGGTCAGAAGTTCTGTCCATTGAACTACGATTGTGACATTTTCAGCAGGCATGGAGAATGGGAATGTCTTATTCCAGCCTTGGAAATTGAAATTTTCTTTGACAGGGTTTTCGCTTGGGGCATTGACTACCGCACCGTACTTAACGGTTACTTCGGTTTCAAGACTCCAAGAACCGCCGTCCAGGTCAAAGGTAACTGTATAGGAGTTTCGGGAATAGTAGAATTTGAAGACCGAACTGCCGTCAGATGCAATCTCCAATCCGTTAACTTCATCTTCGAAACCTTCCATATAAGTAAAGCCGGTAAACGCTTTTTCGTTGGTTAGCGTCAATACTGTTCCGGTTAGGGCTTTTGCGGTGACAGAATCCATTTCTTCATAACCGCCTTCAAGGGCTTCGACGTAATACTTAATGGTGTAATCGACTAAAGCCGGTTTCCAGGAAGCTGTAACCGTTATATCTTTGGTTACTTCCAACGGGAATTCAACATCCCAACCGTGAAATTCATATCCGACTTTGGTCGGGGCGGTTGGCGCCGTGATTACTTCTTTGTATTTGGCGGTGATTGGATCAATTTCTGTTCCGCCCATAGTATCAAAGGTAACTTGGTAAACGTTGCGGGTATAGTAGAGTTTTAATTCGAGCGAACCATTGGCCGATACCGTTCCGCTTAATAGGTTTTGCGGATGATCGGGATTAAAGGTAAAGCCGTCAAATTCTTGCAAATCTGCCTGAACGCTGGTTCCGACATTGGCTGAAATGGTCTTTTCATCCAATAGAATATAGTCCGAACCTTCGAGCGGTTCACCGAAATATTTTACTTTATAAGTTGAGGATACTTCCCATTTGGCATAGAAAGTATAATCCGTATTTGATCCGACATAAACTTTTTCTATTCTTTCGGAAAAGTTTTCATCTAAATACCAGCCCAGGAAGACTTTTCCGTCTGTGGCAACCGGTGTTTCAAGTTCAAAAGTTGCTTCGCCCAATTTGTACGAAGTTTTAAACCCTGAAACTTCTTCTTCCGAAACATTTTCATAAAGGATATTAAAAATAGGTGCAATAGTGACCCCTTTTGGTATTAATACTGAAAAATCTTTGGATGATTTAACAGTTTCATCACTTGGTCGATAGACTTCAACCGTTACTGTAACTATGACATCTTCATCGGTCGGTCGTTTCACCACAAACCATCCGTCCATGAATTCGAGCACATCCGGATTGTCTGAAGTCCAATTAAACTTGTTGTTAAATGGGCTGTTTACGGCCACCGGAAAACTGATAATCGCGCGTTCTGGTACTTTTACCAATTCAAGATCGGTTTGCACCATTTCTTGGTCAGTTAAATTTGCTGCCTCAACATTAAAGCCGAAGAAAAAAGTCAAGGTCAACAACATACATAAGGCAAATGTAATTTTAAGAAACTTTTTCACACTTTTCTCCTTTAATATCATTCGGTAAATAATTTATAATCGGGATTGTTTTTGGGAAAAACAATCTAAACCCCATCAGGAATTGGCTGGTATCGTGAAACGGAACATGCAAAGTTCAACAAAATTATCCTTTTCCACGATTGCATATAAGACAACTTCGTTCTCAAAGTCGCCTTTGGTGATTGTCACCGCTCCGGAATCAGGATCAACCGAAACTGCGGTGGAGTCCGACTGCCAGGTTATTTTAGATTGCTTGTTTATTCCTATTACAGGCAAAGGATCAAGTCTTTCAACGATTCCGCTCAACAGGTCTTGATACTCGTTTTCGAGGGCTGTTTTATCTTGAAAAACATCCGTCGACTGAATATCGAATAACGCAATTAAAGTCAAATCGCCAATCGTTCCTTTTTCAATCTTTTCCACTTTTTGTCCGTCAAGAAACCACCCCAAGAAGGCAATACCGTCTTTGGTCGGATTGTTTAAGACAAATTCATCCAAAACGGTATATGAGGTCGGATTGTCAACCGGATTTCCGTCATTGACATAAGTAATGGTGTAATGGTTTATCTCATAAAGGGCATGGATTTGTAAACTTGACAAAACCGGAACCGGTTCGACGTCCCATCCCTTAAAAGTATAACCCCTTACTTCCGGTGCCTCCGGATAAGTCGCATAATAGCCGCTTCGTACAGATTCGGTTTTGATTAAGGTTTCATTGGCATAAAACCTTACCGTATAATAGGTAATTTTTTCACTAAAAAAAGCACATCCGGTCAGAAAGATAAAAGTAAGGAAAATCATAAAAGTAAATAGAATTTTCTTTCGCATCATTTATTACCCCTTTATTTATTTTTTTGAGTAAAAATTGCTTAATAATACTCTTTGATTATACCATAAAGCAAAACCTTTTTGAACCGTTTAATTAAAAATTTTCCCGGAAATAGGAAACAAGTGTCAATTTTTGTCTTTTCTTGAGATAATTTGATAAAAAATATTTTCTGAAAAAAAGCGCAGATTTCTCTGCGCACTATTTTTGACGTTTTGGGCTCTTTAAAATAAATGGGGAATTTCCCCATTAAATGAACATCCCTGAAAAAAGCAAAATGACCGAAAAATCATTTTGCTTTACTTTTATTCTGTTTTCAATAAAACCTTGTCCGAATTTGCACAAATCGAGTGCGGTCGAATAAATTCCCCTGGTTCCGATTAGGTTAACGGTTTCTGGCGGAGTCGCGACCCCGTTGACAAAGGTTTTGGCCAATCGGTCCCGGTCAAAATAACTTCGTTCCGATGCATCATGGCATACTGCAAACTGTCGACACCCAAACTGATATACGTTTCTGCAACCTCTTCCCCCAACTTTTTCATTGCTTCGAAGCGATTGAGTTTATTGGTTTTCAGGTTGCATACAGACAAAAACAACAAAAGGACAAACCCTTAAATAAAAGCTAATTTGCGAACACTGAAAAAAATCTTTTTGACATTTTTCTTAACTCCATTTAAATTGGCACTTTTGGCCGAAATAATTGTTTTTAACCAAATAATTCCGGTAAAATTTTATCACTTAAAAAAACTAACACAAACAATTTAAGATAATTATTTTTATCCGAAAAGCAAAAAAGGTTTTTTACCGAGCTATCAGGTGAAAAAGCCCGTTTAAAACCCTCTTTTTTGCGCAGTTTATTTTTTTAATACCAGCATTCTTCTCGGATAAGTCTTATCCAATTCCGTTAAAGCAAAATCTACTTTTTCCACAAAAGTGAAATATTTACTCAAAAATTCAATCCATTCGTCCGTGGTTTTGAAATTGCCCCTGATAATATCATTCTTAATCAAATAACCGTTCTTTTTTTCGTAACCGGCTTTTTCCAAAAAACTCATAGGATAGTCCGGATTGAGGCCCACCAAGAGATATCCGCCTTTTTGCAAAACTTTTTGGCAGCCGAGCGCCACATTTTCCAAGGCTTCGTTCGTTATAACATCGAAAGTATTGATACTAAACACCACATCAAAATAATCCCGATAATTATCCATGGTAGTTTCATCCCCGACTACAAATTTAAGGTTACCGATATTTGATGCTTCAACTGTGCGATTGGAACATTCAACCGCATACTCGCTCTGATCCATCCCGATTCCTTCTCCGAGATTAACGGTATAGGCAATCTCAATCAATCCCCAACCGTTGCCACAACCGAAATCCAAGACTTTTGCGCCTTCTCGGATATATTTTTTGATTGCGGAATTGAAATTTTCGTCTTCAATCCATTTGCCGGCCACTTCGAAAGTTTGGCTGTTTTTAAAATACTCGTTCCAAAATTCCTTCAATTTCAAATATTCATTTTCCATAATTACAATAAATCCTTTCTGTCAAATTTTTTAAACATAATCTGCTTGTTTCCGAATAAAACAAACGATTCGGTAATTCCCAAGACAAGTAGCAAAACAATCGCTCCTTGGGGAGATAAAATGATGGGGACAACCCCCAGGGAAAGATTTCCCGCGGCATGCAACATTATTGACCCGAACACGCTGCCTTTGCTGATTACGAAAAGCAAGGTTATCAACAAAGAAATCATCATGGTATAGAGAAAATATCCCGCAACAGCCGGGACGATTCCGAAAGAAAGCAAAGCGTTTTGGGTCGTACCGTTGATAAAAAATAACGGTAAATGCCAAAATGACCAAATCATGCCAAGCCAAAAAGATGCTTCAAGCGGAGTCTGACTTGCCAACATTCTTTTAAGTGCAAATCCCCGCCAACCCATTTCCTCGCCTAAGGGTCCCATCATAATAAGAATGTAAACAAAAGCAAGGGGAATAGACCACAAGGGGAACTGCTTTTCGGGAAGACTTCCTTCCCAAAGATAAAAAATCAAACAGGAAACAGCCGAAACAGCCGGCAGAATCAGAAAAGTAATTACCCAACCCTTAATCCCGATTCGCACATTGATCAGCGATTTCAATAAGGAAAGCAACTCCGTTTTTTCTCCGCAAAGATAAGCAAACAACAATCCGAACAGCGACGGAACAAAGGTTCCGGCGGTGACGAAAAAATCCCAAGGTAACTTTATCCGGATTATTTGCTTTTGGATTAAAAAAGCGGGAAGCCATATGAGCCAAGTCGAAATAATAACCGTAACAAAGAAAAAAACAACTGCTTTTTGAGATTTACCCCTTTTTGCCTGTTCCATAAATCATCCTTCTTGCAAACCTATATTCTCCGGCTTTCCCCCAAAAATGTCAAACATGCCCATATTATAGCACCTTAAGGTAAAAAATTTCAAATAGAATTATCAAAAAAAGTGGAAATGATAAAAAACACCATCGTTTGTTACCCCCTCGGAAAAGAAAAAGAGCAGAATCATCCGGCCTGATTCATTGGGTTTAATTCTTTTCCTTTATTAAAATAAAAAGAAAAGAATCTTTTTTAGATTTATTCTTCGTTGCCTCAGTCCAACTTCTTTGCTATCAATTCCCCTCCAAATACACAGAACCCAGGGCCAACTCCAAACCACTAAAACTTAACGAAAAACATCTAGTATCATTTTGCTTATTTATTCTCCGCAAAAAAAATTTTAAGCGTTTTTTCCATAGAAAATTTTCTTTATGACAAAAAACCCTCAACCGAATGGGGTTAAGGGGGTTTGGTTAAATTTATAATTCGATAAATTAAGGAGTCCTTTTTACTCTATTTTTTTTAGGGATTTTAGTCCCATAATTCGATTTTATCTCTACCGAGTTCTTTGGCCTTATATAACGCTTTGTCGGGGCCTTCCAAGTAATAATCAACACTTTGATCCTTTTTAATCGGAATGATAGAGATTCCAATACTTAGGGTCAGGTTTTTTTCGGCGATATTGAGGGCTTTTACCGACATTCTGATTTCTTCGGCCAATTGCATGATTTCTTCTTTTGACATATTTAACGTTATCCCGACAAATTCTTCCCCGCCCAGACGGTAAAATTTTACCGAATTGGCCTTACTGACACTTTGCAAAAGCTTTCCAAATTCCTGCAAACAGCGATCTCCGGTAAGGTGTCCGTAGAGATCGTTAAATTCTTTGAAATGGTCCAAGTCGATAATTAACGTACCGACTTCCTGATAACCGGTTTGATCCAAACGATTCAAATCCATGTAAAGTTTGCGACGGTTGTATAACTGCGTAAGAAAATCCGTTTCCCTTTCAATCTTAAGCTGTTTTTCGGTTTCAAATTGTTTCAATCTTGTGATTAAAAACAAGCGTCCGATCAACATGCCCAAGATGACACTGGTGAAAGTGTTAATCAGGTCAACCGAACCCAAGGAAACGCCTTTAAATACAAAGGATAAAATCATATGTACAACAAACATTCCGAAAGCATAAAGATTGATTCTGAAAGAATGATCGATGAATAGCAGCGGTACAACTACAAAAAAAGTTAAAATACTGCCGGCCGGCCGTGTTGGGAATTTTACAATGCTCAAATATAAAAAGAGAGCAAAGACGACGAGTCCAAAAATATAAACAAAGACAAGGGGATATGGTTTTAACTTGGGGATTTTTGATAACCCCAGCAGTCCCAAAAGGGTGACCATTGTCAGTACATAAGCCGGGACATTTTGCCTCATACTTTCGCTGAATATTGCGGAAATAATCGGAATAAAAAGGGTCAGGACAGTGATGATAAAGACCTTGGGAACAATTTGTTGGTTAAATTTATGCACTTCTTCTTTGTTGTTTTTCAACAACTCTTTCGTATTCATGAAAACCAATTTAAGAAAATTAGGAGAATTCAACGTTTTCACCTCGATTAATCGTATTTGTATTGTTAATTATACCATTTATGGAAAACAAATGAAGTCTTTTGCATAAAGTAATAGTATTTATATCGTTTTTGGGGAAAGTTTTAACTGAACAAATAAAAATAAAAAGTAATGCCACCAAAAAACTAATTCAGACTTTCATAGAATTCAATCGCTTTCCGCAAATCGGTTTCATTCGGATGGCCTTTGGAGATTCCTCCCAAAAATCTAAAAATTCCATAAGTATCGTAGCCTTTGCAGCCGAATTCTCCCAGAATCTCGGCTTTTTTCATCATGGCAATCTGACGGGCAGCTTTACTGTACTTTTTTGCTTTCACTCCGCAGGTGTAAAGGAAAAACACCGCTTTACTTTCGGGTAATTTTTCCTTCATGATTTTAAGCATCTGAGGGTAAAATTTGCCAAAGGCAATACCCGAGGCAAACCCAATCCGATCGAATTCAGATAAATCAAAGTCCTTTTCCTTGATGCCGTCGATTAGCGTAACATCGAATTTGGCGGAAACCGCTTCAACCACCTTTTTGGTATTTCCATGATGCATCGATACATAGACAATCGCCGTTTTCATATTTTGCTTTACCTCCGGTATCACTTTTTGGGGTAAATAAATCATAACACATTTTTTTCGTTTCGTCTATTAAATAGGGACATCTTGCCCTTAAATAATTAAAAAATGCCTTGACGGCATTTCAAAGCATTTTTTTGACTTGTGATTTTATCAATTAAGCAAATAGTTTTTTTAGGCTATTACTTGTAACCGCATTTTGGACAAACGCCGTTTTCGTTCAGTGCGACTCCGCATAACGGACAACAGTCGATGACCTTTTGGGGTTCGTATTCTTGGGAAGCGCCGTTGACCCCGCTTGTAAAAGTAAGTTTGACGATGTTCAGTTTGTCTTTCAGTAAATCGTAAACAATTTTAATCATTCCTTCAACGGTCATGGTTTCTTTGGTTACGACTAAACGGCATTCCGGATAAGCCGTAGCGAGTTCGGTCTTGAAAGCAGGCCCTTTTTGCTTATTGGACGGATGTCCGTTTCTGATCCCTTGGGCTTCATATACGCCGAGAATGACCGGCAACAACGGATCGTCTTCCCGCAAAATCAACGCATGATCGAAATTCTGTAAAACTTCCCAAGCAATCTTTTTGATTTCGTTGCACGGAAAAACCATGTTTACTCCCATGTTTACCCTGTCTTCAACTTCAATTGTTAAAATTCCGGTATGTCCGTGTAGATATTGCGCTTCGCCCCGGAAGCCATAAAATCTATGCGCATATTGTAAATCTAATGTTGTGAAACTTCTCATTTTTTCCTCCTTTTCTTTTTGTCCTTGGAACAAAAAAGACTTATGCAAATAATGATTGTTGCTTTTTTTAGTAAACCAATCCCGCTTGTCTAAGTCTTAATTCAATCAAAACAAGGCGTAATTTACCAATTTGTACTTCTTAGTTTTTAGCATAATAAATAACGTTACCAAAACGCTTTTGAGAAAATCAATTCTTCCAATCGGACACTTCCATTGTACCACATTTTGGCTTTCTTGTCGGTTTTTTCATAAAAGTATCGGCCAAAGTTCCCAAATCGGAATTTCTTGCTTTCTTGTTGCTTTACGTTTTTTCCGCTTTTTTGTCGTTTTTATATAAAAAAACCTTACTTTTTAAGAAATATCGACCAAAAATGCCAACTTTCAAAACCCTGATTTTTTTCTTAACAAGTCTTTTCGAAAATAAAAGTTGTTTCAAATTTGCATAATTTTTTATCCCCTGTTATAATACCTGTGAAATCAATTCCTTAAGGAGGAAGTCCAATGAAAACTATGAATGAAACATTTACTCTCTATAACGGAGTTAAAATTCCCAAACTGGGATTCGGTACCTGGCAAATATCTAACGGTCCAGTATGTTATGACAGCGTTACCTCCGCTTTAAAATCCGGATACCGGCATATCGATACAGCCAGTGCTTACGGTAATGAAGAAAGCGTCGGAAAGGCAGTCAGAGATTCCGGAATCGACCGGAAGGAAATCTTTATCACAACCAAAGTTCCTGCCGAAATCAAATCCTACCAAAAAGCCAAGGAAATAATCAATCGTTCGCTCGAGTTGTTAAACTGCGAATATATTGACTTATTGCTTATCCATGCCCCCAAGCCATGGAGCGAAATGTATCCGGGCAGTCCAAAAAATTACGATTCAGAAAATGCGGAAGTCTGGAAAGCGATGATTGAAACCTATCGGGAAGGTAAAGTAAAAGCCATCGGCGTTTCAAACTTTGGCATCAGCGATATTGAAAACCTGATTAAACAGACCGGCTTTAAACCGATGGCAAATCAAATCAGATTTTTCATCGGTTATACCCAAAATGAATTAACCAACTATTGCCAAGCAAACAGAATCCTGGTCGAAGGTTATTCGCCGCTTGCTACCGGTCGGATCCTAAATAATCCCGAAATTCAAAGGATTGCTAATAAATATCAGAAAACTTTGCCGCAAATCTGCATCCGATATCTCATTCAAAAAAATGTCTTGCCGCTTCCGAAATCGACTCATGCGGAATTTATAGCCGCAAACACCGAGATTGATTTTGAAATCAGCGCTTCGGACATGGAATATTTGGACAGTTTAAAAGACACCGATAAATAAAAAAGAGCCATTTTTGAAATACTGTTCAAAAATGGCTTTTTTGATTTTGCCTAATAGTTTCTTTTTACTTCTTTTCGTTATATGACCATCCAAAGTCGCCATGATAAATCATTTGTTTTGTCATTCCCCCGTCGATACAGATGTTTTCGCCGGTGATAAAACCGGCCTTGTCCGAGCAAAGAAACATTACCATTTCAGCGATGTCGGACGGTTTTCCGACCCGACCGGCTGGCTGTTGGGTTGCGTCAACACCAGAAATTTCTGTTTCCGTCGTATTGATCCATCCCGGCGAAATCGAGTTGACTCTGACACGTCCGGCCAGGGTTATCGCCAAGGCATGGGTTAAAGCGGAAATGCCGCCTTTTGCTGCTGTATAACTTTCGGTATTCGGTTGGCTTTGGCGATCCCGGAAAGAAGAGATATTGATTATCGATGCTCCTTCCGCAAAATATCCGTTAAACAATTTTGCCAAATAAAAGGGAGCTGTTACGCCGACCGCCAAGGCCCTTTCAAATTGCTCATAGGTGCAATCGTTTATCCCGTGCATGGCGGGAGGTGCGTTGTTAATCAGAAAATCAACTTTTCCGAAATCCTTAATTACTTTTTCCGCAAACTTTTCCAAAACGGTCTTGTCGGCAATATCACCGACAAAATAAGGGTTGTCTTGGATATCGATTATAGCTACCTTTGCTCCCAAAGCAGTAAATTGTTCCGCTATTGCTTTGCCGATTCCCTGGCTTCCGCCCGTTATCACGGCTACTTTATTTTTAAAGGTCATTCTGCGCACTTCTTTGCTTCTCCTTCTGGCGTTTTTTTAAAATTTACTGGTTATTGTCCCAAAGCCCTTGCAAATCTTCATAAGGTATCAGTAAAGCCTTTATTTTTTTCATTCTACCTCAATGGAAAATTCATACATCGTATCAAGCATTCGATAACCGAGTGACAAATATAGGTTAATGGCTCCTTTGTTGTCTTGACGGACTGTCAGGGATGCCTCTTTTTGGCCTTGAGCTTTAAGATGTTTTAAGGCTGTAATAATGCATGCTTTGGCAATACCCTTGCGTCTCCAACTCGGCACCACAAAAATATTTTCGGTAGCACTTCGCTCTTCGGTTACCGAATAAGTCATTACGCTGCCAATTAATTCATCGGCTGAATAGGCGTTAAACAAAGCCCAACCCGGAAAATGTTTCGTCCATCTGACTGATGCGAGATTGAGACAGTTTCCATTTTGACTTAATTTGCTGGCAATAAAATACTTCTTAATTTCTTCTTCGTTTTCAAGATCTGATTGCTTAATAACCACATTTGGAGCAACCGGAAAATCTTTGATTTCCTGGGATAAGTCAAATTTCATGATCAACACTGTTTTGTATAAAGCAAAACCGTGTGTCAAATAAAAATCCATTTCCTCGTTTTGATTCGAATCAATGAATTTGATAATTCTGATGCACTTTTTGGGATATTCTTTTTTTTATTTCCTGTGCTCTATTGATGATTGCTTTCAAAAGTTCTTGGCGCAGTTCGCAACAGTCATATAAAGGATTGATTCTGAAATTTAGACACATTCCGTATTCCTTATTCGGATCAGCCTCATCATCATCAATCTAAGTCCAGGACATATGAGGTTCCAAATCGACAGCGCCCAATATATCGCCGTTATCGGAAACCGCGCAAAAAATATTTTCAGGTTTAACATCCTGTTTATATTGATAAGTCAAAGCAGCCAAAAAATCATATTGGCCGATTTTCGAAGCGTCTTTGTTCAAATAACCTCTGATTATAAATTTTTCCATTTCAAAACAGCTCCTCCAATGGCAAAAATTAATTTTTTTCTTGATTAAATGTTGGGATAAAATATTGGCATTCAAAGTAAAAACTATCCTGAATATGCATGAGTTGGTTAACCGTTTGATTTTTTACGGAAATTTATTGGGCTTTTACAAAAGGCTTTACATCTTTGACCGCGGTTTTTAAATCGATTGCTTTTTCGCCGTTGTCCAAATCGATTAGGTGATAGCAATCGTTTCCCATACCGAGTTCTTGCATATAGGTTAATTGGCGAAAACCGTGTCGGGTCGCCATCCGTTCTTCCAAAGCTTTTCGGTCGGACGGTTCCAAAGCCATAACAAGATCAACGCTGGCAGAATCGATGGCAAGAATATCAAGTGATGCCAAAATCCCGATATTCGGTGTAACAACCGGTTCTGCGGCTACGCCTTCGCAGTCGCAAGAAACCGACATATTTCTTAACACATTAATATAACAAATATGCTTGCCGAAATGGTCAATTACAGCCTTCGTGGATTCGGTCATCCGTTCCATGAATTCTTCCTTTTCGATTCCCCACATATCGCTTGAGCCGGCTCGGGTGTGAATCATGGCTTTACCGATTCTGCCGTCAGCACAGCCGATGCCGATATTTTTGTTCGATCCCCCGAAGCCGCCTTGGACATGACCTTTGAAATGAGTCAAAACCAACAGTGAATCATAATTAAGCAGATTCTTTCCGACGGCCATCTCCTTAAACCATTTTCCGTTTCGAACCGGTAAATACCCGACTCCAGGGGCATCCAAGATATCGACCGGACAAAAATCCCAACCGTTTATTTTTATCGTTTCCAAATGTTTTTCCGTAGTGTAACGGTTGCCTTCGTAATATGTATTGGTCTCAACGATTGCGGAATCCGGAAGAGCATTTATTACCAATTCTTTTACCCAAGCAGCAGGAATAATATTGGGGCCGTGGGGTTCTCCGGTATGCAATTTAATGGCCACTTTACCGCTTAGGACATTTTGACTTTGCCAAAGATTTTCAATAACCCTTCACTTGATAAGTCACGTGTAAAATAGACGATTGATTTAGGACCGCTTCTTTTTTCAAAAGGAAGATAATCCTGATAAGCTTGATCCGTCATTTTGATGACCTCCGCTGATAAAATTCAAAAAAATCATTTATCCAAGTTAATGTTTTCACATTAATTATAGCAAAAAAACAAATAATTACCAATTAATAATCTTTTTTTAAACTTTCATCTCGGCCCACTTAAGGTTTTCGAAGCGGAAATCGTTTAGGGCAAAACGGGTGGTCTGGTCAATAAACATTCCGATCCACGACCCGAGCAAACCCAGTCCGATCGGAT
>Ga0116189_1001286_pt1 | contig 19982 bp, 41 predicted proteins | sample AD_JPNTR3_MetaG_FD_89895 | JGI IMG/M metagenome (GOLD analysis project Ga0116189, IMG submission 89895) | Active sludge microbial communities of municipal wastewater-treating anaerobic digesters from Japan - AD_JPNTR3_MetaG | ecosystem: Engineered > Bioreactor > Anaerobic > Digestate | place... | reverse complement strand
TCGGGGACGTCCTTTTCGTCGTCTAGCTGCCATAGTGGGTCGTTGCCGTCGCGGCCGTCCTGGTGCAGGTGGCAGCATCCGTGGCAGCAGTCGAATCGCTCGACGTCCTCCCACCCGTTGGCGACGTCAGACACCTCGAAAGGGTCCAACAGACGATTGGCGACGACGTCGCTGCGCTGGCCGGTCAGATGCCGTCCGATGCGGTCGCCGAAGGTCTCCCACGTCTGCCCGACGTAGATCGGCTCCTTGTCGTAGTCGTAGAAGGCGTAGACGCCGATGCAGCCGCGAAGGGGCAGTCCGCTGGCGGGGTCGAGCGTGCTGAGCGCTTCGCTCCACCGGCCGCGGAACCCTTGCAGGAAGGGCGTGCGGGCAGCTGCCTTGGTCGGCTTCTTCTTGACAGGGTCGTTGTAGCTCGCGACGCCTTTGGGTTGGAGTCGCGCTTAGGCATCGTCGCCTCCGTTCAGGGCGGCGCGGAGAGCGGCGGCGAACGGGGGCCGTAGACCGCCGTCGCCTCCCACTGGTCGGCGAGTTTCTCCACCCACGCCGCGACCGCGTGCAACAGCACCAGGGCGCTAGACACCACCACGACGATCGCCACGGCCTGCCAGCCGTCGAGGTTGGTGCTACATTCCTGCGCTGCCCGCGCCACCGCGATCACTGTCCGGCCTCCCGGATCACGGCGATCGCAGCACGAGCGCTGGCCCGGTAGTCATCGACGATTCCGCAGTCGGCAAACCACGACCCGTCGCCGTTGAGATAGTCGGTCTCGTCGGTCCTTGCGAGCGCCTTGGCGACCTTCTCCACCAACTCGTCCTCGGCGGCGTCGGCGGCGACTCGCGTTGCACGAGCCCGCAGATTCGACGGCGTCCACCCATCCCCGCCTGGTGGACGCCAATCGACGTCCAACACTTCCAGCAGGTCGGCGGCGCGTCGCAGATCAGCCGGCGACGACGGATCAAGCGGGGCTACGTCTTCGCGGCGCTCGTTCCACGCGGCAGTGGCGGCGTCCGCGTGGTCCTCGCGTTCCTCCTGTAGCGTCGCCCGCGCCGTCTTCAGCTCCTGCTCAAGGGACGCCCGCCACGCATCATGGATTTTGTAGATGACTTCGATTCGCGGGGTCACTTCGTCTCCTTCTTGGGGTTGTGCAGGATGGTCACTGGGAATCGGGGACCATAGGTGAGGGGGTCGCGGGTGGTCCACCACTGCGACGAGCCCGTGATGCGCCACACCAGGCCGTCATCGGGATCATCGTGCTGTTGCCACGAATCGCCTTGGGCATCCAAGATGACCGCACCCGCTGAGAGGTGCATCGCGGCGAGGGTCTCCTTATCGGCCAAATGCCACGGACCGGCCAAGGCGTGCTCAGCAGCCTCCACCCTGTCCAGCAGCCTCCCGATCGCCTTGTCGTCAAGACGCCGCCGCGTCACGAAGTCCACGAGCTCCTGGTAGTCCCCGACGCAGGCCAGGACGTACAGGGACGCCAGCATCCCGGTCAAAGCATCCACACGGTCACGACACTCACGATGCGGATCAGAGGTGATGAGGGTTTCGATGACACTCATGCGGTCACCTCCGCATCGAACTCGTCCAGATCGAACATCGGCACCTCAGCCACCGGCGCCGGATCATCGACCGTCGCCAAGTTCTTCACCGCCTGCTGGTAGTACGACGGTTTCAACTCCGCCCCCACCCCATAGCGGCCCTTCTTCACCGCCACATACACCTCAGAGCCGACACCCATGAACGGGGACATGGGTGTGGGGATGATCTGGGTGATCGTGTCGTCCCAATCGCCCAGACGGGCCGCGATGGTCGCGACACTCAAACCGTGGCGGTGCTTGCCCCGATACCGGCGGGACGCCCACGCGGCGAGGATGCTGCGCCACCTCATGCGGTCAGTCATGGACATACCGCCCCAACTCCGCCTGACGCCTAACCTCATAGGTACCCGCACCAATCTCGATACCCCCGTGCTCCTGGTGGCTCAAGAAGACCGTCGACCCCACGGGCACCGTCAACACCCCCAACAGCACGTCCTCATCCGAACGGGCCGGATGCGCATCCCAGAACGCTGTCGGTGCCGGATGCAGAGTGTGGGTGTTGCCCGAGGCTTCCGACGCCACCGCCACCACCGTCTTCGGCATCGGCGTGGACGCCGGCTTACGGGTCACGTGGACGACCAGCACATCGCCCTGCGCCGCGGCGGTCGTGATCAACGGGACCTCCATGTCCCGGTCGATGTGGTCGAGCACCAATACGCCGGTTACCTGCTCCATCGCTGCAATATTCGTCATTCCTGTTTCCTTTCAGTGGTGGTCAGCGTCGGGTTTCGAGCTGCCGATAGACCTCAGTGGCGACGCCATAGGTGTCGGCCATCGCCGCCACCGGATCGTTGAAGCGTTTCCGCACCGTGATGCCGTACCGGTGCCGCGTCCCGTCACGCTCGGCACTCCCGTTGGTGCACAGCACGATGCGCGCCGGTTCAGAAAACGCGTCATCCAAGTAGTCGGGGAGGTCGTACAGGCGCAGCGTGTGCGGTGAGTTGCCAGGATCATCAGCCTCAGCAACCAACGTGGCGTCGGCCTCCGCGAGAAATACGTCCCAACCCATGCGCTCCACCGCGCACCGCCGGACCTCGGTATTGCGCTCGGCGACGATCTGCGGGATCGTCCACCCGCCGATCAGATCCGCCGGCACCCGGGTGCCGTGCCACGAATACAGCTCATAGCCATCTGCGTAGGCCAGGGTTGGGCCGTCACCGGAGTGGAGGCGACCCTCTTTGTCGCGGTTGATGGTGGTGGGCCGGTCGGTGAGGACCACCGCGCCGTGCATGGGCCACCACCAGCCCGCCTCCTCGCACACCGTGGCGAGGGCGTCGAGGCGGGGTGACGCTTCGAGGTCGGCGAATGGGAGTGCGCACGTGTAGTAGGCCAGCCAGTACGCGTCCCACCACGCTGAGATTTCTAGTCCGAGCTGGCCCCGGAGCTGGCCCCCGAGCTGGCCCCCGAGCTGGCCCCCGAGCTGGCCCCAGAGCTGGTCCCCGAGCTGGCCCCAGAGCTGGCCCCAGAGCTGGCCCCAGAGCTGGCCCCAGAGCTGGCCCCGGAGCTGGCCCCAGAGCTGGCCCCCGAGCTGGTCCCGGAGCTGGCCCCAGAGCTGGTCCCGGAGCTGGCCCCAGAGCTGGCCCCCGAGCTGGTCCCCGAGCTGGCCCCAGAGCTGGTCCCGGAGCTGGCCCCGGAGCTGGCCCCGGAGCTGGTCCCGGAGCTGGCCCCCGAGCTGGCCCCCGAGCTGGTCCCCGAGCTGGCCCCCGAGCTTGGGGAGTTCGCGGATCATTGCTGCGGCGAACACCCCGCCCAGCGGGGAGTCCATCCACACCACCAGTTGCGGTTCGGGGATGTCGGCGGCACGGTAGGCGGCACGGACAGCGGCCTCCGCCCTTGGGCGGTCACACCGGTCGGTGGACAGTCCGACCCGCATCCAATGGTCCCGGACCCGCTGGGCGTGCTCGATCTGGTCGTCGGTGAGTGTGCCGGTGAACGCCATCAGCAGATCACCGCCACAGGCTCCGAGCTGATGACGGGCATGACGCGGGTGTCGGCCATCGACGGGCACACCCGCAACGCCGCCACCAACTCCGACGATTCGATATCCGACGTGCGGCGCCACACACCACCAACCCGGATCACCGGATCAGACGGACCGTGATCGGTCGGGATCGGTCGGGGCAGCCGCTCGATCAGCGTGGAAAGGCCACGCGGCCCGAGCCCTCCCCTGCTGGTATCGTCTTGCATGAAGAACCTCATTTCTTCTGTAGGCCCCGGCGGTGCAACGCCGGGGTTTCTTCTTTGGTCAGGTCCGGCGGTACTTCTCCAGGACGGACACGGGGACGTTGAGTGCGACGGCGAGTTTCTTTGTGACGGTGGCGTTCGGTTCGCGGCGTCCGTTCTCCAGGTCGGAGAGGTAGCCGAGACTCATGTCGGCGGCTTTGGCCAGCGAAGTCAGCGAATACCCGTCCTTCTCGCGGATCACCCGCAGCTCCTGCCACGTCTGGGTGGGAAGTGCTCGTTTGGACATGACGCCAACCTACTGCGTAGATGTGCGTAGGTCAAGCGTAGTGGTCAAGAAGTTCCGCGTAGGTGCGCTGACCTGCGGTGTTCGAGTATTACACGCGTGTGATTGCGAAGATTCGTCGAAGATTCCGGGATAGACCTTCCTTCACAAGGGTGCTCAACTCAGCACCCAGAGCGATTGCGATTCGAACCTGCGTTTCCAAGGTCGGGTTTTTATGGCCGTTCTCTAGTGCGCTGATGTACGTGCGAGTGACAGCGCAACGTTCGGCGACCTCCGCCTGGGTTAGACCAAGTGCCTCGCGGTGGCCGCGCACGATGAGCCCGAATCTGGCGGGCGTGGCATGCGGGGTCAACCGCATCGTCACCGCCATCTGCACCGACTCGCCGATGCGGAAGTCGCTGAAGTCGACTTCACCACGGTCGATCGAGACGATGTGCACCTCGCCGTCGAGGTCGGTGACCTCCAGGTCGATCTTGCGGCGGTCACTCACCGTCCGCAGCACCCCCGATAGGGCGACGTCCTCGGTGTCGAGGTGCTCGGACCGCAAGTTCGCCACCAGTTGGGCCATCTGGCGCGCACTGGTTCGGCTACGCCGGCGCGTGCGCCCGGGTTCGTCCCAGGTCATGTCCACGTCGAACCGGCCGGCAGCTGCAAGCTCGGCGAGCTCGAGCGCCTTGGCGGCCACGCGCGGGCCGAGCTCGGCGAGATTGGCGGGTACTGCCAGTGGGTCCTCGATCGCCGCCAAGTCGATGACGCCGAGTGCAACCTCGACGGCTCGCTGGACAAGAGGCTGCTTGGGACCCTCGAATGTGAGCTCGCCACCAGGGTAGCGCTCCTCGGCTTCGGTGGAGGCAACGGGCGAGAACTCCAGGACGACAGACCCGCGTCCGGGCGAGGCGACCAGCGCCAGGTTGGTGCGCCGCATGATCTCGTCGGGGAGCTTCCCGCGGATCGACTTGTTCCCTTCCAGTGCGGCACCCGCGCTGGTCACCAGGGCCTGCCAGCGGGTCAGGAACTCTCCGGCCTCGGACATGCTGATGGCGTTGCCGTGGACGCCGTCGCCGCTGAGTCGGATCGCACCACGCGAGGCGAGGATCTCGAACCCGCCGGCGGCTTTGGTGGCGAAGCTCTGCGCGTGCAGGCGCGATAGGTCGGCGGCGTCCTCCCATGCCGGGGTGTTCGGGTCGGCGGCGAGTTCCTGTGCAAGCTTCTGCAGATCAGGGTCGATAGCCATCCAGAATCACCTCCACATAGCCGCGTCGGGGTAGTGCCTCAAGGTCGATCGGTTGCCCGGCTCCGGCCTGGTTGCGCAACCGCATCCACCAGTCATCCCAGTATCCCCGCATGACGTAGTAGAAGCTATGGTCCGGGTTGTGGCCGGGGTCCGGTGAGATCAACTGCCTCCAACCGAGAAGGTACGCGTCGACTCGGACATTGAGTTTTGTGGCCACAGCGTGCAGCCCGGTGTCGGTGAACAGTGGGCGCACCCCCGGGTCGAGGGCTTCGAGGTCCTCGGCCCTGACGACCAAAGCCGACGCTCACATTCTCATCAAGAAAGAACTTCACGAAGCCCTCCGCTTGGAGGAGACAAGCTCGGCAAAGTCGAGGGCGTCGTGCGCCGCGTTCGGACTCACCCCGGGATAGAACGCCTGCACCTGGTCGCTGCTGAGCGGGAGGTCGCCCGACAGTGCATCGGCCACAATGTCGAACGGCACGCGAGTACCGTCGATAGTCGGCCACCCACCGAGTTTCCTTGCGTCGACCGAAAGCGTCGGACGTGGCTTCTGGAAGTCCACGATCATTTCGTCGTTCCGATTGTTGAACGGGCGGAACACGTCGGCCAGTGTGTAGAACTGGTACTGCCCCGGGTTCTTCACGAGGTCCATGAACCCCGCATCCGTCCACACCGCGATACTGCCGCCACCGACCGCGAACTCGTAGGCAGCAGGGTGGTCGGTGAGGTCGAACTCGCCGAGTTGAGCGAACGCCCTCCGCACCTTCTGAAGTGACGTGTTGGTTCGCAGCCAGGCAACAGTCCGCAGCGCCACCAGATCGCGAAACGAGTACAGCGGAGGGCGCTTCTTGCTGACCTCAGGCACCAGGAGTCCGGTTCGTCGCCAGTTGGCGAGTTGGGCGTGTGTGACGCCGGTCAGTGCAATCGTCAGGTCGACGGGAAAGCCAGTCACCACACGCCTCCTCTCGTCAATCGCGGCTGGGTGATGCCCTGACGGTAGCGCAGGGGACTGACCATCAGCCGGATTCGGTCGGTGTGTGATGCAACCGAAGCAAAGGTGCCTATCGTGGGGCCATGCCTGACGACCGCCGCGAGGAGTACGCCGAGGACCTGGACGGCCTCGATCAACTGCCGCCCGAGGTGCAGAAGTACCTCGCCGAAAGCCGCCGGTTTCACCGGCAGTGGCGTGGTGACGAGGGGCGCTTAACGACGTCTACGGCTTTTCTCCCGGAACCATCACGACCGACTACGTCCCCCGCGCCGGGGCTGTAGTCGACGTCGCCTGACCCTGCCAACAAAAGCGGCCGCCCAGCGCTGCAACGCCGGACGGCCCAGATGAATCGAAGGAAGTGTTTCCTGACGGACGCCGAGGTACTCGGCCATCTCTCCGACCGGCACGCCGGAAACCGTGATCGCCTTTTTGAGGCGATCCGCTTTATCAAATTCGGGGATCATCCCCGGGATATATGCGGTGGTCATAACACCTATTGAAGCACAACGCTATGCGTCTGTCTATACCGACTTCGCGCGTTGAGCTTGCGTGGCATCGCGTATCGGTGTACTCATCACTTTATGACTTCCGCTCACAACGAGATGCTTACCCGTGACGTCTGCGAGGTGCTCGACGTCACGCCGTCGGCCGTCTCCCGCATGGTCACCCGCGGCGATCTCAAGCCCAAGCGCGTCCTGCCCATCGGGCCGGGCGTTTTCGTCTTCCGTCGTCGCGACGTCGAGAAGCTCGCCGCCAAGCGCAGCGCCTAGACCCCAACAAAAAACGGCCGCCCCGCGCTGCAACGCCGGACGGCCCAAACGAATCGGAAAGGATTCGACATGCAGGATATCACCCCCGCCTCGTCGGTCGGCGCATCGCCGTTCGACGGCATCCGGCGGACCACCCCAGAGGGCCGCGAATACTGGTCGGCCCGCGACCTCATGCCGCTGCTCGGGTACGACTCATGGCGCCGCTTCGCCGACGCGATCAAGCGGGCGAAGATTGCCGCCCACACGTCCGGGCGGGATGTGACCAGCAATTTTGCCGGCGCCGTCAAAATCTCCGAGACGAAACCCGCCGAGGATCACCACCTGTCGCGCTTCGCCTGCTACCTGATCGCCATGTCGGGTGACCCGCGCAAGCCCGAGGTTGCCGCCGCGCTCGCCTACTTCGCGATCCGCACCCGCGAAGCCGAGACCGCGACCTCGGACCTGACGCAGCTGTCCCGCCGCGACATCCTCCTCATGGCGCTGGAGGCCGAGGACCGCGCCGACCAGCAGCAGGCCCGCGCCGAGGTCGCCGAGCGGGAACGCGACGAGCTCGCCCCGGTCGCCGGGAAGTTCCTCGACGCCGAGGGTGACCTGTCGGTCCGCGACGCCGCCCAAGCACTCACCCGCGCCGGGGTGAAGGTCGGACAAAACCGCCTGTTCGCCCTACTCGACGAGCGCTACGGGTGGATCAAGCGCGCCGTCGGCGATGGCCGGTACCGCGTCATCCAGTCCGCCATCGAATCGGGCTACATGTCGGTCATCCCCCAATCCCACTACCACCCCAAAACCGGGGTGCTGGTGTTGGACGCCCCACAGCCGCGCGTCACACCCAAGGGCGTGCAGCGCATCCTCGTCGACCACGGCGGTGCCGCATGATTGCCGCCGCTTTCCAGTATTCGGGCCTGGGCATCATCCTCGGGATGTTGCTGGTCACGGCCGTCATCGTGCTGTGTGAGCGTCGTGACCACGACCTGGACGCCGACCAAGATTCACATGAATGATAACAGCCACCAGCAGGGCGGACTCGGACCGCGAGGCCGCGAAATCCTGTTCCAGCCGACCGCCGGCGACACCACCGGCGGTGCGACGCTCGTGCAGGTCGCCGACGACGGCGTGCCGGTCACGACGTCGCTCATCATCGCCGCCGAGACCGGCAACCAGCACAAGAACGTCCTGGGTCTGATTCGAGACAACCTCGCCGACCTCAACGACGTCGGGATGGTCGCGTTTGAAACGCGAGTTGCAGGTCAGAGCCCGAATCCGACGGTCGTCGCGTCCCTCGACGAGGCCGCCGCACTGCTGCTCACCTACCTGCGCAACACACCGAAGATCAAGGCGGTCTGATGGGCATCGAGATACTGTGGGACACGCCGCAGCGCGGCGCAAAACCATACCACGGTATGCACGATTTTCAGCAGATATTCGAACGCGAATGGAGGGTCGTCGAGACGGGTGATACCCGATGACCGCGTTGCCGCTACTCGTCGGCGTCACCGTCGGTCAACTCGTACGGCTCCGGTCCGTCGCCGATGAAACACAGACCCTGCTCGACCGCCTCGAACATCACCTCGAGGACGTCCATGCGCAGCTGGACCGTCTCGTACCCCTTGTAGTCGAACTGAATCGGGATCCGACCATGACCGAGACCAAGGCAACGAACGGCTGGCTCGGCGGGGAGGACCAGAACGCCGGCTCACGCCAGCGTGAGACCCGCTGGCTCACGCCCCGCAAGCTCGTAGAACCGCTCGGCACGTTCGACCTGGACCCGTGCGGGGCGCCGGGTTGGGAGCTGGCCGCGACGACCTACCTCCTGGAGGACGGCCGCGACGGGCTCCGAGATCCATGGTTCGGCCGCGTCTGGCTCAACCCGCCCTACGGCAACGAACAGGAGCCGTTCGTGGAGCGGCTGGCCGACCACGGCCAGGGGACCGCGCTCCTGTTTGCGCGGACCGAGACCGCGATGTTTCACCGCCTCGTGTGGAACCGCGCCCGCGCGCTCCTGTTCCTCCGGGGCCGCGTCGTGTTCCACCGCGCCAACGGGGAGAGGGCCTCGGCCAACGCCGGCGCGCCCTCGGTCCTCGTGGCCTACGGCCGTTTCGATGCGCTGGCCCTGGAGGGCGCCAACCGGCGCGCCATGGGCCAGCTCGGGAAGGTGATCCACCTATGAACCCGCCCAAGGTCCACAACGTGTGCAAGACCCGTGCGTCTGATCGCCGTCGTCGCGACGACGGCCGTTCCCGCAAGCGGGACCGCGAACGCTACGCCGCAGAGGGTGGCCATCGGCGCGAGTATGCGCGCAGCTACCTCGCCGATCTGCGGCGCGAGCCACAGAGTTCTCGACGCGATTACACCATCAACGTCTCCGGTGACGACTGTCGCGAAGCTCTTGCCCTCACGAAACGCGCGGAGCGTCAGCGCCTCCAACGTCGCCAGATGCTCATCGGGGATGCCGATTTCGGTGGTCGCGTAGATGAGTGTGCCCATGGCGATTCTTCTCCTTGCTCGCTGTGTGGTGCTTCGAGCGTAGGAGACCCCACCGGCGGCGGCGGCCATACCGTCGCCGCTGGTGACGGGGGTGGTACCCGATGACCGAGTCCGAACAGTTCGCGCCGCCGCCGCAGCTGCTCGGCGTCGAACACATCGCCCGCATCATGCACGTGTCCGTCGAACTGGCCCGCAAACGCATGGCTTCAGGGCGCTGGCCCAGCGTGAAACCGTCACGCACCCGCTACATGACCTGGGATCAAATCCACGAGGCCATCGCGATCGAATCCACGCCGGCCGCCCAAGCCAGCGCCACGTCGGCACGCCCCCCGGTGGCGCCGAACCGGTCCGGCCTGTCGTCGCGGTCGCGTCGGAAGCGCGGTGCGGCATGATGCGCCGTCTTTGGCATCCGTTGGTCGACCTGGCTGGCGCCGAGATCGTCGAGTACTGGACGCCGATCGGTGAACGCTACGTCACCCTTCGCGTCGTCGACCGTGGTCAGGGCTTCAACCACGTCGACATTCCGGTCGATGAGCTGGTGATCCGATGACGCTCCTGACGCCCACCATTCTGCTCCTCGGCTGGTCGATCTGGGCAACTGTGCGCTGGGCGCACGAACACCCCGACGACGACGCCCTGGGCCACCACTTCCACACCCTCCCGAAGGAGAACCACCGATGACCTACACCCGCCGCACCATCGTCTCCACCCTCCGCAACCTGTTCACCCCGCGCACCCGTCGCACCCCCGGCCGGCACCGCCGCGGCATCCCCGCCCTGGAGCTCCTGGCCCGCCTGGGCGCCACCGCCACGCCGCCCGTCGTCGGGCGCGTGCCCCGCACGGCAGGGTGGGCGCCGCGGGTGCACTACACGTGCAGCCTCGACCCGGTCACCCAGATCATCCCGGCGGTGGCGTGATGCGCACCGTCGAGCAGGTCGTCGCCGAGATCGACGCCGCCATCGCCGGCACCGGGCCTCTCTCAGCCCACGCCTGGGCACCCGGCCGCGAACCCGCCCTCGAACTGCTGGCGCGCCTGGGCGTGGCCGTCACCCCCGCCTACCCCGGAGTGCGCGACGTCGCCTCGCCGTGCGACGCCGACACCATCGTCATGGAGGTGATCCGATGACCTGGGACTTCCACCCCCACGACACCATCGACGATCTGGCATGCCTCAACGGCCAGGTCTATGTCGGTGTCGGCCGCGCCACCCTGACCGCGATGGGCACCGACATCGATATCGACGACGTCATCGGCCACGACACCGAAGCCGGGAAGACCCGACTGCTGCTGCACCCCAGCCACGTCGACGCGATCATCGTCGCCCTCGCCCACGCATCGACGGCGGCGAAGATGGGGCGCGCGTCATGAGCCACCCAGTCGAACTATCGCAGGCGGCACAGGCCGCGTTGGTGAAGTTGCGTCACGCCCGCGACCGGACCGCCTACTACCGCGAGATCGAGGAACAGTCGCGGGCGATCATCGAAGCCGAGTTGGGTGACGCCCACGATGCTGCGACCGTCGACGGCGTCGAAGTCGTCACGTGGACGTACGTGAAGTCGACGCGCCTGGACCAGAAAGCGCTCAAGGAGCAAGCCCCCGATCTGTGGGCAGTGTTCTGTGCGCCGACACAGACGCGTCGCTTCGTGGTGAAGGACGTCTGATGGCACTGGACATGACCGTCGCCGCACCGTCGGGCGTCACGTTCAAAGACGAGCTCGTCGCCATGCTCGCCCACCACTCCGCGAACCAGCCACGCTCACAGCAACGGCGCCTCGGACCATCCGAAGTCGGGCATCCCTGCACTCGCAAACTCGCCTACGGGTTGACGCTGGCGCCCCGATGTAACGACCACGCCGGCGACCCGTTGCCCAGCATGGTGGGTACCGGTGCGCACGCGCAGATGGAAGACGTGTTGGCCGGATACAACGAATGGCACGGCCAGCGCTTCCTCATCGAGAACCGTGTCGAACCCACACCGGGTTTCAACGGGACGATGGACGCCTACGACCTGCGCGACCATGCCGTGATCGACTGGAAGTTCCCCGGCACCACCAAGATGAGCACTGTCCGCCGCGACCAGCACCCCGGAATTCTCTACGAGGTGCAGGCCCATCTCTACGGGCTCGGCGCCCTGCGCGCCGGACTCACCCCCCGCATCGTGCGGATCGCGTTCATCCCACGCGCCGGATTCTCCACCAACACCTACGTGTGGGAAGTGCCGTGGAACCCCGAGATCGCCATGGCCGCCATCAATCGCATGACGTCGACGATCGCCATGGCAGCCGACCTCCAGGTCGACCGGCATCCCGACCGGTACGCGGTGTTCCCCGCCACCCCGTTCCAATGCGACTACTGCCCCTGGCACCACCTCAAACCCGCCGGACCGTACGAGTGCGCCGGCGGCGACGAAGGTCTGCGGCGGCGTCCACTGACCCCCGAGCCATCGGTCACCGAAGTCAGCGCCGCCGACCTGCTGGCCCCCACAAACCCCGCTCAGCGCACCGTCTGAGCGGCCACCAAAGGAAGAGAGAAAGAGCATGACGAACTGGGAGAACATCGAGGTCCCAGCCGGAAGCTACATCGGCTGGGGCACCGAACCCGGCCAGACCGTGATCGGCAAAGTCCTCGGATTCAACATGACCGGCGGCACCGACTTCTCCGGCGCACCCTGCCCCGAACTGCAACTCGAGCTGATCGAACCGGGGTACTCGATGAACAAGGACAACCAGCGCTTCGACTACCAGGCAGGGCAACTGGTGAACATCAACGCCGGCGGCGCGAACTTGAAGCGCGGTGTGACCGCGGCACAACCCGCGCCCGGCGACTTGATCAAAATCGAGCTGGAGAAACTTGAACCGCTCTCAGGTGGACGGTCGGTAAAGGTGTTCGCCATCTCCATTGCCCGGGGAGCAGGCAAGGCGACCGCCGCCCCGGCCGCTGCACCCCCGGCACCTGCTCAGGCCCCGGCTGTCACTGCCGCCGCCCCGGCCGCTCTGGTGACGCCACCCGACGGTGTCGATCCCGCCTTCTGGGCCACCCTCGACGACGCGCAGAAACGCGCCTACCACGATGCCGTCGCCGCGAAATAGGCATTCCGATCCTTGGGTGGCCCCGTGTGGGGATGCGGGGCCACCCACTTTCCCCCGGAAAGGGTTTCGCCCATGTTGAGTATCGCCGACGAACTGTCCCACCACTCACTCGTGCGCGTCGCCGGCCTACACCTGGGTGGTGCTGCGCCGACCTGGTCGTGTGCCTGCCAAGGGTGGACCCGCACCGTGTCGTTCAACGCGGCCATCGTCCTACACGCCACACACCAGGCCACCGCATTGAGCGCGGCACGCACTGTCACCACAAGCGCGCAGCGCGCAGCCCTGCCGCATGGAACGATCCTCGTCGACCCGGCCGATGACACCGGATACCTCGTCGATGGCGTCGGCTGGGAGTACATCGCCCGGCGGCTCGAGGAGCATCCGCGTCCACTGGTCGTCGTCTGGCACCCCGACCTCGACGCGACGGACCGATCGTGAAGGCCTCTCTCAGCGCCGAGCAGCAGGACCAGATTGCAACCTGGTATGCCCAAGGCGTCCCCGTCTCCGCCATGGCGCAGCGTCTGGGCTGCAGTGAGCGCACCGTCGCCCGCTGGCGCCGACGACTCGGCATTGCCTCGCCCATCACGCCGCCGCATCGCTGGACGGGCGACGAACTCGCGAGCGCCGAGGCTTTGATCGCCGACGGCGCGTCGCTGCACGAGATCGCCCGCACCCTCAACATCCCCTATGGCTCAGTCCAGCCCCGATTCCGTTATCGGGGCTGGACACCGCAGCAAGCCGGTGCCTGGTCCGCCGAGCTGCGTCGCCTGCGCCGGGCAGGTGCCGACCTGTGATCCAAATCGTCGAATCCGGCTGGCAAGTCGACGACGGCCCGATCCGCTGGCACTCCGAACACCCCGACGTCTACGGCTACCGCAACGCCTACGACCACACGTGGGGCATCGACAGCGCGCACCGCCGCCGGATCCTCGACCGCGAAGCGGCGCGCGACAACCATCCCCAACCGGACGGATGGCTGGTCATCGCCACCCACACCATCACGCCCGGCATTACCAACTACCAGCGCATCCGCTGGGTCGACGAGTTGGAGGAAGCCTGCCGATGACCCACACGTGCACGCATTGCACCAACAAAGGCCGTCGGTGGGGGTGTGCGCCAACTGCGCCAACCCCCACCAGCGTGTCCTGTGCCGCCGCTGCGGCGGTCACATGAGCCACCACACCGACCGGCGGGTCGGCTACCACCTCACCTGCCTGCAGAAACGCGCACCGCCGGCCTAACCTGCCCGCCCCCATCCACCGAAGTCTCAAAGGAGTCACCATGCCCACCCCGTTCATCATCTTCCTCGTCCTCGCGGTCATCGCCATCATCGTCACCGTCGCCGCGAAACTGATCCACCACCGCAACCGCGACCAACGCGACGCCGACGAGATCTCCCCGGCCGGCTGCTGGCCCGGCGGCTCGGTCATCACCGGTGTCAAATAGCCGCCCCGGTGACCCAGATCGCGTTCGCCGAGCTGCTGGAACTACTCGGCCACACCGAACACACCAGCCTGTGCCACAAACCCGTCGGCGGCCAGTTCACCACACTGGTCAACACCCCGACGGTGTTGCCGATGATCGTCGAGCGCCTCCCCGATTCCGACGTGTGGTTCGGCATCAACCCCATAACCGGGCCCGCCCGTACCGGAGGTAAGCGTGGCAGCGCCGACGACGTCACCGCACTGGCCTGCCTGTGGGCCGACCTCGACGTGAAACCCGGGGCGTGCCACAGCATCGAGCACGCCGAGCTCCTCATCGCCGACCTGTCCGCAGTGCTGGGCACCGTGCCCGCAGTGGTCATCCACTCCGGGCACGGGCTGCAGCCACTGTGGCTCATCGACGACAACGAATCCCGCAACCTCGACCCCCAGAAACGGGCACAAGCCGCGGTCGTCCTCAAACGCTGGGGGCGACTCGTCGCCACCATCGCCGCGGCCCGCGACATCACCGTCGACTCCGTGTTCGACCTGCCGCGCATCCTGCGCGTCCCGGGCACCATCAACCACAAACACCCGGCCGAACCGATGCCGGCGTACGCCATCGCCTACCCCGGCGCACCGCTGGCGCTCGACGAGATCGGTGAACGGCTCGACGAGTACGGCGTGGCCGAGATGGAATCCGACGCCACGCTCGACGAGCCCGTGGACATGTCGGCGTTCGAGTGGGCCGAGCAGACCTGCCCGTACGCCGCGAAGATGATCGACTCGTGGGCCACCGAAACCCCGCCGGCGCGGCACCCGTGGATGCTCGCCCAAGCCACCCGCATCGCCGCCGCCCGCCGCAAAGGCTGCCTCACCCACACCGACCACCAACGTGCCGTCACCGCACTCACCACCCGCATGCAGGCACTCTGCGACAGCGGATCGAACGCGCGCGCCGTCGCACCATCCGAGGTCGCCGACGCCCTGCGCTGGGGCGAGCAGCGTATCGCCGGACTCGCCGACACCCACATCGATCGCGAACTTGGTAACCACCCCCACGGTTTGCGCGTCGTCGAAGTCACCCCCGCCGAACTCACCGGCAACACCACCCCGCCCGCCGTCACCACCATCGGCGGAACCGCCCTCGCCGCCGGACAGCCCCTGAAAGCCAGCTTCACCGACACCGGCAACGCCCAACGCCTCATCCACGCCCACGGCCACCAGCTGCGCTACTGGGCGGCCCGACGCACCTGGCTCCACTGGGACGGCCACCGTTGGGCGCCAGCCGACGACGCCGCCCCCGCCATGGCCGCAGCCCACCAGGTCGCCGACCAACTCCCCGAAGGCTCGAAGGAGGAGAACGCCCACAAACGCGCCTCCCTGCAAGCCGCCGGTCTGCGCAACATGGTCGACCTCGCCCGCTACGACGACCGCATCCGCGTCCACGCCGACATGCTCGACAACCAGCCCTACGCCCTCAACACACCCGACGGCACCATCGACCTGCACACCGCGACCCTGCACCCCCACCAGGCCGCCGACAACCACACCAAGATCACCCGGGTCGGCTACCAACCCGACCAACCCACCCCCCGGTGGACCCGATTCCTGACCGAGACGTTCAACGGCGACCACGCCATGATCGGCTACCTGCAACGCATCCTCGGCTACGCCGCCACCGGCGCCGTCACCCACCACATCCTGCCGTTCCTCCACGGAGCCGGAGCCAACGGAAAAACCGTCCTCACCGACGTCCTGCTGGCCGTCCTCGGCGACTACGCCATCACCCTGCCCTCCCACGTCCTCATCGCCGACAAATACAGCCACGACACAGAACTCGCACGCCTGGCCGGCGCCCGCGTCGCCGTCTGCTCCGAAGTCACCGAAAACGGCAAATTCGACGAGGAAAAGGTGAAATCACTCACCGGCGGCGATCGCCTTTCCGCACGATTCCTGTATTCCAATCCATTCGAATTCACACCCAGCCACACGCTGATATTGCACGGCAATCATCAGCCGTCTGTGAAAGTCGGAGGCCACTCATTCTGGCGGCGGCTGCGCCTAATCCCATTCGAAAACACCGTCCCCGAAGAACAGCGCGTCGAAGGCCTCGCCGAGCGCCTCGTCGCCGAAGAAGGCCCCGGCATCCTCGCCTGGATGGTCGCCGGCGCCCAAGCCGCCCGAGACGGCCTCGGCGAACCGGCCCGCGTCGCGCAGGCCACCGCAGACTACGAACAAGACGAGGACGCCCTGGGCCGCTTCATCGACGACCGCCTCCACCTCGCCCCGGGCAATCCCAACGTCAAAGCCGACACCTCGCTCGTGCGCAAGAACTACAGCGAATGGTGCCGCGACAACGGCGTCACCGAACTGTCCGCGATCGCGTTGAACCGCGAGCTGCGACGCCGTACCGAAACCGAAGTCATCAAGTCGAACGGCCGCCGATTCTACGTCGGCGTCGGCCTCATCGACCCCAGCCTCGACGACGATGGGAGGTACGGCGAATGACCAACTTATCCACAGGCGAAAAGTGTCCCTGTGACGTCGAAAAGTGTCCCTGTGACGCAGGGACACTTTTCGACCGCAGGGACACTTTCAGGGACACTTTTCTAGCAAAGTGTCCCTGCCTTGACCTGCGCAAACAGTCGAATAGGGACACAAGGGACACTTTTCCCAAAAAGTTACGCGCACGCGCGCGAGGGAAAACCCCAGGTCGCGGTCACTTCGCAGGCCCCAAAATCTCCACGGAGGTAACACTTAGCCAAAAAGTGTCCCTTGTGTCCCTGCCCATCGCTGGCGACCCGACGTTATCCACGGGCGGAAGACTGCCATGAGCGACGCAACGCGCCTGACCGCGCTACTGATCCGCATGGCCGAACTCGCCAACCGCTGGGACCGAGTCGCGACACGCGATCTGCCCTCCTCACCGCACGCCGCAGAGTTCGCCGCCGTGCTGCGCTACGAGGTCATGCAGGCCCTCGGCGAGGCGGACCGATGACCGCGAAATGCCCCGTCTGCAACCAGACCCTCAAACCCACCGCCACCGCGCGCCGCGCCGCCCGCAAAGCCGCCGAATCCGACTTCGACACCGGCCGCTGCAACTGCGGCGCCCAAGTCCTCGTCGGCTGGGCCGACGCACAGCTGCGCACCCTCGACGCCGCGCCGCTCAACCAAATCGGCGAACTGGCCGCCCAGGCGCTCGGCCTGCCCACGTTCACCCGCCACGGCGCACGCTTCCGACTACGCAGCACGATCGAGCGCCGACGCTTCCCCGACCGGCCCAACACCGTGCACGCCGCCCACCGCTGCGCACAGCACTGGCCCGAGCAACTCCTACTGCCGATGGCCAGACACGACAAACCGAATACGCCGACAAACCCCGAATTGAGCGATAGGAACATCCCATTCTGATGAGAACATTCACCGTTTTCATTCCCGGAATTCCCGCCCCCCAAGGATCGAAAAGACACGTCGGCCGCGGAATCCTCATCGAATCGTCGAAGAAACTCGCACCCTGGCGCACACTGGTCGCCTACACCCTCGGCAACCACCCCGGACTCGAACTCATCGACAGCGGCCCCATCCACATCGGAATCGCATTCACCATGCCGCGACCCAAATCCACACCCAAGACCCGACCCACCCCGCCAGCGGTGAAGAAGCCCGACCTCGACAAGCTTGTGCGCGCCATCCTCGACGCCGGGTCGGGTGTCGCCTGGCGCGACGACTCCCAAGTCATCTCCATCACCGCCACCAAACGGGTCGCCGAGCTCCACGAGCAACCCGGCGCGAAGCTGTCGATCACCGCAATCGGAGTCCCACAATGACCGACGACAACGACACCTACCTCGACCGCACCGCCCGCGAAGCCCTCGCCCACGACCTGAACACCATCACCACCTGGCTCGCCGACGACCTCGACACCGTCATCACCAAACAAATCAACTACCAAGGCCGCGGCAACACCCGCTCAAACGAATCACCCTGGCCCATGCACCTCACCGCCAGCGACGCATCCTGGGACCTGATCAACACGCTGCACGCCTGGATCGACACCGTCGTCACCCAACGCCACTACCCACATCCCGGCCGTCTACGAGCCGCACAAGCCGCGAAATGGCTACACCAGCACCTCATCGCGCTGTCCCTGTGCGAAAACGCCGACCAGGCCGCCGACGAAATCCACCACGCCGTCACCCGCGTCCGCCACATCGTCGACCGCCCGAGGACCCCCGAATTCGTCGGCCCCTGCCAATCCGACGACGCCACCGCCATCGCCGCCGGCAAGAAGATCACCAACCCCGCCGTCTGCGCGGGCCTGTACTGCTGGCGCGGCGAAACCGAGTACGACTGCTCGACCTGCGGACAGACCTTCGACATCCCGACCGTGAAGGCCGCCACCGAAGAAGCCATGGCCCAACGCCTGTTCGACTTGCCCGACCTGCGTCGAGCACTCACGATGCTCGTCGGCGCCAGCGTGCCCCGCCAACTCGTCGACGGCTGGATCCGGCAAGGCCGACTCATCCCCAGAGGCGGCAAGTACAAGCTCGCCGACGCCCTGGTCCTGTGGGCCCAACGGCATTCGACACGCAAAACGTCGTGACCAGCGCTTTGCCCCCCTACGTGCTAAGCTGACGCCGCACGGCGCGAGAGGTCTGGGACACAGTCCAACATCTCGCGCTTTCGTCGTCTCAGCGGGCTAGTCACTCAGCTGGGACCAGCCCGCGCGTCCACCCCGCCCTTACCCGGGGTCGTTGTGCTGCGCGGGCACCTCGCCCCTGTAGCTCAGCCCGGCCAGAGCGGCTGCCTAGTAAGGGCGACTCGCCGAGATTTCAATAGGCTGGAGAATATTCCACCGGTGCAATAATATTCACGCATGAGGCAGCTGGGCGCAGGTTCAAATCCTGCCGGGGGCTCCACCTCCCGAAGGAGACCCCGATGACCGCGCTCCTGCAATCGCTGGCCGCCCAGCAACGCCGCTGCCACAACCAGCACCACGACAAGACCGACCGCTTCAACCACCGCTGCCGCAGGTGCCGGCGCGGAGCCGACGTCGCCGTGCGCCGCGAGCTCGGCGAGTCCTGATCCGGTGTGGGGCCGGTTGATTGAGCAGGCCCTCACCCTCGTCGGCTTCATCGTCGACTGCCAGCGGCGTCGCGGCGACCCTGACTGGGCTGCCCGTATCGACGACCACATCGACGCACCGAACTGAGAAGGGGACCGCCATGGCTGCACTGTGCTTCTTCGCCGCGATCCTCGTGGTCCTCGACTTCATGGCCCAGGCCCGGCCCGATGAGCTGTGACAAGCACCTGACCCACCCAGAGCATTGGCCCGGAGACGCCGGAGCCGTGGCCGAGAGTCTTGCGCCGTTCGCCGTGGCCGCGGTCGCGAGCGAGGTCGTGCTGCGCCAGATCGCCGACATGCTGCACCTCGACTACGACGCGCTGCCGACACAGCGCTACCTCGGCGCCATCCATCCGAGCTACCGATGGGCGTGAAGAACGGCGCACGCTGGCGAACCCTCAAAGCCCAAGCCTTCGACCGTGACCGCACACGCAACGCCCCCTGCGCTCGATGCCACCAGCCCATCGACTACACCATCACCCCCGACGAATACACCTACCGCCCCAACGCTCACGAACCCGACCACATCAAACCCCGATCCACCCACCCCCACCTCACCTACGTCCTCTCAAATTTGAGGCCATCGCATGCCTCGTGCAATAGGTCTCGTGGCAGCACGCCCATTGAGACGACGACCCGATGGGCGCAGGCAGAAGCCTGGTGAGCCAGACGTGACTTGCCGTGGGCTGCGACGGCGGCGTCACTGAGAGACCCCAGACCCCGCGCCCCCGCGAAGACCACCAATCGACACGGGGGGGCGGCAAAAAATCGCGAACAAAAAACCAACCCCAGGAGCC
>Ga0116189_1001280_pt1 | contig 20011 bp, 15 predicted proteins | sample AD_JPNTR3_MetaG_FD_89895 | JGI IMG/M metagenome (GOLD analysis project Ga0116189, IMG submission 89895) | Active sludge microbial communities of municipal wastewater-treating anaerobic digesters from Japan - AD_JPNTR3_MetaG | ecosystem: Engineered > Bioreactor > Anaerobic > Digestate | place... | reverse complement strand
TGTTTATTATAAGCTAAAAATCCCTGAAAATATCAAGAAGATTTCCCTGGTTATATCAGCGGGAATTCCCTGGAAAAATCAGGGGCAGTTGAAAACTGCCTCCTGGTAATCCAGAATCCCTTAGTCGAAGGACGAACAACGACAAGGGAGGATCAAAGAAGGTGATCAACATGCCCCAAATACAAAGTATCAGGGAACAGTACCAGAAAGGAAGCTCAGTGGCTGAAATATCCAGAACCTTTGGAGTCGATCCCAAAACCATACGTAAGTATGTGAATCAGGAAGACTTTTCCCCACAACCACCGGAGAAGTTGATAAAAGGATCCATCCTGGATCCGTATAAGCCACTCATAGATTCATGGCTTTTAGAAGACCAGGGACGATGGCACAAGCAAAGGCACACTGCAAAGCGGATCCATGACCGACTTGCCTCAGAGGTACCAAACTATGCCTGTTCCTACAATACCGTTCAGCGATATGTAAAACGTATCCTTAAGGAACAGCTCGCGGTGCGTGCGAGCATGGAACTGGTCTGGCACCCAGGCGAAAGCCAAGCCGACTTCGGCGAAGCGGATTTTCTGGAACGCGGGACTAGGGTTCGCAAGAAGTACCTTACCCTCTCGTTTCCCTACAGCAATGACAGTTTTACACAAGTGTTCGGCGGGGAAACTGCGGAATGCGTCTGCCAGGGACTCAAGGACATCTTTGCCTATATAGGCGGCGTACCGCCGGTAGTGGTCTTCGACAATGCCACCGGTGTCGGCAGACGGATCGGCGAAGTCATCCATGAAGCGGAGCTCTTTTCCAGAATGCGTGCCCATTACGGCTTTTCCGTTCGATTCTGCAATCCGGAATCGGGTCATGAAAAAGGCAACGTCGAGGCAAAGATCGGCTATACCCGCAGAAACCTCTTTGTGCCAGAGCCTCTGTTCGACGATATCGAGGACTATAACAGGAGTCTACTTTCATTGCATGCTGACAAGGCCCAGCAATCGCACTACAAGAAGCTTCTGCCGATCAACGAGCTCTTCGAAGAGGATAAACGAGCATTACTACCGCTTCCCCGCTCACCATTTGACCCTGTGCATTATGAATACCTTAAGACCGACGGCTACGGCAAAGTACGGATCGATTCTCGTCACTATTACTCGACAAGCCCTGCGTATGCAGGCCAGGAAGTGCTTGTCGCCATTCGGGCGCATTCGATCGACATATTGGACGATCACAAACACCTTGTTGTTCGTCATAGCCGCGTCTACGGGGAACGGCGAAGCGACAGTTGCGATTACCGTACCTCGCTCGCCGTTCTTATGAACAACCCTGGAGCATGGAAAAACTCAGGGATTAGGGAAATGGTTCCCGATCCCTTGAAGACACTGATGGATCGACAGGAACGTATGGAGCTCCATGCGACGCTGAGGACCATGCAGAGGCTATCTAGCGAATACGGGTTTGAAATCGCCCTGCAGGCGCTTGAGGAAGGCGTACAGCGCTCCAGAACCTCCTTCCATGACGCGGCGATTCTTGCCGCGAGAATCGCAGGCTACGGGCTCAATATGGCCCCCAAACGAGGCCAGGATCTTCATGTGTATGACGAGTTCCTGGAAGGGGTACAGATATGATCCGCACATCCCAGGAACGCGAACGCACGAGAGCGACAATCGCCTTTATGAGTCGCACACTAATGCTCTCAAGCCGTGTGGTTGAATTATGTGAGAGCGAAGCCACACCGCGACAGGAAGAATTCCTTTTAAAAGTGCTGTCTGAGGAAATCGATAGGCGGGAACGCGGCAGAAAGGCCAGGCTCTTAAATCGTGCAGGTTTTCCCACCTTCAAGAGCTTCGAAGACTATGACTTCTCAGAGATCCGCTTCCCGCCAACACTCAGCATAGAAGAGCTCCTTCGTACCGACTTCATACCCGAAAAAAAGAATCTCGTACTCTATGGTGGTGTCGGCACAGGGAAAACCCACATGGCAATCGCCCTCGGCATTGCCGCCTGCGAAAAGGGGCTTTCGGTACGATTTCTTACGGTCACCGAACTTGTGCTCAAACTCACCGAGGCGTACAAACAAGGCACGCTCGAACGCCTCATACGAGAGCTAAAGCAGCTGGATCTCTTAATCTTGGACGAGTGGGGTTATGTTCCCGTGGATCGAGAAGGTTCCCAACTTTTGTTCAGGATTATTGCCGACAGCTACGAGAGCAAAAGCTTGATCCTCACAACGAACCTTGAATTCTCAAAGTGGGGAGGAATCTTCACCGATGAGCAGATGGCCGCTGCCATGATTGATCGCTTGGTCCATCATGGTCATCTTTTACTCTTCGAAGCGAAAAGCTATAGAATGATGCATGCCCTCATGCGGCAACCCGGGCCTGGCAAGCTAAAACCAAAGACAACGGTTGAAGCTGGCTCTCGCCTTGAGCAAGGAGGTGCATAACTAAACCGCCTGTTATGCAGGCTGATGATGAAACTAGGGAATTCCTGTTGATAACGATAGGGAAATTCTGATGATAATTCTAGGGAAATCCAGTTGACATAAAACAGCCACAGATCTGCCGTAGGTTCACATCACTTAAGAGTCGTAGCCGTAGCTCACTTGTGGCACCTATCTTGAAATACCGCTTCGCAAGCACAGCACGGAGAAAGGGTAAAACACTATAGGAAGGCCTTCCTATGTGCTGGTTTCCTTCAGGAAAGATTTCCACACATGGTTCAATCACCCGCAAGAGAGAAAGAAAACCTTTGTGTTCTGTAGTAAGATAGCTCTCAAACACCTCTTGAAGATCAAAATCTAAGGGCAGCAGCAATTGTAAAGAGCCAAGCACTTCTGATATACTTTTCATTGCGGGGACTCCTTCCTTCTATATTTGGTTTCCTAATTGATTCCATTATACAAGGTTCGTCCCCGCTTTGCATTAGAAAAATACTTCACTTAGAGAGTTTTGAAAGAGCCTCAGTAATTAAAATAAAGGAGAAAAGAGTATGAAAAAGATTATTAGTATTCTAGTAATAGTACTAGTTGCGTGCGTATTTGCGTATGGATTTGTAAGTTCGTATTCAAATTTATATGGAGGTTATCCGTCATTTTCAAGTAAAGCGTATAAGCCATCAAAACCTTTTTCTACTGATTCGTATTCAATTGAAAGATATAAAAGAGATGTAAATCAATATGTTGATGATGCAAATAATTATATTACTGCTGCAAATAATGACATTAGAACAATTCAACAAGAGATAATCAATGCTAGAACAGAAGCGAATAATGTGGTTAATGAATATAACAGATATATAAATTATGGATTTTAGGAATTAAAACAAATCTATCAATATTTGATTATTTAAAATATGGATTTAAACTAATCCAACAATTGCTTCAACCGGACTTAGGCTATTGGCATGGTTTGTGCAATGTTGTTTCGCATAAACCGTGCCAAAGGATTTATAAGGTTGAAGCATGTGTTAGGTTAAAATTCTATCTGATCTAACAAATAATCATATCTTCTTTTAATATCTTGACTATTTATTTGCCGTTCAATTTCTCTTTTTAGTTCAGGATTTTGATTTAATCGAGTAGATACTATACTTTTACAATTTGAAATTATTCTTAAGCATATTGGTGCTCCCGAATCACTATAAAATACTCTTCGATTATAACCAGCTCCATAACCTCCTTGTTCACCAAGGTAGCACTTAAACATCCAGACAATAAATCCATCACAGATTGTTGGACTAATATTATTCAATTCACCAGCATCGATTAGTTTTTGTAATAGCTCAGAATGAACATTCCACTTTTTCCAATGATAACCTGTTCTATTAAATAATAATAATAGCGAATTGAAATAATCATCCTTAACTGTTACATTAAAGTATGGTAACAATCCCGCTGAATTCATCAAAAACACATCTTCTTCACTTAATGCATTTCTACCGAGAACAGTCTGATAATGTGCTCCGAGCTCAACTTTTGCAGTATTCTGAGTAAGCTGAGAAAGGCTTCGTAAACATGTTATTGAATTGGTTTTTAAAATATCAGGAGCACTTTTCTGCTTATATCTTCCGATAAGCATTTTTATAATATCAATTTGCCTTTGTTTTGGTGCATGTTCATAATCAGAAAGATAATCAGCGCCAAGTGCAATCGGTATGGGACTCTCTATTTGCCCAACAATATCAGTGACAGAAATTACTTTTATTGGATCTTTTGAAAGTACAACATCAATTGCTGTTTTGAAAATGTAAACACAATCTTCAACCCCTGCCTCATATTCATCATCTTCATGCTCTAGATCTCGCCTAATCTCATAACATCGAGTTAGTCGCCGCCATTCAGAACGGCTCAAAATTCCAATATAATGTGATAGATCGATAATACTAGATATCGAGTAATTTTCTACATCTTCTGGACGATTTATTGCGGATAATCTATTTGCAGCTGCCGCTTCTTTTGCGATATCAATTCCTGCAATTACAATCTTTTCCCTCAAGTCCTGTATAGCAGCATTTAAAATTCTTTGACATGCACTACTTGGATCAGTTCTTAATAGCAGTTCAACGCGTTCAATTAATCTTTTACCTTTCCAATGTGGCCTAATTGAATCTAAAAGTCCTGCAACTCCTGCAGATTCAACAATTTCTGCATTCGGATGAATTATTACTTCGTTTTGCATATCTTTTCCTTGCGCCGAAGGCGTCAACCTAACGTTCGCTTAACCAGCGAGCCGCAACTTGGCGCGGAGGTTGCTCAAGCGAGCGTAGCGAGTCGCAAACTCCGTGACAACAGGCGAGTCTGGTTCAAGCGGTTGTTAGCACTATGATTTTTTCATAAATTTCTTTTTAATTTTATCGGGTATGTTTTGGCGTAGAAAAAATAGAATTGAGGCTGTTATAATAGTGAATTCTGATATTGTATCTATATAATTGGTTATTTCCCATTGCTTCAATGGCTTTATATTATCATTACTCCATAATACTATAAAAAGAACAATAACAGAAAGAGGAATTAAAAAATTATAGATTCTATATATAAAAGACAGGACAATAGGATAGCTATAAAGGTAGTTTGTGCTCTCTCTCGTTATTTCCAAACTTCCCATTCTTTTTGTCAATTCAGATTCTACTTTATGTATGTATTTATATAATCTTTCTATATTAAGGCAAGATCGAAAATAGGCAAAAGATACCCAAATAAATGCAAATATTATTATTGACTTAATCCAATTATAATCAATTGATTTACTAGATCCGGTTTTTTCTTTGAGCAAGCCAGAAACCAATGTACCGATTACATTAGGCAGATAGACAGAAAGAAGTATTAATATAGATAGAAGGAGCATATAGATGAAGTATTTATCACGAATAGCTTTTTCTTGAGATATTCTTTCAAAGGTATCCTTATAATGATCATAATATATATCTATATACTCCTTTTTCATGCTAATTATCCATTCAATGCATTTAGTATTGACTCTTTGTTAAAACTAGCCCAAGTAGCTCCAGAATTATATAATTCTTCAGGAGCGACATAATTAGCATCTAATTTTACACCTATTAATTTATTTTTATGTTCTTTACTCTTTGCTATTTCATAGTTCTGCCAATTTTTATATCCGATTTCGGCCGAATCTTTGTGTTTACTATTAGCATATTCACCAATGAGCACTATCGTATAGGTGGCTTCATTTATTTTTCGTGAAAGTACTTGCTTTACAACGGAGACGCTATTTGATTGTATTTCACTTGGTGAAATATCGTTTATATGGAAATCAAAATCTGAATTCGCGTCCCATGCCTCCAGCATATATTTGTATTTTCTATCATGGTCATAGTCGAAACTGATAAAAACCTTTTTCTTAGCCATATCATTGCCTCCATCTTATTGAGTTTCATGATTTCTTATTCTTATTGCCTTCTTTTCTGATTGTCCCGATTTTCTTATCGGAACGTGTGTCCCGCCCATCGGGATTTCGAATTGTTCCATTGGGAAGACCATGTTTCTTCTCATGGCTTCCTACTGTTTGATCGCTTCTGTCTTTTCGTGCCATAAAAACCTCCTATTGAATCTATAATATTAGAATTACTCAAAAAATAATACTCGCGCGAAGCGTCGTGCTAACATATTCTACCTCAGAAAACCCTATAAGTGAATAATCATAAAATTCAGAAAGAATAAAAGCGCAATAAGCTTCGCGCAAGAATTGTTAGGCAGTTTTGAAGCGTGAATAAGTTTCTCTACGTCATATTTGATAGAAGCATGATAAGCGATAAAGCAGCTGCTGTGCTTCCGTGCTTACGCCTCTTACCTGCTTTGTTTCAATTGCTCTTTGGTACTTGCCTAGAAGGCTTTTCTTTAGCGGAGCATTTAGACAAAGCGCAACGCCGGTTAGCTTCATGGCGCAGTTCCGTAAAGGATAGGCAGGCTTTTATGTCATCACACTATAATAAAAGCGATTTTATGCAGTTTTTGATTGAGAAATGCCATTTTGGCAACAAAAACTAAATGGGCCTGCTATTGGGTTGAAAGGTTTGAGTAATTATTCCACAATTGGGAGCAGAACCGTGAGCATGCCGATATATGGCAAAATAAGGAGAATCTGAGTATAGACCAAAATGAAGCCTACCGAAAAGGCATATTTCGCATGGACTCATAGATTTCTCAATTTTGTGTGGTGCAAAAAGTTTGTACAAGAAGCAAAAGCCGAGGGAAGTGTTCGAATATTACCTAGCTATAGAACAAAAAATTCTTTATATACTTGCAGTGATTGACCATTTATTGAAGCATTATTTTTTTCACAAAGGAAAAATCGTAAAAACAGAAGAGCGGAAAATAATCGATGTGCTGAGGCCTAATGATGGTTGTTAGCCTTCATCCCCACATGAAGTGAAATATACATAAGAGTCCTTGGATTGTTCAAAAACAGTAAGGCTTGTGGAACATAGATAGAATTCATTGCTTTTGGGGATAAAGAGGACCACCGTGTATTTTTCTTGTTCTGTCAAATACAATGTGTTGAAATCATAGATATGGTCTCCTGTAAAGAGAAATGTCCACTTAATTGCGTGGCAGGATTATGTTGTTGCTGTTTCATGAACATGCCTGCAGTAGTTTAATTATCTGGCTCTTGAGTCCAAAAGCCTCTTTAAAGCAGTATAATGGGGTATAACCACCAAGAATCTTGCGTGGATAGGAGTTCATGCAGTCTTGGATTGCTTTACTCCTTGTATGGCTCACCCGGATGAAATCGGTTCCTTAGCGCTCACCCCAGGAATATCCTCCTGTTCGATCAAGTTGTAGAGTGTCTTCACATAGATCCTTAAGCCCGAAGACCAGGAGGCTTCTTCATAGAGCTTCATGAGTACCGCATAGGGACTATAACGATCCCCACGAATCAGGGAGCCTTTTGATAAGAGAAATGTCCACTTAATTGCAGAGATAATTTCGTATTGTCCGCCCTACATTAACCATTGGTCTAAGCCGAGAACGAGTGATCCATCATAAGAGCTTGTGAGCTCTTCTAAAGACTGTTTTTGGCCGATGAAATTCCAGAGTCCTGCAGAATTTTCCTTTATGCTCCATTCCTTGGCTATCTTTAAATTCACACGAGAAAGGGCTGCAAAGTCTTTTATCGTTTGCCCAAGCTTACTTTCTTTCGAGCGCAACAACATGTATCTTGTCTTTATAAGGTGACTTGTCCCATTCTTCGCCTTGTAGTCTCAATGCTCGTCTGCCCTTACTTTATCTACTTCCTTCGTAAAGTAGCTCTCCATATGCCCAACAAGGGAATTGTCATTTCATTGCGTGTCCAAGCTTGACGGCCACACAGGACTTTTGCATATAGAATGCGACATCATTACATTCCATGCCTCGAGTATAGCAAAATTGTTACTTTCTATCATGTTACTTATACTATGCACTGAAGCACTTTAAGATTAATATGATCGGTTAATTATAGGATCGATATACTCGTCAGATTGCAATACCGTATCAAACAACCCTATATTTTTTGCCTTATGGCGATTAATTCCGGTATATACTAAGCTTGGGTCTTCATAGCGCTTGAATTTATACACAGCATCGTTCATAAGGGCGCTGTTGAAGAGCCCAAGGCTCACCAGAAGCTCAAAATCGGACTTCGTAAGTCCCGTCACTTTTTTGAAGAGGCCTGGCTCCAGTTGTGTAATAACATCTTTAAGGGTTCTTTCGCGGTAGTCAGTGAGATAGAGAAAAATCGGTATGCGTGTTGCAAATTTAACAAGCTTGTCTTGGATTTGCTTGCGTAGGCTCTTATACTCCTTTTCTGCCTCAAATAATTCCTTCTTTTCAGCTACTGATAGCTCTTTATCATTTGCCTCTTTTTTCGCCTTTTTAACCGCTTCCGACTTATTAACAATCGTCTCAATATCATGATTGAGGTTTCGGAACCCTTCAATATTCATAAGTGCTTGCATGGCATATTCATTCGCCATAAGGCGCTTCAATGTTGCATTATCAACATTGACGAGGAGGACGCTTTCCCAACGACGTGCAAGCAAGGTAGCAGTAGTGCCGCTCATCGCCATATCCAACACACCAGCAGCATCGATCTGCTTCATGGAGCTGCCATCATAGGCTAGGACCGGCAGAAAGCGAATAAATTCCTCGACCTTTTCCTCGGGATTATCTTCGTTATTGGTGAGTCTGCAGCTATAGTCAGCAATCTGCCGTAAGGCTCGGTCAGGTGCGAAATCGAAGATGTAGCATTCTTTTTTGAGAATGAGTTCTTCATTAGGTGAGACACCATCGGGATTCTTAATGGTCCACGGGTTCTGCACTCTGAACGCAGCCTGAAAATATGTCTCAGGGCTTGTAGTATTTCGCAACATGAAAATGCCGGTCCAAGGGCGAACTGTTACGCCTGTCGTGAGTTTTCCGCAAGTCAACGTGATAGTTTTAGTTGTAAGCGGATCATCTATTGCGTCAAGAACAGGCGGGAGGGCTTTAACTCCGATTCCAGCACTCGCACCAGCTGCAACAATTACTTTATAGTCATGGAAAAATGCATTCTGACGTTTAGCAAGCAAATTCCTCATAGCGTAGCAGGCGGCAACGCTCGGCAAAAACCATAAGGTATGCGTGAGCACCTGCAAAAGCCGAATATCAGAATACGGTAATGGAGGTTTATCTGCCCCCAACCGCAAGTTGTCGACATTTGTCGGCAGATACGCACCGCGAATGAGATCGAGCCACTTTTGGACGGCGTCCTCATAAATAAAATGAGCCTTTTCTCCAATGCCTTGTGCAGAATAGAAGAGATTCAGATCAAACTCGTTAAACTCTCCTTGCATTGCTACTTCGCGAACTGAGTCTGGCAGCTGATATGTCATAAGAACAATCCGAGGCAAGGACGCATAAGGATTATCTGGCCCCTGCCATTCTTCCTTTGCCCTTTGTTCGTCAGAATATGTCCAGTTATAAATCTGCTCTTCAATGAACTCGCCAGTTGCTATCGCACGAAACGGCGTACCAGAAAGATACAGATAGTGATAAGCGGTTATTGGCAGAATGTCCTCAATTTCTTCATTCATATCTTTCAAAAATTCAGCAGCTTGTCCTTGTGCAAATCTCTGCTCTTCTTCATCCTCAGCTTCGAACAACTCTTTAGCCCTATCTCGCCACGCCCCATAATGATACTCATCAAAAATTACGCAATCCCAATTTATTGCATGAACCCACTCATTCTTCGTCTTTATGCCGGCAGTAGAGGGATTTCTTCCTAAGTAATCCTGGAACGATCCAAAGCAGACGATAGGGTTGCCTCTATTGGCTTGTTCATACGTAAGCCCTCCTGGTTTTATGAACTGCCAACCGACAAAATCTTTGTGGCAGCGGATATCTTCTTCCCAAGCACTTTGTACCGCCGGTTTAAAAGTGAGCACAAGGATACGCTTCCAGCCCATTCGTTTCGCAAGCTGATAGGCTGCAAATGTCTTACCAAAGCGCATTTTGCAATTCCACAAGAAATGTGGTGCTTTTCCATTTTCTTTTCTGAAAGCGCAAAAATACTCCATCGTTTTCTCTACTGCTGCCTTTTGTTCGGGGCGCATAGAGAAGCCAAGCGACCGTTCCTCCTCAAAGAGTTGCCCCTCTTTCACTGCATTGATCGCGGCCTTGACATTTTCGACTGTGCATCGAAACCATTCGCCTTTTTCGTTGTGTATACCATTGATTCGCAGCATGCGATGAACTTCGCGGTCAGTAAAACTTGTGCCGTCTTTACGGATTGCAGACTCTTCAAGTACGATACGATACGGCAACGGACCAGGCCGCAGCGTTGGATATTGTTCAGCAACACGTTCCTTGATGTCTTTCGTTGTGTACCCTATTTTGAGCAAACCCCTATACTGGGGGTTTGAATCTTCATAGGCATAAATTTTGGGCGCCAACTTGGGCCGAAGCGGGAAAAAGTCAGATCCCACAGTCCGCTCCTTCGAGAACTTTCTTGTAGCATGTCACAACTTGTGGCGCAACTTTGTCGCAAGTTTTGTCATAAGTTTGTCGTAAGTTCATAAACCATCTGTAAGTTTGTAAACGAGCTTATTTGTTGAACCTTCATGTACAATGAGGTTCTTCTTGGCCATAATAGAGAAATCGCGCTGAAGAGTCCTGCGGTTTATGCCAGGATATAGGCGCTCAAATTCTTGAATTGTTATACTGCCATGCTGCAATAGATACAGAAGCGCAGAATGTTGTCGCAATGTAAGCTGATATTGCAGAGTTAAGGCATCAGCTCTCATTATTCTTTCCGCTTTCTGACGTACCTCCACAAGCTGAGTTGAAAGCCCTTCAACAAAATACTCTAGCCATGGCGTCATATCAAGATTATTCTCTCTAACACTCTGCAACGCATGATAGAAACTGCTTCTATCCCGATCATAATATTCACTCAGTGTAAAGAGACGCTTAAAATCATAGCCTGCTCGGTACAAATAGAGGGTTGAAAGCAACCTCGATGTTCTTCCATTGCCATCTAAGAAAGGATGGATATGTACGAATTGGAATTGCGCTATGCCACTCACGATAACTGGATGAATGTCATGTTCGTTTTCCAGCCAGCCCACGAGTTCAGCCATAAGAATGGGCACTTCATAGGCTGGTGGTGGTGTGTAGATAATAGCACCTGTAGAAGAATTGACCACGTAATTCTGGATCGTTCTATATTGTCCCGGCGCAGCAGCTCCGCCGCGCACGCCCTCTACAAGTCGCTTGTGAATTTCTCGAATCAGACCTTGAGTAATGGGAGCTTTTGACTCCAAATACGATGAGACAAACTCAAATGCCGAGCCATAGTTCAATAGTTCTTTTACGTCGTCGGGGTCTACTTCTTTGACTACCTCACCGTTTAGTAGTTTCTGCGCTTGAGTCAACGTAAGGTGGGTCCCTTCGATATGTGTTGTGTAATGCGCTTCGAGTACCAGAGCCTGTTGCTCCATCTCGTGAATCCATTCGGGAGAGAGTTTTGCAGCATCCAGAAAGCCTCGAGTGCGTTCAATGAGTGATAAAGCTTGGGCAATTCTGTTCGTGATGGTAAATCTTGGATTGAAAACACCTGACGTCACAGGGCTAATCCTCCTCTGGTGGATCATATCCATTACTGTGTCGGTCCTTTGTGTCCATAGGCTTGATCTTCGATTCAATAAAAGCAATCTCGTCTTCAGTAAGCCCATAACGACGGTACAACTCCTCATCAGTCCATTCATAATTCATATCGAGAATTGGAACCAAAGCATATGCTTCTCTCGTGATATGATGAGAATACATGAACTGTGACACCAAGAAACGACAGAAATCAGTCTTCAGAAATTGAACAAGGTTCTTTGCCTCTTTTTCAGTACCGTAAGCACCAACTACAAGGTATGTTTCAGTGCAGATTGTAGCTGGACCCAGAATATCGATTTTCGAAAACACTCTCCTCCTGCCGTCCGAACCTGGATTACCAGCGTGATCGTAGCCCACATAGGACGTTATCACTTTCCATTTATCTATTAGATCAGTCCCAACTGTCACATCGGCTCGATTATATGGTCCCTTACCGTTTTGCCAATACAAGATTATGTCGCCTGAATTCTGAGGTCGCACAAAAGTACGCAATCCAAAAGGCTTAGAAGATGAAACCTGCTTACTCATGCTTGGCTCTTTCTTTGCGAGTACTTTTCGAACAATAGAGACAGCCTGGCTATGCCGTATAAAAGTAGGGAACTCATTGAGTTCTCTAACCGTGACAATTCGTTCACCATTATGAACGTTTGTTACCTCGCATGGACCATGGTAATCTCGATCCCAGAGGAAATAGCAGACACCGCCTGCTATATCCACGCCCGGGAACACTTCTGATGCATCTTCAAAGTCAACCAATTTGCGTATGCGCTTATCGGAAAGCATTTCCGCCCTAAAGGAATCAAGCCCTTTCCCACCGGCAAACCAGCGCGACGGAATAATCATGACCAGAAAATGAGGATTAAGCTTTTTTGCTTGTTGAATGAATTTATTGTAAATCGGCGTCGCGCTTCTTCCAAAGCCACCGTCGCTCATCTGATACGGCGGATTTCCTACAATCACATCAAACTTCATATGAAAAAGCTCCTCTGGTTTGTTGCAATGGATGAATTCATAAGCGTAGCTCTCAAATTCTTCACCACGGTTGTAGTTCTGCTCATTTGCGCCACAAAAGGTACATCGGCCATCTTGCCAGGTATGCTTAATACGATGAAACTGTATGTTGCCATCTGGGTTATCGAACTCAGTACAGATTGAATAGCTGCTATTAGCAGTTTTTGAACAATAAAGCGAGCGGCGAGATAAAAGACCTGTCAATTCAGTAATCGCAATGCCAAAAAGTTGCTTAATCATTATGTGATTGATGCGTGCCTGTAGATCAGGGATCTGTGTCTCGAGGCCTTTGTTGAGGCGTTTAGCGATCTCTCTTAAGATAACGCCGGTTTTGCTTGAGGGATCTAAGAAGCGTGCCTCTGGATTCTGCCAAAGCTCATTAGGCAAAAGGTCCAGCATCTGGTTAGCCAGTGTAGGAGGAGTAAACACTTCATCGCTCGAAAGATTTGCAAGACATAAAAGAACATCTGGATTATAGCTACTCAGAGTAGGCATGCGCCACCTCAAGATAATGGACCTGAGGAAACTCCTTAATTGGTTCCGGAATGAATATTTCTTCGCCTTGATCAGAGAAAAGCGGCAAATCCCTCATCGAACTATGATCCAACAACTCATGAAACGCAAAATCGCGCCGTTTAAGCATACTGCCACTTGTAAACGACCACTCCGAAAAAACGATTGGTTGAGGCTCCGGGAATACTGTCTTCAAAGACAATGCATCACCATGAATGATATTGCGTTTGAGAATATATCGAGCAGCCTCTCTATATGCACCATTTGCTGTCTTTGAGTAGAGTTGCGTATAGGATGCATTGAAAAGATCAAAAAGCCGGTGCCGACATTCTTCTACATTATCTTGGAGAATATCGATTCCATAAATTGAAGAGAGCGCCAGTAGAGCATAGCGTTCGTATTCAATCTGGCTTTTTGAATAGCGCGAGAAGACAAGAAGCAGTTTTCGCTTAAGCACATCGATTAGAAAATTGCCAGTACCACAGGCTGGTTCCAAAAACCGTGAATCGATTCGTTCCGCCTCTAGTTTTACAAGGTCGAGCATTTCGGTCACAATCTCTTGGCTTGTCAGAACTTCAGCAAAGTCCGTGACTCGGTCTTTAGACGTTATTTGTAATTTTACCTTTTTCATAAAAACTACACAGCGATTATTGAAGAGATAAATCTATAACAAATAATGCATCCCTTCCTAAATATTCATTTACCAAATTGATTATACTAGGAGAATATAACGATAGCAAGATTTGAAATTAGGATAAATTAAGATATAAAAAGCTAGTATAGTGTCCCCCTCATCGTTTAGACCCTATATAATCAACGAGGAGAGGCACACTATAGCTTCGCGAGAGCAGAAAAAATGGTCTGCTGCATAGAAAGTCGTAATAACTTTTTTTAGCAGCTGCCCTTTTTGTCAAGACCATTTGTTGATGGTTTTAAGGCGGATCATTTCACGACAAGACAATGCGGCATTGCAGTGCGATCACTTGGCAATACGACCACGACAACCTATCAGAGCTTTCAAAGCTGGATACCAGCGAACAATACCTTTTAAAGCAAAAGATTATCGGTTGCATGGTATCATTATGGGCAATGATGAATGAATTAGAAGCGGTACAAAATAGCACAGATGATAAGCATAAATAATTATACTAGCAATACTTACATTGTTAGCAGTAACACTATGCTTTTTTGCTTGTAGACTATTTGTAGATGCAGTGTGTTCTATGTGCAAGTATTTGTTTATATTATAAGTAATTACTTGCCTTGTGCTATGTTCAATCCCCTTTATCAAATATGATAATAATACATGATCTTCGCGCCGCGTAAGCGGCGTCGGCTGGAGCGCGGTGTTAGCCCGCTTTGGCGATTGGTGTGACCTTTACCACCATTGAATGAAACTCTCCGTAGCGTGCAGAACTTGGATGAGAGTAATCTACCCATTGAAGTAGATACTTGCCCTGTAGTTCAAGTGGCTGCTCACGGTCCTTCTTTGTGCCGTCAGAAGCCTTTGCGCCCCAAGCCAAAACGCCTTCGACTATTCTCCCGTCGTGAATCCTAAAATTGGCATCAACTGTACTATGATTTGCTGGTTCCACCCAGTAGGCGCTGTCATTCGTTAGTAGAATGGCGTAGCCAGTGATATTCTGGTGTGCTACGGCGACTTGCTCCAATCGCTGAATATCCTTCATAAAATCGTACCTGCCAATATCCTGAGCACTGTGGTCTCTCAGCCTGTATTGCTCATCCCCAATTTTAACCGACAAACCACGAGTTTTGTATTTCAACTCAACTGCTAAAATTGCACCTTGAGCGGAAACCCAAACGTCAATATGGGGGAAATGGTTCTTGACTTGAACGGGCAGTTCGAGCCGAACAGATGCAGTGGGTAACTTTTGGTGAATTTCCCAAGCAAAGGCGTGTTGAAAATCGGCTTCTGAGTGAAAAACAGGCCTTTTCTTTGCAAGAACAGAAAGGACTTCACCGATCTCTATCATAGACTTTCCCTCCTATTGTCCACGAAGCGGGCTAACGTTCCGCATAACCGGCTGGCAATGGAACGCAGCGGAATTGCCAGTCCGAGTTAATGCGGTTGTTAGGCATTGTCTTATTCTTCATTACGATTTTTATGCTCATCGATTATGCGTTGTGTCTCACGGTCATAGCTTTTTGCCAACTCTCTCAATGTTGCGGCGAATCGATGAAACCCTGCATTCTCCACATCCTCAGCTTTACGTCGGTACTGCTCTGCCAGCTCCTTTTCTGGTTTCCCAGTTGGGTCAACCCAATGAACGCCTCGCGAGTTGTATGTACCTGTACTAAAACCACGACGCATATCGTCTGCATCACGATCATTCAATGCCTTGGCGACAGCTCGATGTATCCACAACCCATACGGGTCAGTGGGAGCGTGAATCATCACTTCACCAACATGGATCATCGCCACTTCAAGATGCCCTGATTCCTGGCAAAGTATTTTTACGCGCTGAATCCACTTACTAAAGTGTTTTTCGCTGAACGTTCCATCTTCTTTTATCCCTGGAGGTGTTCCCCATTCATGCAACAACCGCCAAGCATTTGTTGCGATTGCCTTTACTTTCTCACTATGTTCCTTGGACGGTTGGTCTTCATTCTTGGATCTGTAGAGCAGTCGGATTACCTCGCAAAAGAATTCGGGGTCGTTGGCCAGTCTGCTTTCAAGGAGTTTTGGCGCGGCTCCGCTGTGGCGGTCCAGTAGGGGGAGATATGCCCACTCCACTTTAAATAGGTCTTCTTGGTTAACCGAAGGCTCCGTCTGAAGATACTTGATCAGTTCCACGATGTGATGTGAGTCCATGGCATAAATCGGCTCACTGGAAGAAAGGGCTGCGAGCAAAGCTCGAACACATTGATTAGTATCGATTGGCTGCTTGTCATGATGCATTCTGTCCAGACAACTGATCGCAGCATGTGGTCTGCCATACTCAATGAGCTTCTCAACTGCAACACTAAGATCGCCCTCGGCCTGATAGGCATTGGCACCGGTACGGGTCCAATATTCACCCTCGTGATCCAGAAGCCATTCAGAAGCGCGATCCCATGCTTCCCTGGTAAATGGCAGGCAGGCCAGGAATTGTCCTATCTGCGCTGGCGTCCAACCTGATTTAGCGATGTTGTCGCACCAATCCCAACCTTCGACATGGTAGCGCCGCCAGACATATCCACTAACCAATGTCTTGCGCTTGTTATCCTCTGAATCTAGAAAATGAGGCAGGAAGACCTGCTCAATCCTATTATCGGCAATAACACCAAGCGCGTACCCCACCCTTCCCGGAGAATCGACGGACTCGGCAAATTGTATGACACCCTCGACATCATTTTGTTGAAAGATTTCCCTAATCGCCTTTTCCCGCCGCGCGTCTAGTTTCTTTCGCTGCTTTTCCCAATCACCTTCCTTCTCATAGAGATCAGAATCACGATCTGTAAAAAGGTGCTGATATAGGTTAAAAGGGTTTGTTGGAGCAAGTTGTTTAGAAACATTTTCAATGCGCGTGATCAGTTCGTCGGGCAAAGCCCATTTTGCATCCGAAAACCGCCGATGTTTCTTTGTGAATTTCGTGAGGCGATCCCAAAGCAAGAGTCGTTGGTCTTCCGGCAGTTCGGAAATGGGCTGCGAGGAGAGAACTTCAACCAATTGATCAAAAGCTGGTTTAGGCAGATTATCAAAATGATTGATCAATTCAGAAAGTCGAACAGTATTGTATCCAGCAGCACAAACTGCAAGCTCTGCATAAAAGGATACCTGTTGCCAGTATTCATGCTGCGTTACGCCTTTTCCCCAATCCTCGGGGATTGTCTTGCGCCAGCTTGGTTTATGCGATCCGGAAGAGGTCTGGTGTTGGCCGGGCAGAAACTGAATGATCATATTCCAGGCGATATCCGGCCATTCTCTAAAAAGTGTCTGCACCGCCACTTTGCGCTTATCAACAGATGCCAGTGTTTGAGGCAGCCAAGGAAGCAAGATGGTCGTCAGAGAATTTAATGGCCGATTAGCCCACTGACCGCCGGGGTCATGGCTGGCAAGTTCGCCAAGCGCAACACAGACGCGAACAAGGTATTGTTCGTCCCAGGCCAATCCTTCAAGAGCCCAAAGCAATCCAGTTAGATAATTTCTGCCAAAGACGCCCTTGCCTTCTTCGGCAAAAAGCCTATCAAAAGGACAAGGTGATAGGCGGAGGACTTTCTCGACCGCATCAAGAAATTCACCCGGAGCGGCTTCTGCAAGAGTCGGTAATAAATCATTCAGACTACCCCACAAAACCCAATCAGCATCGGTCAGAAGTTCACGCAATACCAGTACACAGGTTTCTTCAGTCTTACCCCGTGAGCAGTTTCCGCACGCATCGGGATGATTGCCCAAAATGGCTAAGCCCTCAGAGATTCCTTTTCGCAATGAGTGCGAACACTCAAGCACCTTGCCATGGATGGCCGCCGCATATCGCTCCTCAGTGCGCAATTCGAAAGCGGGGTCCCGCTCTTTTAACACGGAAATAGCCAGAGCCTTAAAGATTTCGAGATTCTGGTCAAGTATTCGCGACCCCAGCAGATGCCAGAGCTCAGTTCGATTAACGACTTTCCAGATGCCGTTTTTGAGAGATAAGGGGCTATCGGGGTAATGCAATAGTTCCCGCGCTTTCTTTAGCCATTCGTCATAGCTTATGCCGAGCATCTGGGTAATCACATCTAGGTCGCATTGAGTCTTTTCATTCCAAGCGCCAATCAGAACTGCCAGGGCCAGGTAAGTGGCGTCAGGGTGTTGCGCCCAATCGGTTTCAAGCTTCTCTTGCGCCGCCGTGAACTCTTTTGGCATTTGCGCCGCAGCTTTTTGCTTAAAGGCTTCCAGAAGGTCTTCCGGTAGGTTGTCGGAAGTGATGGTTCCGGCATCCTGATTCCATGTTTGTACGATTTCGATAGTCCGTGACCAGACCCACCGCGGATCCTGCCGCTCGAATTGCGAAATGTGCGAATGAAGTAGAGACAGGACAACACCGAACTCATTACCAAGATCATAACTTAGCAAGTGGAAGTGCTTCAGGAAGTCATAGAGTTCCTCTCTTGAAACATCTTTGCCGTCGTTTGCTGCTTTGATGTGGTTCCAGATGGCTTCAAGTTTCTCGGTGCTCTTGGGCGGACTGAACTTTGCCTGCTTGACGTTCCTGAAAAACTCATCAACGCTTTTGGTGTGCCTCGCCTGGTTAAGCAGCCATGGTATACTGTGTGCATCGGTTGTGCTAAGCGGGCCTGTGAGCAGCGCGATGACATCCTTGCCTTTACTAAAAATCTTGGGGTTGTTGAAATCATTCCATGCCGCCTGCATCACCTCTCCGAACAAGGCATTCCCTTGCGTGACGTAAATGGAATGCTTGACCTGCCCCAGAAGCTTCCGCCGTTCCTTGCTGTTTGCGTTTTCGACAGTAATAATGAGGTCGTCTGTTTCGAAGCCATCTATCTTGCCTTGAAGTTTTATTTCTACAATAGGCCAAGGCGGCAGACATGGCGCGTAACCGCCAGTGAGCATCAAAGTTACAAAAGATGCCTGCACATGGGCTTCAAAATGAACTCCGCCGCCTCCGGTGGAGAACGGATTACTTAAGCTTCTTCTTTTAGCCATGGATAGCCGCTATCGAAATTTTTATGCCTAACGTTGAGCGTGACCCTCGTTTCACCCGGTGTCCGCGCCGGGTGAAACGTAGCGGTCCACGCTCTTGTTGGGCAGTCTCATCTCTTCTTGAACTTGAACGTCCCGACGACTTTCTCCAAGTCCGCTTCCCACAAGTTGCTTTCCGATTCGCGGTAGGAGATCGTGATTGTGTGGAGGCAGTCGTTGTTCTGAATCTTGTACATGCGAACCAATACAGAAGGGGCGTCGTTTATGCTCCGCGTGTATGTGGTCAGTAGGGCATCCACCCCGTTGACGCGATTGATCTTGACACCCTGCCAAGAGAGGATAGTCATTTTTATCCCCTTGGACGTCAAGAGCGCCGCCCCTTGCTGCAATTGGCTCTTGATTTCTGTTTCCAGTTCTTTCAGTTCCGCCGCCGAAAGGGCCATTGGTTCATCCAGTTTCGCATACTCGCTCCGTGACCCTCGTTCGGTTTCTACAATGACCCGACAATATCGCTTCAATGCCACAGGGTCGAAATCGTTGATCCCTTTGGGCTGAGCAACAACTCTGTCTGGCGTTGTCTCGATTTCCAGCACGGACTTCCGTAATTGGTCATTGATCTTCTTGTACGTCCCCTTCTGGAGTTCAAGCGTCGAGGGAATCTGATAGGTACAAATGCCAGGAATGGATACAGTGTCCCACGTTTCGTCCTGGGCACGCGCGGCCACGCCGCTGAGTACCAACATGCAGAGGATGACGAACAGTTGCTTGCTCAGTGGTTTCCTCCCTGCGGGGTGTCCCGCTTCTTTGTGATGGCTCGCCACACTGCGCCCATTGCTGCGAATAGGATCAGCATTGGAATCGCTCCGCCGCCATGCTCCCATCCAAACACGGCCTCCCCAAGCACTGCGTAAAGAATGAACAGCCCCGCGCATGCCAAGATTGCCAATATGTACTTCATTCACTTCCTCCTTCTATTGTGGTGTTACCTACATCATCCAGCCGAACCAGATCGGAAACAGAAACGCCTGTGCGTAGATGGCTCCGAAAGCAAACCACCCGACGACCACGGGCGTTGCGCCTGATCCAAAATAACTGCGGATGAATAGTGGCTTGAATATGAGAAGAATGGGGAACAGGCAAAGGGCCACAGTTCGAAATGCCTGTTCCGGTGACAGTGCGCCGATTGCGGCTCCGGCAAATGGGAC
>Ga0116189_1001277_pt1 | contig 20050 bp, 18 predicted proteins | sample AD_JPNTR3_MetaG_FD_89895 | JGI IMG/M metagenome (GOLD analysis project Ga0116189, IMG submission 89895) | Active sludge microbial communities of municipal wastewater-treating anaerobic digesters from Japan - AD_JPNTR3_MetaG | ecosystem: Engineered > Bioreactor > Anaerobic > Digestate | place... | reverse complement strand
GCAAGCCCCAAAAACATTTGCCTGTGTTCCACCAACAAGGCCGTCGTGGCCGCCTGTGTGCTGGCATCATTGTCCGGGTCCTGCAGGGTCGTTCTTCCGTACTCTTTTTCCGCGCACGCGCTCGCGGAAATGCGGGAAACCATTGATTTCGACCTCGCCATCGCCGATCATCCGGAAGAAATGCCTCCCGGCGTGGACGTCTTCACGCCCCTTCCCGGCGATGATGATATCCATCCCGGCGCGTTGAAACCTCCCGATGAGCCCTTTTTATATCTTTTCACCGGAGGATCCACCGGACGACCCAGGATCTGGTCCAAAACACCGCGGAACCTGCTGTCGGAAGCCTTCTATTTGAAGGAGAAGTTTTCCCTGTCCGACAGGGATCTTTTTGTCGCCACCGTTCCGCCCTATCATATTTACGGATTGCTTTTTTCCGTTTTGGTCCCGCTGGTCAGCGGTGCGGGCGTCATGCCGGACATCTACACGTTTCCGCAGGAAATCATCTCAACCGTCAACAAACACCAAGCCTCGGTGCTGGTGAGCGTCCCCATTCATTACCGGGTCCTGAAAGTGGACAACCTGTCCGTTTCTTCGTTGAGACTGGCTTTTTCCTCCGCCGGATCGCTGGATCGCGACGACAGCCTGTTTTTTTATGAAAAAACGGGTCTGGGCATCACGGAAATTTACGGCTCGACCGAAACGGGAGGTGTGGCGACCCGCAGCATCAGCGAAAAAACAGAAGCCTGGAAACCTTTCGACGTCGTTCAGTGGAAACTCTCCGGCGGACGACTGGCGGTGAAATCGGATTTTGTATCGCGTGAAATGACAAAAGACCAAGACGGATTTTACCTAACCGGAGACGAGGCACGCAAGGAAAGGAATAATCGCTTCGTGCTTTTGGGCAGGGCGGACGGCATCGTCAAAGTTGCCGGCAAAAGGGTGGATCTGACGGACATTCAAAATAAAATAAAAAAATTGCCCACGGTCAATGATGCGGCCGTCCTGCATCTGCCCACAGACAAAGGAAGGGAAAGCATCATCGCGGCGGTCGTCGCCTGCGATCTGACAGAAACCCATTTGAGAAAACTTTTAACGGATATGCTTGAACCTTACGCCGTTCCCCGACTCCTTAAAATCGTGCCGCATATCCCAAGAACCGCCGCCGGCAAGATCGATCGCCGATGGCTGGAGAAGCTTTTTCCATAAAAAATCCCTTATGCACCGGCATGGGAAGATTTTCCATCCACGCGCAATGGTTTGCAATATTTGGTCTTTTGGTCATTGTTATTTCATGCGAATTATGCTAAAAATTATGTCATAAAAAAACAATATCAATCTTTCACAAGCGGGCACAAAAACATTGATTTGTGAGCTTGAAGAAACGCCCGTTCCCTAAACGATCTTAGGACGAGCCAGTAACATTTAGATTTTATCCGGCTTTCATTTTTTTGAAAAGATTGACTTCAATGATGAAACTGCATCCATTAACGCTTAAGTTTATCGATGAATCAGCCTACCTGGAAGAGCCGTTTATCAGTGACTATTATCATTCATCGTTGTTTCAGGTTCGGATTTTTCTCCTTTTGGGCGCACTGATTTACGCGGTTTTCGGCATTTTGGATGCCCTTCTTATGCCGGAGCAGAAATTCTCGCTCTGGTTCATTCGTTTTATTATTCTCGGCCCCTGCCTTACGGGGGTTTTGCTTGTCTCTTTTTCCGAAATCTTTGAAAAATATATGCAACCCATTCTGGCTTTCTCCTACCTTCTAGCCGGAACAGGCATCCTGGCCATGATCGTTATCGCCCCGACGCCGGTAAGCCATTCCTATTACGCCGGGCTGATGCTGGTTTTTATGTGGGGCTACACGTTGATCCGTCTTTTTTTCGTCTGGGCTTCTTTTGCCGGCTGGCTGCAGGTGATTTTGTATGAAGTGGTCGCTCTCGGCATTATCCGAACGCCCCTGGATGTTTTCATCAACAATAATTTCTTTTTCATCAGCGCCAATCTCATCGGCATGATGGCGTGTTATGTCATTGAATTTTACACACGCCGCGATTTTTACATGAAACATCAGTTGCAGATCGAACGGGAAAACATCAACCAAATGAACCAGGAACTGGAATATCGGGTCAAAAAGAGAACCGAAGATTACCGGATCATCAATCAAATCCTGCAGCAGGAAATCGCCGGACACCGACAGGCGGAAATGGCCCTGCGCGAAAGCCAGCAACGCTATCGGGCGCTCGTGGAAAACGCCAGCGACCTCGTTTTCAAAACGGACATAAAGGGCAACTTTACGTTCGTCAATATCGCGACCGCCCGCCTCACGGAATATGATGAGGAAGACCTTATCGGGAAAAATTATCTGGAACTTGTGCATCCGGATATGCGTCAGGAAGCCCTGGATATTTTCACAAAACAGCTCAATGAAAAAATCAGAAACATATATTCCGAATTTCTCATCCGGACGAAAAACAACAAGGAAATCTGGCTGGGACAAAATACGCAGCTCATTTTCGAGGGCGATGACATTGCCGGCTTTCAGGCCGTTTCCCGGGATATCACGGACCGAAAGCGGCTGGAAAAGGATTTGAAGGAAAGTGAGGAACGCTACCGCAACCTCAGCATCATTGATGACCTCACCCAGCTTTACAATTCGCGGCACTTCTACAACCAGTTGCGCGCGGAAATCGACCGCTTGGAACGCCACGATCACCCCCTGACGCTTCTTTTGCTGGATATCGATGACTTTAAAATTTTCAACGACACCTACGGACATATCGAGGGAGACCAGGTTTTGTACCGTCTGGGTTGCGTGATCAAAAGATGTCTGCGCAAGACCGATTCGGCTTACCGTTACGGGGGAGAGGAATTCACCATCCTGCTCCCCCTCACGACAAAGGAAGAGGGATGGGTGATCGCAGAGCGAATCATGGAGGAGCTAAGAAAGGAAAACTTCTCTCCTGTGCCGGACAGGGAAATCAACCTGACCGTCAGCATCGGGCTGGCGCAATACCGAAAAACTGAAGACATGAAATCTTTCGTCAACCGTGTTGATCACCTGATGTACAGAGGCAAAAAAAGCGGCAAGAATAAAATATGCTCCGAATAAATCCGAATATTTTTTATAAGCAAAGGCGATGAAATAAAAAAACGTGAAAGGGGAGTTCATGAAACAGGAAATTGATTATTTAAAGACATTGGCCAAAAAAGGAGGTCCCGAAGCACAGGATTACGAGGAATTGGCGCAGCTTTATAAAATCGTTAACAACAAGCGCAAACAGGGCGTCTATAGCGATGAAGATCTCATGGAAATCTGGCGTTCTGTTCCTGAAGCCTATATTACAACCGATACCATGCAGGGCTATGTTCTGATGAAACCGCTGGGCTATCATGGAGATTATGTCATCATCGAGAGAATATACAACAAGTGGCTCTCTCCCAAACCGCACCTGGCCAACTGGGATGTATTTTTCCATCAACAGGCCGCCCCGCAGGCCGTGGTCAACCGGAAAAAATATTTTCTGGATGTTTTGACATCGCTCAACAGCCGAAAAGATCCTCGCTACGTTCTCAACATCGGCTGCGGCCCGTCCAATGATATCATTGAATTTCTGGAAAAAGAAAATTCACATGTTTCTTTTGAATGCGTTGATTATGACAAAGACGCCATTGATTATTCATTCAACAAGATGAAAGAAAAAAATTTATTGCATTGTGTTTGCTTCCACCGGGAAAACGCTCTGAAGTATGTTCCGACCAAGTTGTTTGATTTGATATGGTCGGCGGGGCTCTTCGATTATCTCAACGACAATTATTTCAAAATGCTGCTCAATAAAATGTTGAACTTCGTTAAAAGCGGCGGGGAAATTATCATCGGCAATTTTTCCGTCAATAATCCCACGAGAGATTACATGGAATGCGGAAACTGGTTTCTGTATCACCGCACCGAGGAGGATTTGATCCGATTGGGCATCGAATGCGGCATTCCGCGGGAGCAGATCCGCGTCGGATCCGAACCGCTGGGCGTCAATCTCTTTCTCCACCTGATTAAGTAGACTGTTGGCCGGCCCAAGGCCGGCGACTGGAAAAGGGGTTACCGTTTGTACTTCCCCATGATTTCCGCCTGCGTGAGAATATGGCCCTGCATGGCTTTGAGCAATTCCTCCTTGGTCAAGCCGGGCGGAAGATTCAACATCGCGTCGAGCGCATATAATTTGAAATAGTAACGGTGGATTCCGCTGGGAGGACAAGGGCCGTCATACCCCCAGCGACGGGATGTGTTCTTCCCGTTTTTGCCCAACCCGGGAATTTCTTCCAATCTTGAAACACTCTCCGGCAGAGAAGTCACCGTGGGGGGGATGTCGAAAAATACCCAGTGAACCCATGTGCCCATGGGCGCATCGGGATCATCGCAAATCAAAGCAAAGCTTTTGGTTTCTTTCGGCGCCCCGCTCCAGGAAAGCGTCGGAGAGATATTTTTGCCGTCGCAGGTGTATTTTGCGGGAATCATACCTTCATGAGCAAACGCCGAACTTTTTATTTCCATAGCACTTCCTCCTTTCGCTCGAAGGGTACCCGGACCGCTTGGCTGAGTGGTCCCGTAGGCATGGGTCAAAAACAAAAAAACCATCACGAATAACAAAAAATATTTTTTCATTTTCGAACCGATTTTTTTGTTTTATTTTAGCGCGAAGCGGAACAATCGTCAATAGACTTGTATTATCGAACGATTGGTATATACTGAAGCAAAATGCCTTTGGCTTCATAAACCATCCGAAAGGCGACAGATATGTTTTGCCCGAAATGCAGATGCGAATACCTAAAAAACATCGGCAAATGCGCGGTTTGCGGCGAGAATTTGACGGAATTCTCTCCCGACGCAAACAATAACGAATTTATTGAAGTTTTTTCAACTTTTAATCAGGGCGATATCTCTTTTGTAAAATCCGTCCTGGAGAGCGAAGGCATCGACTACTTTTTTCAAGGCGAAAGCTCCATCATGCTGATCGCTGCAGGCGCTTACGCGAGACTGCTGGTTAGGTCTGATCAGGTGCAAAGAGCAGTCGAAATTTTGGGAGAGCTTGGGTTTTTGAAAAAGGCGCTTTGAGATATTACTTTTGAGGAGCGTTTGCCCCTTGATCATCGTCTTCCACAACAGGGGAAACACCTTGGCGCACCGACCGGACATCTTCGATGGTGAAAAAAGCCGCCGGATTGGTACTGCGGATGATTTTCAGTATATTTTCAATTTCTTTCCTTTTCACGATCGTGAAAATAATTTTTACCGGCCCCATCGCGCCCCGGGCGTCAACGTGCGTCACTCCATAACCTTTTTCTTTCAAGTTCTTTAATAATGCCGCGGCGTCTTTTTGCGTGATGATTCGGATGACGACCGTGCCGATGGCCATTTTTTCTTCAATCCATATCCCGACCAGATTTCCCATGGCAAAGCCGCCCGCATATGCAACATAATAGATGGGACTGGTCAGGTTGTGAAAAATTTGCGTAATAGCGATCAGCCAGATGAGAACCTCAAAGAAACCGATCAGCGGAGCCAGACGTTTCATCCCGCGGGAAACAAAAATAATTCTCAAGGTATCCAGCGTGACATCGCAGATCCGCGCAGAAAAAATCAGAAACGGCAAAATTCCAAATTTAAATATTTCCGACTGATAAAAAGCGGTCCAGTCCATTGCAACAGCTCTCTCCCAATTTTTGATTTTACATCAATCCCTGAAAAAATACATTCCTGTTTTTAAAAAAGTCCTTGTCATCCGTTTTTTGCTGTCCATGACCGGAGATGTCAATGCCATGAATCCTTTTTCTTTTTTAAGTTTTGATTTTATATTGACAAGTTCCGAAAAAGAAAATATACAGGCACATCAGAGGATTGGAAACAAGCATGAAAAGGAACCAGGTCATTATAATTAACATCATAATTAGCTTCTGCAAAGGAGGCCGTGGCGCGGTATAATCTTTTTTTCAGAGAAAATCCAAAAACCGCCGCCGGGCCAGCTCGGCGGCGGTTTTTTTACAGGAGGAGAAAATGACAAAAAACAAGGTCTTGGTCTATGACACCACCTTGAGGGACGGCACCCAGGGGGAACAAACCAATTTTTCGGCTGAAGAAAAACTGCGCATCGCCCAGCGTCTCGACGAGTTGCATTTTCACTATATAGAAGGAGGATGGCCGGGTTCCAATCCCAAAGACGCACGTTTTTTTGAAATGGCCAAGGAAGTCCACTTCAAAAATGCCACCCTCGTGGCGTTCGGCAGCACGCGCCGGGCACATGCCAAAACAGAGTCCTGTCCCAATTTGAGGGCGCTGATGAAGGCCGGAACGCCGGCGGTTGCCGTTGTCGGCAAGTCTTGGGATTTGCATGTCACCGAGATTTTAAAAACGGATCTCAAGGAAAATCTGTCCATGGTGTCAGACACCATCAGCTATCTGAAGTCCGCCGGAAAAGAAGTCCTCTTTGATGCGGAACATTTCTTTGACGGCTATAAAAACAACCCGCGCTACGCGGCGCAGGTGATCCGAACCGCATTGGCCGCCGGAGCGGATTTCGTCGTTCTGTGCGATACCAACGGCGGCTCCCTGCCGCATGACATCTGTTCCGTTATCAAAAAGATTTCCGCTTATGTCCCCGGGGAAAAGCTGGCGATTCACACCCATAACGACGGCGGCCTCGCTGTGGCGAATTCGCTCGCGGCGGTCCAGAAAGGCGTTGTGATGGTTCAGGGAACCATCAACGGGTACGGAGAACGCTGCGGCAACGCCGATTTGATTCAGGTCATTGCCAATCTGCAGCTGAAAATGGGGAAAAAATGTCTCCCGCTGGAATCCATCAGGCAACTCACCGGCCTTTCCCACTATATCAGCGATGTGGCCAATATCCCTCCCCTGAATTCGCGGCCCTTTGTGGGGCGCAGCGCCTTCGCGCACAAGGGCGGCGTCCACGTCAGCGGGATTGTCCGAAACGCCCGGGCCTATGAGCATATCCAGCCGGAACTCGTCGGCAACCACCGCCGCGTTCTGGTGTCGGATCTGTCCGGAAAAAGCAATGTGGAATACAAGGCGCGGGAGCTGGGCATTGACCTGGCCAAAAATGACGCGATCAGCAAGAAAATCGTTCATGAGGTCAAGCTCATGGAAGACCGCGGTTTTCAGTTTGACGCGGCGGACGGTTCGCTTTCACTGCTGATTAAGAAAGCGATCGGCGAATTTGTCGAACCTTTCAACCTGGAAACCTTTACGGTCATTACGTCGCGCACTGAAAATAATCCCTGTCTTTCGCAGGCCACCATCAAAATTTCCGTCGGCGGGGAAGAGGAACTGACCGCCGCGGAAGGCAACGGTCCCGTGAACGCCCTGGACCAGGCCCTGCGGAAAGCGCTGACAAAATTTTATCCCCAGATCAGGAATATGCGCCTCGTGGACTTCAAGGTCCGCACCCTGGAAGGATCCGAGGGAACTGCGGCGGGCGTGCGCGTTTTGGTGGATTCAACGGATGGCGAGGAAATCTGGAGCACGGTCGGCGTATCTGAAAATATCATCGAGGCGAGCTGGCAGGCGCTGGTGGACAGCATAGAATACAAGCTCAGCAAAGATAAATTAAAGTCCGCATAGTGCCCCTGCGGCGGGTTTTTGATCTGCGAACTTTCATTGCGAAAGATTCCAATTCCTGATATGGAAGCGCAACGCGAGTGATTTGAAGCCATGATGATGCTTTCAATCAACAGTCAGAATCCGCAGCCGCGACTTATAAAAAAAGCCGCCGATGTGTTGCGCGATGGGGGGGTGATTATTTACCCCACCGACACAGTGTACGGATTGGGCTGCGCTTTATCAAACAAAAAAGGCATTGAAAAAATATACGACTTGAAAAAAAGAAACCGGAAAAATCCTTTGAGTTTTGTCTGTTCCGATCTTAAACACATCAGCGAATACGCCAAGGTCACCGATTACGCCTATAAAACCATGAAAAGGCTTCTGCCCGGCGCTTATACTTTCATTCTGGAGGCCTCCAGGCTGGTGCCAAAAATTATTTTGCCTAAACGGTCAACAACAGGTATAAGGGTTCCGGACAATCAGATTTGTCTGGCTTTGGTGAAAGAACTGGGCCAACCCATCATCAGCACCAGCGTCAAAACGGAAGAGGGCGAGCTGCTGGGAGACCCGGCCCTGATCAAGGAATATTTCAGCCGGACGGTGGACTTAATTATTGACGGCGGCATGATCCTGCCGCAACCGTCCAGCGTCATCAGCCTGGTGGATGACAACATAGAAATCATCAGAATAGGAAAAGGCGACATCAGCGCCTTTCTATAATACAAAAGGCTCCGCGGCGCGGAAAGGACATCGATCCGTTTCCGTGCGGAGACGCAAACAGCCCGCAGGGAGCCGACAAAGGACATTTATGAAATACACGATGCTTGTTAACGCTGTTCACAAAGAACAGAAGCGGATGGCCACCGTTAACGAAAAAGGCATTCTTGTCGAATTCAACATTGAAATGCCGACAAGAGAACCGATTACCGGAAACATTTACAAGGGAAAAGTACTGAAGGTTGAAAGAGGCCTGCAAGCCGCCTTCGTGGACTATGGAGGCTTCAAGGACGGATTTCTCCCTCTTAAAGACGTCAGTCCCGAATATCTGGCCCATCAGGACAACGGCAAATCCGTTTTGAAAGCGGGACAGGAAATCATTGTCCAGGCCGTGAGGGAAGCCGTCGGCAACAAGGGCGCCCTCCTGACGTCTTATGTCTCCCTGCCCGGCAGATATCTTGTTTTGCTTCCCAACAAACCCGGCAGCGGCATTTCCCGAAAAGTTGAGGACGAAGAGGACCGAGAAAAAATCAAAAGCGTGATGAAACAGATAAAGATCCCTGAAGGAATGGGATTCATCGTGCGGACAGCCGGCTATAACCGCACAAAACAGGAAATCTCCCGCGACTACCAGCACCTAGTGCGCCTCTGGAAAGAAATCAACAAGAAAGCGAAAGCCATCAGCGAACCATCTTTGATTTATCAGGAAACGGATTTCGGCGTGCGCAGCATCCGCGATTATCTGACCTCGGAAATCGAAGAAATCCTGGTTGATGATCTTGAAACTTTCCGCAAGATGCGCGCCTATCTGAAAGCCATCTCTCCGCGCTACACAAAAATATTGAAACACTACAAGGAAAAAACCCCCTTGTTTGACAAATACAATCTGGAAGAGCAGATCCGTGTCATTTATCAGGAGCGCGTCGATCTCAAATCCGGAGGCTACCTCGTCATCAATCCGACGGAAGCGATGATCACGATTGACGTCAATTCGGGACGGGGATCCAACAAGAAGAACATTGAAGAAACCGCTTTCAAGACCAATCTCGAAGCGTGCGAGGAAATCGCCCGGCAATTGAGATTGCGCGATCTAGGAGGCCTGATTGCCATTGACTTCATTGACATGATGGACAAAAAACATATCGCCGAAGTGGAAAAGGCGTTCAAAAAGGCCTTGAGCATCGACAAGGCCAGGATTCAGCTGGCCCGGATTTCCAAGTTCGGGATCCTGGAGTTGTCAAGGCAGAAGAAGCAGTCGACCATTCAGGAAATCAGCTACACCAAATGTCCCTATTGCAAAGGAAGCGGCTTGCGTCCCTCTTTGGAATATGCCGCTCTGGGAGCTTTTCGAAAGATTGAATCGGCGGCCGTCCAGGGAATCTACGCCGAAATCAGAATCACCCTGCCCCATGAAATTGCGGACTATCTTCTGAACCGCAAAAGGCACGAACTGCTGGAGCTGGAGTTGACCTTTGATGTGACGCTGACGATTATTGGAAGTTCCGAAATCCCTTGGGACAAAATAGAAATACAGCACATCGCCAAAGAACATATCGAGACACCCAAGGAAACGGAGGAAATGCCGCAGGAAAAAATTCAGGAAGACACCGAACGGGGTCCTGAAGAAAAGCCCCTGGTCATCACAGGAAGGCCTTTAAAAAAGAAACCACGGCACAGATCCCGCCGCCGGAGAAAAAATACACGGGACATCCAGCACGAGGCATCCGCCGGAGCAAATGTCCCGCCCGCCGAGATTTCCGTTGACGGCGCTAAAAGCTCTTCTGACTCGCTCACGGAGGAAAGTCAGAAACAGGAAGAAAACATCGACATCTCCATCGGCATGTATGACGAATAAAAAAACGGCGGAGACTATTTGCCGGCCGCCAGTTCCCGGGATCGGCTCGTCGCCGCTTTCACGGCGGCGGTGATGATGCCGCGGAAATTTTTTTCTTCCAGAACCTTCAATCCGGCAAACGTCGTGCCGCCCGGCGATGTCACCATCTCCCGGAGGTCGGCCGGTTCTCTGCCGCTTTCAATGCAGAGCCGCGCGGCTCCGAGCATGGTCTGCACGGCCAGCGTTTTTGCCATGCCGCGTTTCAGGCCGGTTTTGACGCCGGCCTCGGTCAGCGCCTCAATCATCAAAAAGAAGTAAGCCGGCCCGCTGCCGCTCAAGCCGGTGATCGCGTCCATCAGTTTTTCCTTCACCTCCACGGTCATCCCCACGGCGTTGAAAATGGCACGCGTAAGTTTCACGTCGGCGGTCCTGGCGTGCCGTCCCGCCGCCACCGCCGCCGCGCCTTCGCCGACCAGCGCCGGCGTGTTGGGCATGACGCGGACGACGCGGATGTTTTGGCCCAGGGCTTTTTCAATCCATTTTGTCGTGATGCCGGCGGCGATGGAAATCACGACTTTGGACGTGTCCACGGCAGATTTTATTTCCTGAAGCGTCACCGCCATGTTCTGCGGCTTGACGGCCAGAAGGACGACACCGGCGTTTTTAACCGCCGGGAGATTGTCGGCTGTCGTTTTGATTTTCAATGCTTTTCGGAGATAATTTCGCCTTGCGGCGTCAATGTCCGTCACCACGATGTTTTGCGGTGAAACCATCCTGTGGCGGACGAGCCCCGACGCGATGATGCTTCCCATCTTGCCGCCGCCGATGACGGCCACTTTTTTATCTTTTAACATCAGCATGACCTCCCCATCCTGTTTTCGTTGATATCGCTTTTTTTCAAAGCCGTCCTGTAAAAAGCCCGGATCGCTAAGACACGACCAAAGATTCCGGCTCCTCGCCCTTGAGCACCCGCGCGATGTTGGCCGCCGCCCTGTTGATGATTCTGCCTGCCGCTTCATCCGTCACGCCCGCGACGTGCGGCGACAGCAGAAGTTTTTTGCTTTCGACGCTCAGCAGGGGGTTGTCTGCGGTGATCGGTTCTTCCGAAAAAACATCAATGCCGGCGCCGGCGATTTTTCCGCCGCGGATGGCTTCGGCCAGCGCCGCTTCGTCCACCAGCTCCGCGCGGGCAACGTTGATCAGATAAGCGCCGGGCTTCATCAGGGCGATGGTGCGCCGGTTGATGAGCAGGCGGGTGTCATCCGTCAGCGGCGCGTGCAGACTGACGATGTCGGCCTGTCGCAAAAGCGGTTCCAGCGCGGCGTACTCGACGCCCAGTTTCCGCTCGACCGGCGGCTCCGCTTTTCGGATGTCATAATACAGGACGCGGCTCAAATCAAAAGGTTTCAGTCTTTCGGCGACCGCCCGCCCGATGTGACCGAGTCCCACGATGCCCCAGACCTTGCCCTGAAGTTCCGCCGCCTTGACATTTATCTGCTCCCAGCGGCCCGCCTTCGTGCTGATGTGCGCGTGAAACATGTTTTTCAGAAGGCAAAGCCCCCAGGCGATCGTATGCTCCGCGACGCTGACGGTGTTGGCGCCGGCTGTATTGGCCACGCGGATGCCTCCCGCCGCGCAGGCGGCGATGTCAATGTGCTGATAGCCGACACTGGGCTGCTGAATGAATTTCAGATTTTTTGCCGCTGCAATCATCTCGGCGGTGATTTTGTTCCTGAAGGTGTAATCCCCCAGCACGACATCGGCTTGGGCGAAAGTCTTCCGGATGTCCTCAGGCGGCATATCCTGCACCGAAGTTACCTCAAAATCGGGAAGGTCCGGCGTCTGCCGGATGAGCATCTCAACGATTTCGGCCGGCAGCGGTGCCATCGAAAAGACGATTTTTGCCATCACGCGTATCCGTCTGACAATCTTTCAAAAAAGGGATTTTGCCAATTTTCCCTTGAAGCCAGACCTACCATATTTTCGCCGGCAGGTCAGCCGTTTTTTGCCGTGCTGGATGCGGTCTGGCCGTGTCGGAAAATCCTGGGTGAGTCGGAACAAAAGGGCGGATTTCTCTTTCAACTTATGCTAAAAATCAATCCATCGGACAGGGGATGAGCGGATGGAGTTCTTGCTTGCCGACTGTTTAAAAAAGGGGGGGGCAACCATGAAGAAAATTTCTGTTCCATCGCGGCGCTGGTATGAAAACACGGAACGGGAACTGGTCTTCCCCGACCGCTGGGAGCTTTTTAATCTGACCTCTCCGGGCATGGACAAGCCGGATTTGAGTCCGGAGCAAATTCGAGAAAAAATCGAAAATCCCATCGACGGGCCTTCGCTGGCCGAGCTGGCCCGGGGCAAGCGGCAGGCGGTCATCGTGTTTGACGACATGACGCGGCCCACGCCGGTCAGGGAGGTGGCGCCTTTTGTGCTGGACATTCTGCACCGCGCCGGGATGAAACGCGACCAAATCCGGTTCATCTGGGCGCTGGGCTCGCACGGCGCCTGCGACATGATCGCCACGCGCAAAAAACTGGGGGATGACATTGTGGAGAAGTACGCGGTTTACAACCACGATCCTTTTCAGAACACGGTGTCCGCGGGGCGCACGCACTCCGGCCTGGAGCTTCGCTTCAACCGGGAATTCATGGCCTGCGATCTGAAAATCGGCATCGGCTGCATCACCGCCCATGTGCATGTCGGTTTCGGCGGCGGCGCCAAAATCATTCTACCGGGCGTCGCGGGCATCGAAACCATCAATGAGTTCCACAGCCGCCTTTACGCCGATCCGTCGCGGACGGGCCTGGGCAATTTCGAAAACAACATCATGCGCGCCGAATGCGACGAGGCCGGCGATCTGGCCGGACTGAATTTCAAGGTGGATTGCCTGGTCAACCGCCGCGGCGCGATTACCGATTTATATGCGGGGTCGTTCCGCGCCACGCACGCCGCCGGTGCCGAGGAGGGGAAAATCCATTACGGCATTCCTTTTTCGGGCGGTTACGACATCGTCGTGAGCAACGCCTACGCCAAGGCCAATGAGGCGGGCATCGCGCTTCTGCTGGCCCTGCAGACGCTCAGATCCGATGCCGGCGGCACGGCCGTGCTCATCGCGGACGCGCCGGAAGGCCAGGTGCCGCATTACGTCATGCGGAGCTGGGGGACGGATTACGGCGGAGCGCATTACTCGCCCAGACCCCCGGGCGTCATGCCGCTGCTGATGAAAAAACTGATCGTGCTGGCGCCGCACCCCGACCGCACCAGTCAGGACCTTTTCTGCCACAACGATGACGCGCTGATTCTGAAAACCTGGGATGACGTGTTGAAGCTTCTGGAAGAGCTTTATCCCGGCGCGGCAAAAGTCGCCGTCATTCAGGACGGAACGATGCAATACCTGCGGCCCGCCGGGTAAAATCCATCGGCAGGCCTAAAACGGCGGGTGGACGGTCATGAAACTGAAGACGTCCATTCCGTTGGTTTCCGCTTTGGTTTGTTCCCCGTTGATGACCCGGATCATTTGCCGGATCATTTCGTCCCGCAACGCCGGAAGCGATGCGCCTTGCGTCAGGACGCCGGCGTTGACGTCCATATCGTCACGCATGGCCTGATAGACACCGGTATTGCTGGCAACCTTGATTACCGGCATGGCCGGAAATCCCACCGGCGTTCCCCGGCCGGTGGAAAAAAACATCAGTTGCGCCCCGCTGGCCGCCAGCCCCGCCATGGAATCGCAATCGTATCCGGGGCCGTCCTGGAGAATCAGGCCCCGCTCCGTCGGCGCCTCGCCGTAATCAACCACCTGATGGATGGTCGTCGTGCCGCCCTTGACGATGCAGCCCATGGATTTTTCGGCAATCGTGCTGATGCCGCCGTCCATGTTGCCGGGAGAAATCACGAGGCTGGCCAGTTCGCCCACGATCTCCCGCGTCAATTTCTCGGCGCGGCTGACCATCTGCCGTATTTGTCCGGCGACCAGCTCGTTTTTCGCGCGGCGCGCCAGCACCTCGGCTGTGCCGATCATTTCGGTATTTTCGCCGAAGATGACCGTCGCACCCTTTTCCACGAGCCAGTCGGCCACGGCGCCCAGCGCAACATTGGCCGTCACGCCGGAGAGGGCGTCGGATCCCCCGCACTCCATCGCGACCATGATCTTTTCCCAGGCAATCGGCTCCCGGGGCCGGCCTTGCAGTTCGGCGAGCATCCGCCGGGCGGCCTCGGCGCCCTTGCGGGCTGTTTCCAGGGATCCGCCGTCGGTCTGGACATTGAACATTTCAACGGGTTTTCCCGCGTCCTGAACCACGGGACGCAGGTTGGCGATGCTGGAGACTTCGCAGCCCAGACCGATGAGCACCACGCCGCCCACATTGGGGTGGCGGATGAGACCGGACAGAATGCGGAAGAGAATTTCCAGATCGCGTGGCCCGCCTCGGCCGCAACCGTGGGGATTGACAACGCTCACCGCCCCGGGAACGTCCCGGGCGATGCGCTGAGCCACGCCGTTGACGCAGGACACCGTCGGCATCACCAGCAGATGGTTGCGAATGCCGACCCTGCCGTCGGGCCTTATAAAACCGCTGATGTCGTTCATCGCTTCCACGCTCCGCTGGCCAGGTTGTGCGTGTGAACCCACCGGCCCTTTTGAATCGGTTGCGTGCTGACGGCAATGGGTTCGCCGTACTTGATGATTTCTTCGTCCGGGGCGATGTCCGCTAGGGCGACTTTGTGGCTTACCGGAATTTCTTCCAGCGCACAAAATAACTCTTTCCCCTGGGCGATGACGGGTTCCCCCGCCGCAATGGTCTTTAAGGCGATCCCGACATTGTCCCGCGGATGCACGACAAGAATGTTATCCATGAAAATCTTCTCTAAATAATGTTTTGGATTTGCGAACATTTAACACACGCGAGGTGATTGTTTAAGCTTTTTTTTTTCATCAGGCACTTCCAAAGAAGCGGATACTTTCTTTCGTTGCATTAATTTTTGTTTTTGTGATAGTTTGCGAACGAGGATTTTTTCAGAATGATTCAATATTACGACATCCGGGGTGAAAAAATCGCCTGCTGGGTCAAACAAAGCGGTTTTGACCCCGACAAGAAAAATCTTTTTTTCATTCACGGCTCCGGCGGCGTTCACACTCTCTGGGCGAATCAATACGGCAGACTGCATAAAAAATTTAACATTGTGGCGGTCAATCTGCCCGGCCACGCCCCCTCCGGAGGCCGCGGCGAAAATGATATTCGTCGGTACAGCGACTGGGTCAGGGAGACGCTGGCGGCCATCGGCTGGGAAAAATCCATTCTGGTCGGCCATTCGCTCGGCGCGGCCATCGCGCTTCGGTCCGCTCTGGATTATCCCAAGAAACTTGCGGGAATCGTCTGTATCGGCGCCGGGATGAAAATGCCGGTAAATTCTTTTTTTCTGGAGTTTCTGCAAAGCGCCCCGGCGTCCATTCCCGCGGAAATCGTCGAACTCATCACGAAATTTTCACTGGCGAAAGAAAATCGCGCCAGCCTTTCCGCGCCCCTTCAACTGAGCATCGCCCGCGCAAAGGTGGACGTGATGTATGGCGATCTATCCGCCTGCGACAGGCTGGATCTGACGCAGGAAGCGGGCAACATCAGCGTTCCGGCCCTGATCGTGTGCGGAACGCAAGACAAGATGACGCCGCCGGAGTTATCGCGCGCGCTTGCGGCGGCCGTGGGCGACGCCCGGCTTGTCCTCATCGAAGGGGCCGGACACATGGTGATGCTCGAGCAGCCGGAAAAATTCAACGCGGCGCTGACGGATTTCGTCTCCGGTCTTCCGTAAGAAGGCCGGAATTACCCATGGAGGAGGTCTTGTATGTTTGTCCTGAGCAATTTTATCGTGGCGCTGGCCAAGATCATGAACATGGTTTTGACCCTTTACATGTGGATTATCATTTTCCGCGCCCTGATTTCCTGGGTCAATCCGGATCCCTACAATCAAATCGTCATCATATTATACCGCATTACGGAACCGGTTCTTGGGCCGATCCGCAGGATGCTTCCCCTGCGCAATATCGGAATTGATTTTTCACCCGTTGTCGTTCTGCTCATCATCATGTTCCTTAAATATTTCCTGGTGGATACATTGATTCAGCTGGCCCAGCGTCTCTAAATCTCCCGGCAGGAGGATTTTCGAAAGCATCATGATCAGCGTGAAGGAGTCCCAAAGGGGGCTTTCGTTTGACATTCATGTCATTCCGTACGCATCGCGCGCCGAAATTGCCGGCATTCAGGACGGCACCCTGAAGGTCAGGGTGACCGCGCCGCCGGTGGAAGGCGCCGCCAACGCGGCCTGCATCAAATTGCTGGCGTCTGCGCTGGGACTGAAGAAAAGTCAGATGGAAATTTCCACCGGCGCGAAATCGCGGAGGAAAACCGTGACGGTCAAAAACATCGGCAAATCGGAACTGGAGAGGAAGATCTTGACCCTTGTCGCGGAAAACCGGCTTGTTGAGCAGATGAGTCTGCTGGAGAAAAGCTGAAAAACCACTTATTGGAAAAGACTCGATGGAGCAGATAAATTGTTCGGAAAATTCCAAGGTCGTGAAGGCGGCCGGCGTTGTCGGAGCGCTGACGATGGTCAGCCGCGTTTTCGGTCTTGTGCGCGATGTGGTCATTGCCGCCTTTTTCGGCGCCAGCTGGATGACCGACGCCTTCTGGATTGCCTTCCGCATCCCGACAACCCTGAGCCGGCTGCTGGGAGAAGGCTCCCTGACCGCCTCCTTCATACCCGTTTTTACCGAGTATCTGCACAAAAAAACCAAGGAGGAGGCCCTCGAGCTTGCCTACAATGCCTTCACGCTTCTTACCATCGTTCTCGCGCTGGTATCGGTGCTGGGCATCATTTTTTCGCCGCTGATCATCAGCGTTATCGGATACGGCTTTACCAGCGATCCCCGGCAGTTCGCCCTGGCGGTTTTTTTAAACCGTCTGATGTTTCCCTATGTCTTCATCATCTCGATGGGCGCCCTGTGCATGGGCATTTTGAATTCCTTCCGGCGCTTCGCCTCGCCGGCGCTGTCCCCCGTGATGTGGAATCTCTCCATTATCGCGGCGGCGCTGGGTCTGCGCTCCTTTTTTGCCGAACCGATCACCGCGCTGGCCGTCGGCGTGATGATCGGAGGCGTGCTTCAGCTCGCCCTGCAGTGGCCCTTTTTGCGCAAATGCGGCGTGAGGGTGAAGTTTCGTTTCCATTTCCGGCATCCGGGCCTGAAACAAATCGGGCTGCTGATGGTTCCGGCGATGCTGGGAGCGGGAATCACCACCATCAATGTTTTTGTGTCCAGCACGCTTGCCTCCATGCTGCCGGGCGGTTCGGTGACGTATCTTTTTTACGCCGACCGGATCATGGAGTTGCCGCTGGGGGTCTTTGCCATCGCGATCGGCACGGCGGTGCTGCCGAGTTTTTCACGACACGCCGCGGCGGGCAAGATGGAGGATTTGAAATCCAGCATTTCCTTTTCGCTGCGCCTGATGCTTTTTTTGACGATTCCTTCAACGCTCGCCTTGATGGTTCTAAACCTGCCGATCATTTCAGTGCTTTTTGAACGCGGCGCCTTCAACGCCGAGGCGGCCGCGCGCACCGGCGAAGCCCTGTTCTTTTACGGCATGGGGCTCTGGGCGTTTTCGGTGGTGCGCGTTTTCGTCCAGTCCTTTTACGCCCTGCAGGATGCCAAATGGCCGATGAGAGCGGCCATGATCGCTTTTGCCGTCAATCTCATTTTCAGCCTGCTGCTGATGCATCCGATGAAGCACAAAGGCCTGGCGCTGGCCAACTCGCTTTCCGCCATGGCCAACGTGTTTATTCTGTCTTATGTTCTGAAGAGAAAAATAGGCAATTTTCTGAATCGCGATTTTTACCTGCCCGTCGTCAAAATTGTCATCTCTTCCGTCCTGATGGCCGCAGCCATCCTGAGCGCCGATTATGTTCTGCCGTGGAACGTCAGCGCCGACTTTCAGACAAAGCTTCTGCACCTGACCGGCCTGATCCTGCTTGGAGGCGGCGTTTTCTTTCTCAGCTCCTACCTGCTGAAGAGCCCGGAAATCCGCGCCATCATCAGCCTGGCGAAAAAAAGGTTCGCCCGGCAAGCGTAATGCGTGCGGATAAAATCATTGACTTCAAAAACTGAAAATGATAGGTATTTGCGCCTTGCCAAGGATTGGCAAAAGTATAAGAATTTATTAGACAATTATGTTGGACATCAAATACCTGAGGCAAAACATCGATTTTGTCCGGAAAAAAATGGAAGAGCGGGGCCAGAAAATCGACTTTGGCCGGTTTCTGGCGCTCGATGCCAAACGAAGAGACATTTTGCAGACGGTAGAGTCTTTGCGCAATGAGCGCAACAGCGTTTCCAAGGAAATCGGCGAGCTGAAAAAAAAGAAAGCGGACGCCTCGGCCCTGATTGAGAAAATGGGCAATGTTTCCGCAAAGATCAAGGAACTGGACGAGGCGTTGCGCCTCACCGAGGAAGAGCTAGGCGCCTTTATGATGATTGTGCCGAATGTTCCCCACGCGTCCGTGCCCTTAGGCGGCGGACCGGAGGACAATCCGGTGGTGCGCGTCTGGGGAGAAAAACCGGTTTTTGATTTTGAACCGAAACAGCACTTTGACATCGGGGAGAGCTTGAATATTCTGGATTTCGCACGGGGCGCAAAAATCGCCGGCGCGCGGTTTACCGTTTACCGCGGAGCGGGCGCGCAGCTGGAAAGAGCGGTATTCAATTTCATGCTCGATCTGCACACGCAGAAGCACGGCTACACCGAAGTGCTGACCCCGTTTATGGTCAATGCCGAGAGCATGACCGGAACGGGCCAGTTGCCGAAGTTTAAAGAAGATTTGTTCAAGATCGAGGGAATGGAGTACTACCTGATTCCGACGGCGGAGGTTCCGGTCACCAATATTTACCGGGAGGAAATTCTCGAGGAGGACATGCTGCCGATTTATCTGGTGGCCTACTCGCCCTGTTTCCGGGCGGAAGCCGGCTCTTACGGAAAGGACACGCGTGGGCTGATCCGTCAGCACCAGTTCAACAAAGTGGAAATGGTCAAGTTCTCGAAGCCGGAAACATCCTATGAGGAGCTGGAAAAATTGACGCTTAACGCCGAAGAGGTGCTCAAGCAGCTGGGCATCCATTACCGGACGGTCTGCCTGTGCACCGCGGACCTGGGGTTTTCTGCGGCCAAGACCTACGACGTGGAAGCCTGGATGCCGGGACAGAATACTTACAGGGAAATTTCCTCGTGCAGCAACTTCGAGGATTTTCAGGCGCGACGCGCAGCCATCCGGTTCCGTCGTTCCGATACAGGCAAGGTGGAATTCGTCCACACTTTGAACGGCTCCGGACTGGCGGTCGGCAGAACAGTCGTGGCCATTCTGGAAAATTATCAGCAGCCGGACGGCTCTGTGGTGATACCGGAGGTATTGCGTCCCTACATGCAGGGACGGGATCGAATTACTCCTTAAGGCAACCTCAAGGAATAATCGACGAGAAAAAAGGAGGGATGGCCGAGTGGTCGATGGCGGCGGTCTTGAAAACCGTTGGACGAAAGTCTCGCGGGTTCGAATCCTGCTCCCTCCGCCAGCAAATTGACAACGGGCGGCAATTATTTGCCGCGGTGTTCTTTGATAGACCGGCAAAACGCGGAGAGATGGCTGAGTGGTCGAAAGCGATCGCCTGCTAAGCGATTGTACGCCCTTTAAAGGTGTACCGCGGGTTCAAATCCCGCTCTCTCCGCCAGTTTGAATCTTCAAACCGCACAAGATGAATTGTTGCGGTTAAAAAAACAAGCGCCCATGGCTCAGCTGGATAGAGCGCCAGACTACGAATCTGGATGTCGGAGGTTCGAATCCTCCT
>Ga0116189_1001246_pt1 | contig 20336 bp, 21 predicted proteins | sample AD_JPNTR3_MetaG_FD_89895 | JGI IMG/M metagenome (GOLD analysis project Ga0116189, IMG submission 89895) | Active sludge microbial communities of municipal wastewater-treating anaerobic digesters from Japan - AD_JPNTR3_MetaG | ecosystem: Engineered > Bioreactor > Anaerobic > Digestate | place... | reverse complement strand
GTCAGTTGAAAAATGGTTTCCGAACAATTCGTTCTTACAATTATTGCTATTTATGGTGCTTTCGACTTTAGGAGCTGCTGTAGTTATGCTAACTACAGATTGGCATAAAACAATACAAATCATAAAAAACGGGTTGGACAATAGAGGATAGGAGTAGCATGAAGTATTTATCAAAAATAATCATGCCTGGACTGCTGGCGTATGGTGTCCTATTAGGGCTGTTATGTATATATAATGATTATTCCATATCTGCACTTATGCCACTTGCTCCTATAGTTTACGGGCTAGTATTTGGTTTTGTTTATGTAAAAAGAAGACGCGCGTTTGACTCCATTGTTGTTTTAATGCTTTTTGCAATCTGGTTCCTACGACTGGTACTGATTCCATGCATATATGTGATGTCGGGATATACTTCTAATATTCAGACATCTGCTGGGACAGACAACCTAAATATGGCAGTTCTATTGGTAGGGTATGAATTTATCACGGTCGGTATTTTTCTTGTCACCAGCAGGAAAATCTCTGTTATTTGTAATACTGTTCAGAGTGAAGGTGTTAATAGCAGCAATAAAACAAAACAGTTTGTAAGAATCATGGTTATCGCTATTATAATGGTAGCAATACTCTGTGTGTTGCGCGACAGGTCAGTTCTTGCGGCGATATCTTCAATATTTGAAAAACTAGCTGGAACAACAGAATCAGCCATTGAGCGAAGACGAGAATTTTTATGGGTTAGAAGCAATTCGAGACTTGTTTTTCAATTGTTCTTCAACGCAGTATATTACTTACAAATATTGATCCCGGCTAGTTTGATTACATTTGTTATCAATAAAAGGAATAAAGTTGGCTCAAATACGCGAGGATATTTTTTGTGCTTGTTGATAGCTGCATCTTCTGTTTTGATAACAACGGATAACAACATAGATTCTGTATGCATTATGGTGGCGTGTTTACTTGTTATCATTATAAGCTATAGAAACACAGTTGCACATAAGATTCCTTTTCTAATTGGTCTTGTGGGTTTATTTATCCTCTATTTTTTGTTAACGAAAGGTGGAACAAATAATTCAGCAGGGAATGCATTAGAAGGGATTTCCGCAACATTATGTGCATATTTTTCAGCGATCCCAAATGTTAGTGCCGGATTAGCAATGAGATATTCGAACAAGCTATCAACACTTTTCGGAGATATTGTTGCAGGCATTCCATATATGGCAGCGTTTTTCAGAGGTTACCCAACAAGCGTAACAATTTACAACGAAGTTGTTCACGGTTACACAGGTGTTGTAAACCAGATTGTTCCACTGATTATTAGTGGATATAAGTTCTTTGGCCCTTTTGCCCCTGTACTTACAGTCTTGACATATTGCATTGCACTTAACATGGAAATAAAAATGCGAAAATCTCATGTAGTGTTTAATCAGGTTCTTTTCGCAGTCTTTGTTGTTAATCTTGCAATTGGACCTTGCATTTTTGGGTTTCCTAATACGATTAAACGTTTGTGCCATTTTGTTCCTCTTATTATTCTGGCGAACATCAATGAGAGAGTTACATTGAATGAGAGATAAATTTATGGAACGGAACAAAGCAGTATCAAGAATGCCTGAGATAGATGTTTTGAAATCGTTTGGAATCATTCTTATGATTATGGGGCATCAACTATATGGAGAAGGACTGGATCACTGGCTCCACGCATTCCATATGCCGATGTTTTTCATCATTTCAGGTTACTTATACAAGAAGCCGGATCATATAGGTAAAACCATATGTAGAAAGGAAAAGAACCTGCTGATTCCTTATTTATCTTTTGCATTCTTTCATATGGCAATTTCTTGCGTACTAAAGCTTAGAGAAGGCATCTCCGTAGTATCCTCTATTAAAAACTACTGTTACCATATTTTCCTTTATAATCACGAGGGTATGCCAATATGCGGGGCAATTTGGTTCCTTACTGCATTATTCTTCTTGGACGTTATTTATTATTTGATAGATCTTATCAAGAATGACTATTGCAAACTCGGCACGGTTATCGGCCTGTCAGCCATTGGAGTATTAATCCCATTCTTTGGATACAGACTTCCTCTAAGCCTTGATGTTTCATTAATGGGTACGGGACTATACTATATCGGAAATAAAGGCCGCAAGCTTTTCGAAAAGGTAAACTTAAAAGCTAATATCTGGGTTGGCTTCGTCGGATTGACTATAGGATCTCTCCTCGTGTTTTTGAACAGCACGGTGAATGTTAGACTGGCTACCTACGGGAACATAGTACTTTATTACTTTAATGCGGTTCTTTTGACATTCTCTTTATACAACATAGCCTTCGCAATTTCAAAACAGAATAACGTGATTAGCAAGGAATTGTGCTTTATTGGGACAAACAGTCTGGTCTATCTAGGATTAAATCAGTTTATTCTCATATTTCTTAAAAACATTAGCTTTGAAAATCAGATTATCAACACAGGCTATAAAGTGATTGCTCTCTTTACTTGCCTTGTAATCCTTCATTTGTGTTCGTTCGTATTAACCAGGACGAAACTTAAAATATTAATAGGTAGATTTTGAGGATTTGTGTATGAAAGTACTTTATGTAGGGACGGATGCGCAGGTTTGCGGAGCAAGCTTTTCAATGGTCAAATTGATAGAAGAATTGGACAGTAGAGGAGTAGAGGTCGTCCCCGTGGTCCATAGGGGTAATACTGATAATCTCCTTACCCAGAAAGGACGAAGCCATTATATAGTAAATGCCTGGTCTTGGATCGTAAGCAACAGCTATTCGCGTGTCAAGAAGACAATCGTGATGCTATCCAAGAAAGCATTAAATATCCCATGTTACTTTCAGTATAAGGCAATAATAAAAAAAGAAAAGCCTGAGATTGTTCATTTGAATGCATTGACTTCGTATTCAGCAGCAAAGGCTGCTATTGATTCAGGGATACCGATTGTCTGGCACATCCGAGAAATGATTGAAGAAGACTTAAACAGTAGCTTTTGGAATCAAAGAGAAGCACATTCTCTGATGAAAAAGGCTGACTGTTTCATAGCTATATCACGGTGTGTAGAAGAAAAGTATAAACGAGTCGTTGGGGCGGACAGAATTCGCTGCATCTATAATGGTGTAGATGTTGGCAGGTTTCTCCGGGAGGATCATACTGCCTTTTCTGACAAATCCGTTGTTATCACGATGGCCGGAAGAATCAACAAATCAAAGGGACAATTATCGAGCCTTCAAGAATTGATACCGGTATTACAGGCCAACCCTAATCTTATCCTACAATTTGCTGGGCTTGGAAGTGATTCTGAGATTCAAGCTATCAAGAACTGTAGGGATAGGGCAGGAATATCCGAGGAACGAGTGAAATTGCTCGGCTTTGTAGAGGATATGGATCGGCTATGGGGAGAAACGGACATTGCTTTGGTCTACTCAAAGTTTGAAGCATTCGGAAGAGTCACTATTGAAGCCAAGATGGGTGGAGCGCTGGTGGTTGGTTACAATAGTGGTGGTACAACTGAACTAATTGAAAATGGTGTGGATGGTTACCTGTTTGGAAATGGCTATAAATCCTTAAAGGAAACCGTCGAATTGATTTTGATGAATCCTCGTCAAGCATCAACAGTGGCCGTACAGGGTCGTGAGAAGGCAAAAACTGTTTTTACATCCGAGAATAACGCAATTCAAATAGAACGGTTATATAAGGAGATACTTGATAAATAGATTGTAAAGAACGCTTGTTAGAAGGACAAATGAATGCGTAAGAAGAATATATATAGGAGTGCTTTTATCGGGCTACTAGAAGAGGTTGTAGCCATCATCTGTGGATTTATTCTTCCCAGGATGATACTGACATACTTCGGCTCCGATTACAACGGAATAGTTGCGGCAGTAACACAATTTATCGGATGCATTGCGTTGCTGAAATCCGGCATTGGAATGGCAACAAAGGCAGCATTGTATGAGCCTCTATATAACCATGATCAACAAAAGATTGATGGCATTATGGCGGCAACAATGCGCTTTTTAAGGAAAGTTGCGGTTATATTTGTCGTTGGTATATTTATTTTTGCGTGTGTATATCCGCTTGCAATTAATAAGGAGTTTCCTTGGTTTTTTACTTTTTCTCTAGTGCTGATCATTAGTCTCGGAACATTTTTTCAGTACTACTTTGGCCTTGGAAATCAGCTCCTACTGGAAGCCGATCAGAAATACTATATTGTTTCTCTGGTTGCGATCACAAATACATTCTTCAATACAGTCATTTCAGTTGTTTGTATGAAGGCGGGAATGTCCATCCACGGTGTCAAGTTGTGCAGTGCACTCGTTTACTGCACAACTCCAGTAATTCTTTTTCTCTATGTAAATAAGACATATCATTTGAACCGTAAAGCACAACCTGACATGGAGAGTATTTCCAAGAGATGGGATGCTTTTGGAATGCAAATTGCTAACTTTGTCAACAACAACACTGATATTATAGTAGCTTCACTTTTCCTCAGCTTGAAAGAAGTTTCGGTCTATACAATATATTACCTGGCTATTAATGGGATCAAGAAGGTTGTCAGCAGAATATCTGTTGGAGTGGAAGCCGCACTTGGCAACATTATTGCAGAAAACAATAAGGATAATTTACAAAGCAGTTTCTCGTTGTTTGAGTTTGTCCTTAACTTTCTCTGTACTGTAGCTTTTTCATGTCTAATCATACTTATTGTTCCTTTTGTGAATGTATATACAAAAGGAGTTACAGATGTTAACTACATTAGGTATGCTTTCGGAATTATAGCTTGTGCTGCTGAACTTTTCTATTGCTTAAGGCTTGCATATACATATCTGGTTCAGGCGAAAGGGGCATTTGCTGAGACTAAAAAGCATTATTACATTGAGGCGGTTATTAATATAGTCATTTCCGTTGCGTTAGTGAATTGGATAGGACTTGTCGGCATTGTTATCGGCACGCTAATTGCGATGATATATCGTACCATAGTATTTGCCGTATATGTTTTTAAACATATCCTTGAGAGAAACGTGATATTGTTTTTCGACAGGATGGTAATTACCGTTGCAAATATCGCGATTAATTACTTTGTTTGCGTACAGTTGTTATATAAAATGCCGCATGGAAACTATTTACAGCTATTCTTAGCAGCGATTCCAGTAGGAATAATTACACTAGTTATAACAAGCATGATTAATGGATTGAGGTATAAGAAGCTTTTCAGCAAATCCGTTGCATTAGTTGCAGGAAAGCTAAAGAAAAAAAGTGCTAGGAGATGATGGAATGAAGAAAATAGGAATAGCTACTCCTTTTAAAGTTCCCAACTATGGAACCAAGTTACAGGCATATGCGATATCCACTTATATATCATCCGTATATGACGGTGAGGTTGAAATCCTAAACTATAACCCAAGTAGCGATAGGAGAATATCAACAGTTTTCAGAAAAGCTTTTTCAATAAAAAGAAATATAGCTAGGATCAAGCGAATTCTAAATAAGCAAGCAGTCGAGAAAAGTGCGGATCCTGTTTTAATCCAGAAACGGAAAGCTTCTATCAACGCTTTTGATAATCTATATCAATTAAGCAAACCGATCAATGGATTTCAGATGCTCCAAGAAAAATCCAGTGAATATGACTGTATAATTTGCGGTAGTGATCAAATATGGCTTCCGGGAAACTTACAGGATAAGTACTACACATTGGAATTCTGTAGGAATAATGTGAAGAGAGGATCATACGCTGCCAGCCTTGGCGTAGACTCTCTTAATGACAAAGAGAAGAAAGCATATTCAACATTTCTATCAAAACTTGATTTCATATCTGTGAGAGAAGACATTGGTAGGGATCTTCTACAGTCGTTCTTTAAGACACAACCCATATCCTGGGTATGTGACCCAACTTTCCTACTTGATAAGGAAGACTGGGAGCAACTGGAACAGGAGCCACCTGTTCTTAACGAGGTAAAATCAGGGTACATATTCTGTTATTTCTTGGGAACGAATGAAGCACCGAGAATTACTGTTTCAGAATATGCAAAGAAACATGGACTAAAGATTCTGAGTGTGGCTAATTTCAAGGGGTATTGTGAAGCTGACACTAGGCTGACAGACTATCAATTATATGATTTATCTGTTAATGAGTTTCTTTATCTGATACATCATGCAAACTTAGTGTGTACTGATTCTATGCATGCGACCATATTCTCTACTATATTTGAAAACCAGTTTGCGACGTTTGAGCGGTTTAAGAGAGAAGATTCCAACTCACGTAATTCACGTATTTATTCACTTTTGAGCGTTATGGGGCTAGAAAGGCGACTTATAGGGGAGGAAGCAACTATACCTGAAGAAAGCATTGATTATTCCCAAGTAAAACCCAAACGCGAGGCTCACATCAATGCGTCAAAACAGTTTATTAGTAGGGAGATTCTGTGATGTTCGTTGAAAGTATTCGAGATTCAGATAAATGCGTAGGATGCAGTAATTGCAAAAATACTTGTCCGGTTAATGCAATTACGATGGTAGCAAATCCAGAAGGATTCATTGTACCTCAAATCGACCATTCTATTTGCATAAATTGTAAAAATTGCGAGTCTGTTTGTCCTCACAAAGAACTGAAGTATAAACAGATGAGTGAGTTGCCTGACGCTTTGATTGTCCGTGCAAGAAATAAGAATTTACTTAAGACGAGTGCATCCGGAGGCTTATGTTCTATTCTGGCTTATCACTATATTGAAAAATTAGGTGGATACGTTTGTGGGGCTGTATATAATGATGACTTTACTGTGCGACATATCGTATCTAATGATGCAGCTGATATCAAACGAATGCAACAGTCAAAATACGTCCAGAGTAATTTAATGGACTGTTTCCCAATTATAAAAGAAAAACTCAGGGATGGTCAACATGTACTGATGATTGGAACCGGGTGTCAAATCTACGCGCTAAAGAAGTTCCTTACAAAAGAGTATGATACTCTATTTTGCGTTGATTTAGTTTGCCACGGAACACCCTCTCCAAAGGTTCAAATGGAATACCTAAAGTGGCTCAAGCAGAAGCATGGAGAAGTCATATCACTAAACAATAGGAATAAAAAGTTATATCCACACAGTTATGTGAGTACATATTCGGCTACATTTGAAAGTGGTGAAACCGTAATAAACCGATATTCAGATGATCCTATGGCTGATGCTTTCTTTCAGCATCTTTCTATAAGGAAATCATGTTTTGAGTGCCAGTTTAAATCGGTACATAGAATCAGCGATTTGACAATTGGAGACTTTTGGTTTTCGGAGATGTACGGATTTGGGGAAGACAGACTCGGCGTTAACCTTTGTCTTGTTCAATCGAAAAAAGGAAAGAGTGTCCTATCAAAGATAGAAGATCAGATAGAGACGAAGCTCATTGATTCAGAAACTGCCATAATACTTAATGGTGGAATGATTTATAGTTCTTGCAAAGAGAATAAGAATAGGCAGCAGTTTTTCGACACGCTTGGAACAGAACCATTTGACTCCTTGGTATATAGGTTAGATGGAATCAGTTCAAAGTCAAAGAAGAAAAATCAAATGCGAGAGGTATTAGCGCCGATTTTGAGAAAAACAAAGTATTATAATAAACAGCTTGCAAAAAGTGCACAGTCAAGAAAGAATAGAAATATCCCTGAGGAATCTGTTGGATTAAAGTACTATTGATATATATTTAATCTTCGGAAAAAGATTGGAGATGATACAAAGTGCTCAAAAGAGCTATAGTTTTCCTCCTTCTTTCCAGTTTCCTTATTTCTACTGCTTCCGCAGAGTTGCTTTCACAATTTATGTTCCTTACTACTAAGTCAATGTCTGTTCATGAAGGGGAAGTAAGTCTGCTAGTTTTGCCCTCTGCGAAGAGAGTCGGAGATAATAGATATAGCATTCAGTTGGAATTACGTGAAAGAGCCGGAGTAGAAGCAACCATCGATTCTATCCTTATCCACGTCTTCGACGATGACTTTAACGCGGAGGATGAGGTTTTTGAGTCCTCGATAGAGATTGACCAGGTAAGAGGCATGGAAAAGGCTGAAGAAACGATAGAAACAAATGTACATCAATGGGTCGGATATGAGGTCGTTTCTGGAGAGAAGCATTTCTATGGCGTCGTGCAGTGTGGGGATTGGTATGATTCGGAAGAAGAGGAATCAAGCGTAACAGAAGATAGTGCGCTAACTGAAGTTTAGACATGAATGGTTTGAATACAAACACCCACTCAACGTAACCGCAGCCATGGGGTTGCCTTTGCCAGAAGACACTGGCTTATCTTTGCCAAATACCCTCGGCTTATGGCGGGGGATCCATACTGGGAAAGTGCACGAGTGAGGAACAGGGAAAGGAGGGCTACAATTTGAAGATCATAATGGAGAGATTTGGTAAGCCCTTCAATCCCGGAGAAGAGCGGCGAAAGAAAAGGAATTCGTTTCTATCTGTTGTATTGTTCCTGATCTGTGCTGTGGTTGTTATCGCAATAGCCACAATCATCATCGAGCATCTGATTAATAGCTGGGTTGTACCCGGCCAAGAAGAAACATGGGCAGCATCTGTAGCTTCTTACTGGGGCGGCATCATTGGCGGCGTCATTTCAGGTATACTTGCCTTCCTTGGCGTGTTTTACACAATTCGTTACTACAAGGATTCTGATGCACAGAAGGAAAGAGCTGCAGTTCAGCCCTTCTTGTTGGTGAAGGTCGGTCAAGATAATCGGCCTGAGCTGTCAAAGGGATTCGGGCTTGGCAAGGTACCAGAGGATGAGAAAAAGCGGAAAGAAGTAAAGGTCTCCATCCAAAACATTGGAAACGGATTTGCAACAACACTGGTCATTCACACGGGGGCCAACATTGGTGGCCTGGCATTCAACAAAGTGATTCCTGTGGGGGAGTTTGCGTATACGTTCTTCATGGTAGATCCGGGGAATCTGAAAGAAGGTTTACATTTCGGACTTCAGTACATTGACTCCATGACGAACGAGTATATCCAGGAATATACGATGAAAGCTGATGGAAGTAGCATCGAAATAGACTGTGGATATCCACAATTGGTCGAACAGTAGGGTATGGCAAAAGAAAAGTGTATCCGTTGTGGAGTAGAAACAGAATATGACGTTTCTTCTCCCGTGACGGTGAGAAGATGGTATATCGAAGGTTCAGGACAGCTTTGTGAGAAGTGCTTCTTCGAACTATACTCGATGCCGACTTCTTTCGGTAGTAAGTTAGGCACCGAAGAAGGACCGATGGAGCAAGAAGAGAATATTCCAAAATCCCTATAGACCCTGGGTCAGTTCAGCAGTAAATTGACCCAGAGGTTAGCTCGAAAGGAAGGTGATGCAGTTGATCGAAAACAGAATCCGAAAGTACCGAAGACAGAAAGGATTATCACAAGAGCGGCTCGGAGAATTAGTCGGCTTCAGCCAATCGAAAATCAGTAAGATCGAGAACGGAGACTGGGATAGCTTGAGTGATCTGAGGTTGATAGCGAAGGCGCTTGGTGTAAAGTTGAAGGAACTGATTGATGATGAGCCAGATGGTAGTTCCGATGAAACGCAAGATGCTACTGTGGATGAGCGAAGATAATAATAAGAGATGGCGTGGATGCCTATTTTTTTAGAGCTGTCAAATCGGATTGTAACGCATTTTTCTCCGAGAGATTGACACAACGCACCCAATGCGCCTATAATGGCATCGGATTGTAACGGAAAAGGAGATCGCCATGGGTAGAAAACAAAAACACCCGGAGCACGCCGCCGAGTCGCAGCGCCTCATGAACGAACTACTGGACATGACAGTCCAGGTGTGGACAGAGCAGGAGAACCCCGAGCTGAAGGCAATCGCTGAGGAGATAGAGCTCTCTCCTGCGAAACTACGTAAACTGCTGATAACGGCAGGTGAGCGGGATCACACTTCCTATTTTTCATCACCAAACGCTGATATGGTTTTGAAGCTACGCACCGAAGGGAAGAGCGTAGCGGAGATACAAGAGACCCTTGGCCTTTCCTACACCTCCGTCCATGGGTATTTGCCTCATATGTCTGTGTATGGGCTGGACACGATGAGCTCCGAGTGTGAGCGGATAAGGCTTTTCCGCGCCCGGAAGAAGGCGGTCTCCGACCTTCACACGCATCTATCCCTACCTGACGCCTCGCTTTACCTGTGGAAAACGGTCATCGCCTTTCAGTCCTACCCATTCCACACCAGCGGGCGGGGAAGCCGGGAGGGAGTGAAATTCACTTATGAAGTGAGTAAGCCCACAACGGGCGGAGGGAGAAGATATGAGGGTGAACAGGTAGAGGGCTATGGAAACGAGATGTGGATCACAACACTCCCGGATAAGGTACGGAAGGAAAAGTCGATAAGCCGATCCACAGTAGACCTTGCGCTGAGGGCGGCGCTCACTGTTCAAGCACAGGAGGGCTTTGTAAGTGGGCCGAAAAAGCTGAACATACCGGGAGCGGGATCGTACCTGTATCCGATGTTTATTCGGTTTGGAGTGATAAACTCCTCGGCCGAGTAGACCGGGGAGTGTGGTTATTATAGAATCGGATTGTAACGGATATAGGGGTAGGGGGGGAGAGCTGGAAGGACAGAAAAAGAGGAGCCGGTCAGCTCCTCTCGATATATACTACTTCTGTTGGGTTAAACAGTCTCGGCACCCAAGTTGTATTGCTCAGTCCGGCGGAGACGACTAATCTCCCCTCATACACACCCTTAGTATATCTCGGCCACCAACCCTGGCCAGGGGCAAACACACCCCTATTAAAGAATCTCCACTGGCCGCCATGTGCATGACCGCTGAGGATCAGATCTATATTCTCATCTTTCAACAGCGGCCAGTATTCCGGATGATGGGAGAGTATGATTTTATACCCGGGTTGCGAGGTAAAAGACGGTATCCAGTCCGTCTCTGGCTTATGAGCAGCGGCGCGGGTGGCACCTCCGATGCCGTACAAATCCTCTCGGCGTGGATACCTCGGTTCGGCAGGCTGTGTGGATCGGGAAGCTCTATAGTCCCTAACGTAACCGGAGGTCAGTCCGGCGATGACGATCTCTTTCGCGCTGACGGTGATGGACTTCCACTCGTTATCCAGCACAGTTACGCCTGTGGAAGACAGGAGCCGGAGGTCCTCCGCATCCACCATCCACTCATGATTGCCGAGGGAGAGAAAGGTCGGGGCGATGGAGGCGCAGGAATGAAGGAAGGGGAGAACGTTGGCCTGGGAAGCCACAGGACTCGTATCATCTTCTGGCCTGCCACCGTACAGGACGTCGCCGGTGATGCAGATGAGGGAAGGGGCGTGGTCACGGAGGGAGGAAAGCACGGGTTCTGGATCAGCATTATGCAGATCGGAAAGGAGCGCCAGGGAAGCTGGGCAGCCTGGAATTTTGTAGGTTGACTCTTTCGTAGGGGATCACCTCCAGTCCACCCAATCTTACCGTCGGGAAAAACACATAGCAAGTTTTATTGGCCGGGCTCAGCCCTGGCTATTTTTTTTTACCCTTTTGGCGGCTTCGGCCGCCTTCTTTTTTGGCCCTTATAATTTGACTTTCTTTGACCTAAGTGTTGTCAATTTCCGGATTAATTTTATCCGCTTTCCACTGCTCAGTGAAGTCCAAAGCAAATTGCAGAGCTGACAAAATCTTTTCAATCTGCTCCAGAAATAGGTCAGCTTCTTCCTGAAAAGCATCATGGAGTGATTCATAGATTTCTGCAGCATCCTGAACAACCTTCTCCATGTATGGATCAACTAATTCTTCTGAAAACGCATCGGCTGAGTAATCTTCCTCCCAGATTCTTGTAGTAACAGCGTCATAGTCATAATCGACAAGACAATACAAGGTGCCATCTTCTGAAATCGTTTCCATCAGCCAATCAGTATCTATTCCCTCAAACCTAGTCTTGAGCTCCTCTAAAGCAGAATTATAATCTTCGTTCATTTCATCATAGGTGTCATCGGCTGCGCCAGGGACACCAGATAGCTCATCAAGATCCCGGAAGAGATCATCCAGATCAGATACGTCCATCATAACAGAATCGGCAACCACCATCTTTGTCCGTTCATAGTCAGTGTAAAGATCTGTGAGCATCTTGTTGTAATGATGCTGGAACTTGGCATACAAAGACATGATAAACAACCTGAAGACACTAAAAGATTCATCGTAATATGAAAGGGAAGCATCTCTAACCGTGTCAAAAAACTCGGTATACAGGCGCTGGATAAAAACTTTATCCTCTATTAGGACGCCTGATTCAATATTCTCGGCACTCTCATTTGAATAATTGGCGGATCCGATATACACAATGTTTTCAGTCCCGACAAGTTTTGCGTGATTATGGGGATTAAAGTAGGGAACAAAACTGCCCTCATAGTTATCGGGATTCAGTTTGGTAATATATGTCCTCCGGTACCGTGGTCAGCCTGGACAACATGAACGATTACTATGATCCCGCGCTGAAGGAGTATCGACTGAGCCTTGTGGAGAAGACTGCCAAGGCTTCCCCTGTCAAGCATGTGTTCGTTAAGGGTTCCATTGGGGATAAGGCGCTGGTGGATAAGCTGTTCGCCGACTATCACTTCGACATCGTGGTTAACCTTGCCGCACAGGCAGGGGTACGTTACAGCATCGACCATCCGGATGTGTACATAGAATCCAACATCATCGGCTTCTACAATCTGCTGGAGGCCTGCCGCCACAATCCTGTGGAGCATTTGGTGTATGCGTCGAGCAGCAGCGTCTATGGCGGGAACAAGAAGGTGCCGTTCTCCACGGAGGACAAGGTGGATAATCCCGTTAGCCTCTACGCCGCGACGAAAAAGAGTGATGAGCTGCTGGCTCACGCATACAGCAAACTTTACAACATCCCCTCCACGGGCCTACGCTTCTTTACCGTTTACGGTCCTGCGGGGCGGCCTGATATGTTCTACTATAGCGCCACACAGAAGCTGGTAGCCGGGAAGACCATCCAGATCTTCAACTATGGTGATATGCGCCGGGACTTCACCTATATCGACGATATCGTGGAAGGCATCGTCCGTGTCATGCAGGGTGCACCGGAAAAGAAAAACGGTGAAGATGGTCTGCCGATCCCGCCCTATGCTGTGTACAACATCGGCGGCGGACAGCCGGAGAACCTGCTCGACTATATCAGCACACTCCAGGAGGAGCTGGTGAGAGCAGGCGTGCTTCCTGCTGATTATGACTTTGAAGGCCATCGAGAGCTGGTCGGCATGCAGGCCGGAGATGTACCTGTCACCTACGCAGATTCCGAGGCGTTGGAGAGGGATTACGGCTTCACCCCTAAGATCGGCATCCGTGAGGGTTTAAGAACCTTCGCTGAGTGGTACGCAGAGTATTACAGATAAAGAAGTGCCCACTTACTTCCTTTTCCGCTTGGGAACTATCTCCCAACCTGGAAACGGAGTGAGTGGGCTTCTTTTGTCTTCTTCTGACAAAAATTTCTCTACCCGCTTGCTATGCGCAAAACTCTGGTTTACCCTGTACGACAAGGCGGCCGAACACACATAGCTGCCAAAAATCATAGGAGGCGCTCACATGAAGAACATAGAAGACTACGGATTTGACCGCTCTGATCTGGTTATCGCCACTGCCGTGAACTCATATCTGAAGAAGCTGACGCCGGAGGCGCGGGAGGAAACGCTGGCTGGAATAGTCCGGCAGGATGGCGCAGAGACGAGAATCAACGGCGAGAGAGTGGCGGCCTTGATCGAAAACGCGAAGGCGATGGCGATGATAGGATCAGAGGGTTGGAAAGATGGCGGTGATCCGCTTATGATGAAGACGCTGGCATTCATCCGGGAGCAGCTTCCCGCTGTGGACGGAGAAGAGTACATAAAAAAGCAGCCAGAGAAATTCCTGCGATTCATCGAGGACTGGACAAGACAATAAAGCATGTAACTGCCCGTGTAGAGGACAGAAGCACCCAAGAATGTGTTCATGGATGCCGCTGCCACCTATGCGGGCAGTTTTTTTATTTTATCAGATTCCGAGACCGTACAGGATTTTCTTGAGCTCCTGTGCGTTCTTGGTCAGTATTTGCTCTTCGACCTTGTTGCAGTCGAGAAGCAGACGGTGCAGATCAGAATCTGCTGTGGAAGCCGGATTATTTAGACTATCCACTAGCAGATCATCCACAGATACGTGGAGCGCGTTTGCTATGTCTACAAGTACATCAATGCTGGGAAGACGGTCGCCATTTTCGATGCGATTGATGTTTACTCTGGACTGGCTAACCATTTCGGCCAGCGCTTCTTGGGATATGTTTTGATTGGATCGGAGATGTTTCATCCTTTCTCCGAGTTTCAAATTATCTACGGGCATGTGTTCCTCCTTCCTTCTGCCCGCATAAGTACTGATATTAGTAGCTCTGAGTTTCGTACATAGCAACTGGTTTATTTTGAATACGGAGATAATTCTTTTTGAACAGCTGGGGCGTTAGACCACAACACAAAACACTCCCAGCTACGCTGTTGTCTAAGGCGTTTTTGTAACCTCTGTGGTTATATTTCCTGTTTCATGTAACCCCAGAGGTAGCAGTAAAACCACAGAGACCAAACTATAATATATATGTACAATCGCAGGAATAGTCTGCGGTGGAATCGGAGGGTTCAATAATGCCAGAAATGGAGGCCTCAGGGCTCATAACGCTCTACAGTGATGTTAAGACAACGAATGTCAGATGGCTCTGGTACCCCTTCATTGCTATTGGCAAGATAACGCTTCTCCAAGGTGACCCCGGCGATGGCAAATCCACTATGATGATGAATCTTATAGCGGAGCTTTCCACTGGTGGCGCTACCCCAGACGGACAAGCCTTTGGCAGGCCGCAACGTGTCATATATCAGTGTTCGGAAGACGGTGTATCCGACACCATAAAACCGCGACTCGAAAAGAGCGGCGCGGATTGTCGGAACATTGCCTTTATCAATGAAGAAATCCATAGTGGGCTTACTCTGGATGATGAGAGGATCAGACAGGCGATTATTGCTTTCCGGCATAAACTTCTGGGGCCATGTACTTCAGTGTGCCCATCAGATCAGAATTTCGCTTTTCTCCGCTTTTAGTTGACGCGCTGAAATCTCCCAATTTGTATCCGCCCCATTTATTAACGTAGATGTTGGAGGGCTTCACGTCGCAATGGATAATGCTGTTTTTATTGCAAAATTCCAATGCTTTGCAAATGTCAATCCCCAGCCGGATTACTTCTTCCTTTGACAGTCTCTTTGAACGAAGCAGATCAGAGAGAGGCTGAAGCAGTTCCATGCGAATAATAATATCCTGGGAACCGTCGCTGTTTTCTACGGCATCGTGATCCTCATAGTTGACAATATAGCCGGTTCCCTTTAATCCGACCATATTATCCAGTTCTATCTGTACCATCTCGGAGGCGTCATATACGCGATGAGTAACGTCGGTTTTTGCTATGTCAAAGTATTGGAAAGAAGAGTGTATCACTTTGATTGCAGACTTGTACTGGCTCCCTGTGTGATGAGCTTCATAAACAGTGGAGATGCTTCCTTTACCGATGCACTTATCTATGTGCCAGTGAGACATGACAATATCTCCGATATCAACGGTGTCCCGACATGTGTCTTTTAAAGGGATAACATCTTCTCGAGGTGCTGCTTGATTCAGCGGATTTGCAAATTTGGATAGCATCAGCATTGTACAGTCAATTAATCCGGGAATTCGGCTTACTGCCTGATTGAATTTTTCTGCCGATTCAAACAAACCGTCGATGTGGATATTAACGTTATCGGCATGTTCGATATTGTAGATTTTCTCGGCTTCCTGCTTCATATGTATAAATGCAAAAAAGAAGAGTAACTCCTGCGCGTGGACGCATGGCACCGGAATTTAAGGTTACGGTGGTTGAGACAATGCACAAAGACCATCTGAGCTGCAGAGAAGCAGCACAGCAATTTGAGGTAAGCGATCACAAGCGAGTAGCTACCTGGGGGCGCATCTATCTAACAGAAGGACCTGAGGGGCTTGCTATTGAACGTCGCGGACGAGCCAGTGCCGCCAGTGGAACAAAGAAAGGCCGCCCAGCGAAACTGCCGCCGAACGTGGAGGAAGATTTGCTTGCAGAGGTGCAGCGACTACGGGCGGAGAATGCGTACCTAAAAAACTTGCAAGCCTTGGTTTCGGAAGACGAGCGAAAAGCGCGCAAAAAACGCTGGTAATTCGGGGACTGAGGCAAGAACATAAGTTGGATATCCTACTGGAAGTAGCTCATCTTGCGCGCGCAACCTACTACTATCACGAGAAACGCCTGACAAAGGCAGACAAATATGGGGATGCGAAAGAAGCCATTATAGCCATTTACCATGAAAACAAAGGTCGTTACGGCTACCGCCGTATCACGGCAGAACTGCACTTGCGCGGCTTCCCACTAAACCACAAGACGGTGCAGCGCCTGATGAAGGCGTTGGGGCTGGTTTGTCGGGTTCGGATGAAGAAGTACCGCTCCTACAAGGGCGAAGTGGGAAAGATAGCCCCAAATCTGTTGGAACGCAATTTTGAGGTAGAAAAGCCCAACCAGAAGTGGGTAACGGATGTCACCGAGTTCAGCCTATTCGGGAAGAAGCTTTATCTGTCCCCGATTCTCGACTTATGCAGCCGTGACATTGTCAGCTACACCATTTCGGACAGACCGGTACTGCCCCTGGTGACGACAATGCTTGACAAGGCTTTTGAACGGATTCCAGACGGAACGAATCTTGTTCTTCATTCCGACCAAGGCTGGCAGTACCAACATAAACAATACCAGCGAATGCTGAAAGCAAAGGGGATACGGCAAAGTATGAGCCGCAAGGGTAACTGTCTTGACAATGCGGTCATTGAGAACTTTTTTGGCCTGCTCAAGAGCGAACTGTTGTATTTGCAGGAGTTTACATCGATGGAGCACTTCAAAGCCGAGTTAATTGAATATCTCGATTACTATAACAACCGCCGCAGCAAGGCAAAGTTAAAGGGCTTGCCACCTGCGATTCACAGACAGCAAGCCCTTTCGGCGGCTTGAACAATTCTTTACTTAAATATTTGTCTAACTTTTTGGGTTCACTTCAATCAATCCCTCGGCGTTCTTTTAGAACTATCTGTTTGGATTGTTATGCTTTGTAATAGCCCTTATACCACTCGGCGAATTTCCTCAGTCCATCACGGATGCCGATAGTCGGTCTGAAACCGTAGTCCCGTTCCAGCGCCTCTGAATCAGCATATGTTACGGGCACGTCGCCGGGCTGCATCCCAACCAGTTCTCGGTGACCTTCGAAATCGTAGTCTTCTGGCAGCACCGTAGCCCTTACAAGCTCCTCCTGGAGCGTGGAGATATAGTCGAGCAGATTCTCCGGTTGTCCGCCTCCGATGTTATAGACAGCATAGGGCGGAAGAGGAAGCCCGTCCTCTCCAGCCATTTTCTCTGGGGCTCCCTGCATGACCCGGAGAACGCCTTCTACTATGTCATCCACATAGGTGAAATCACGTTTGCAGTTACCATAGTTAAAGATCTTGATTGTGCCGCCTTTGGAGAGTGTGTTGGTCGCGGAGTAGTAGAACATGTCCGGACGTCCGGCAGGACCATAGACCGTGAAGAAGCGGAGTCCCGTGGAAGGAATATTGTAGAGCTTGCTATACGCATGCGCCAGCAGCTCATCGGATTTCTTGGTCGCTGCATAAAGGGACACAGGATTGTCTACTTTGTCGTCTGTGCTGAAAGGGACCTTCTTATTTCCGCCGTAAACACTGCTGCTCGACGCATACACCAGATGCTCTACTGGATTATGACGGCAGGCTTCCAGTATGTTGTAGAAACCAATCAGGTTACTTTCGATGTAGACATCAGGATGATCGATGGAGTACCGTACGCCTGCCTGCGCAGCTAGGTTCACTACGACTGCGGGTCTATAATCGGCGAAGATCTGATCGATGAGGCATTTGTCTGCGATAGATCCTTTGATGAAGACGTGCTTCACAGGAGAAGCCTTTGCAGCTTCCTCGATCAGCCCTAGCCGGTATTCTTTCAGTGCCGGATCATAATAATCGTTCATATTATCCAGGCTGATCACTGTGCCGGATTTCATTTCCTTCAGAAGACGGAGGACCAGATTGGCACCAATGAATCCAGGAGAACCAGTCACGAGAATGGTTTTATTGTTCAAGCCAACTTTTACTTTGCTCATGAGTTAGTCCCTCCTGAATAAGTCTCGGGTATAGACCTTTTCTTGCACATCATCTAACACTGGATCATAGCGGTTAGCGATAATGCATCCGCACATCTTTTTGAACTTCTTGATATCGTTGATAACTTGGCTGCCAAAGAAGGTGGAACCGTTCTCCAGCGTCGGCTCGTAGATGACCACTGTGGCACCCTTTGCTTTTATCCGCTTCATAACACCCTGGATGGAGGACTGACGGAAGTTGTCGCTATTGGATTTCATGGTAAGACGGTATACGCCAACTACAATGCCTTTCTGCTGTGTTTCCTTTGCAGCAGAGAAGGACTCACTGTTGCCGTAAGTCCTAGCAATTTCCAACACTCGATCCGCGATGAAATCCTTTCTGGTCCTGTTGCTCTCTACGATGGCCTGGATCAGGTTTTCCGGCACATCCTGGTAATTTGCCAGGAGCTGTTTGGTATCCTTGGGAAGACAATAGCCACCATAACCGAATGACGGATTGTTGTAGTAATCGCCAACGCGAGGATCCAGGCATACGCCTTTAATTATCGGAGCGGTCTTCAGGCCCTTGACCTCGGCGTAGGTATCCAGCTCGTTGAAATAGGAAACGCGGAGGGCCAGGTAGGTGTTTACGAACAGCTTTGTAGCTTCAGCCTCGGTATATCCCATGAACAGGGTTTCGATCGGATTCTTGATCGCTCCTTGCTGGAGAAGTCCTGCAAAGGTGTGGGCAGCATCTTCTGTCTGCTCATCGCACCCGACAATAATCCGGCTGGGATACAGGTTGTCATAGAGCGCCTTGGACTCCCTAAGAAACTCCGGACTGAAAAGGATATTGTCCATGCCCATCTTTTCACGGATATGTACTGTGTATCCAACCGGGGTAGTGGACTTGATGATGATTGTGGGCTTCGTTTCCCGATCAGCTGTACTTTCCTGGATAAGTGCCAGTACGTTTTCCACAGCGGAGCAGTCAAAGAAGTTCTGCTTAGGATCGTAATTAGTAGGAGCAGCGATAATGATGAGGTCTGCATCCGCATAGGCAGCCGCACCGTCTGTGGTGGCAGTCAGATCAAGGTTCCGCTTACCCTTTTTGGCCTCATCCAGATACTTCTCGATGTATTCGTCCTGGATCGGGGATTTGAAGTTGTTGAGTTTCTCGACCTTCTCAGGTACGATATCAACGGCGGTTACCTTGTTGTGCTGCGCCAGAAGAACTGCGAGGGAGAGACCAACATAGCCTGTTCCGGCAACGGCAATCTTGTAGGGTCGTTCTACAATAATAGGAGTGGACGTGGCTGTATCCACAAACATATCTGTGGGCTCGAAGTTTAAGGCCTCACCTAATGCCTGGAGCTGCTCGATGGCTGGGACATAGTCCAGTGACTCGAGCCGGGATAAGAGCCCGCGATTTATTCCTGTGGTCTTGGACAGCTGTGCCTGTGTGATCTTCATAGCCTTACGGCGGGATACCACGGTATCAGCAAGCAGCTGCATCGATAATTTCTTCATGATTTCCTCCTTTGTCGCTTAAAACGACAATAATTACAGGCAGAGTAGTGCCGCAAAACATAAATATGATAGCAGAGAAAGGACTGGAAATCAATATAAATGTCAGGAAAACGTGTAAATAATTTTTGAGATAAGCGTTTCCTAGCCAAAATCGATTAATAATATCGCTTAAAACGACAGAATAAATTGATCTCGTAATGTTGTTCAGAGCAACAAAAGGAGCGAAGACTATGCCAGCACATAAACGCAAACCGAATTATAATCCTACATCCACCATGCAGGAACTCATGACTGCTGTGTGTGATTACTATGGTGATCCTGTTGACGATCGGAAAGAGAAAGATGCGGACCATGTGAGTCTGCACGACGTCGCAGATGAATTTGATATTACTGTCATGAAAGCGCGAAAGCTTCTGATCACAGGTGGGCTGTATTCAACAGTACTAAGCCGCAAGGTTCAAGAACTTCATGCCCAAGGTTTGACTGTGGCTCAGATCACCGAGGAGACCGGCCTGAAACGTGCAAGTATCAATTCCTACCTTCCATACGCACACATTATCTACAACCTCCCAGATATCAGTATCAAGGCAGAGAGGCAGAAACAGTATAGGG
>Ga0116189_1001245_pt1 | contig 20343 bp, 13 predicted proteins | sample AD_JPNTR3_MetaG_FD_89895 | JGI IMG/M metagenome (GOLD analysis project Ga0116189, IMG submission 89895) | Active sludge microbial communities of municipal wastewater-treating anaerobic digesters from Japan - AD_JPNTR3_MetaG | ecosystem: Engineered > Bioreactor > Anaerobic > Digestate | place... | reverse complement strand
GGGCGATCTCCTCGACCATCAGCGATTTCTGGCGCTCACTGGATACATCACTTCCCATGAAGGAGAAGCCTTGCTCTTCGGCAACCCTGTCCATCGCAGCGACCCGTACGCCCTTGTGGCCGATGACCACCTGCTCACCCCGGGAAAGCGCCCCCACAGGGCAGCACCTGGCCTTGAAGTTCACCGGATCAACCACCACAGCGCAGTCCATCTCGATGTCGTCAACAGGAACCCACTTGCCCGCCACGTTCACATAAGTCTCAATGTTCGTGCTGGAGTAGAACCCATCGGGGCACACCCCATCCTTGACAACTGTGGCCAAGGTAACGGGCTGGCCATCGACGGGTGTGGCGCCTAGTTCCTTAACTCTGTCGATGACTTCGTCGAGTCGCTCGCACGTTGGCGCCCCAATCTCAATCCTGGCATAGCTCGTGTCGTCCGCAGTGCGCCCTATCCTCGTTTCGCGTAGGCTGAACTCTGCATCCATTTCTGCTATCGCGTCGATAACGCGCGACAGCAACATGGTGTCGATGAGATGTCCCGAGAGCTCGATGTCGGTTGTGTACACCGGCTGATCACTCCTTAACGGACATTCTTGGTTGGCATTTATGCATCAGGCATGCATAATGTATACCCAGATTCCGAAATGTCAACCTAAATTCTCCACACAATTGTATCAGATATCGTCCGCCGGAACAAGGAAAGCCGGGCGCGCGGGTTGCCCCGCCATCGTCCGGCCCATATCTCGCCAACCCGAACACCCGCCGCTAGACCTTGAACCTCGCCGCCAGCTGAGCAAGGTTCTGTGCCTGAGCGGCGAGCGATGCCACTTGAGCTGTCATCTCCTCCACCGACGCACTCACTTGTTCAGCGCTTGCCGATAGCTCTTGCGCCGCGGCAGCGGTCTGCTCGCTCACTGCCGCCGACGACTCGGTAGACCGCTCCGCACTGGCGGCCCTGTCCGCCATGTCCTGGGCGATGCGCCGATTCGCCTTAGCCATCTCCGTTGCCACTGATACGGTCTTCCCCACCTGTTCCACACCAGTTTGTAGGGCTTGGATCTCCCTGGCCAGGCCTGCCACAAGCTCGTACGACCTCTGGGCAGAATCCAGAACCCTTTCGAGCGCCTGCCGGGCGTCGGACGATAGCTCGCTGGCCTTCTCAGTCTCCTGCGCGCTCTCCCCGATCAGCGCCACCGATTCATCAGTGGCACGAAGCACGCCCTCCACCAGCTGGGCGACGGCTTTGGCTTCGCTGGCCGAGCGCTCGGCGAGCTTCCTCACCTCGTCGGCTACAACTGCAAAGCCTCTGCCATGCTCTCCGGCACGCGCCGCCTCGATCGCAGCGTTGAGAGCAAGGAGGTTGGTCTGAGCGGCAATATCAACTATCATATCCAAAATCTTACCTATTTCTCTCGATTGGCTGTCAAGCGCGCGTATGCTGGCCACAGCCCGCTCGGTTCGATCCTTGACGGCGTCCATGCTTTCCAGTACTGCATTCACGGCCTTAATGCCCGACCGTGCCGTGCGCGCGTTCTCCTCGGACGCGCCGACAGTCTCTTGCAGCCCAACCGCTACCCCTCTCAGAGCCCCTACCATACCCTCTGCAGCCTTCGACGCGTCTGCCGAAGCCTTCTCCTGGTCGTCGGCCCCTCCGGCCGACTCCTGGGCGCCGGCTTTGATTGCGCGCAGCTGAGCCGCACCGGCTTGCGCATTCTTGCTCTGTGCCTGGGCGCCCTGGGCCACTTCGGCCGTGCTCAGAGCAATCTGCCGGCTGGCTGAAGCGACTTCGCTGCTCGCGCTGGAAAGCTCCTGGGCGGTCTGTGCCACGGCAGACGATGTCTGCATCATGGCCATCACCATAGATTGCAGCCCATCTACAAACCTGTTGAACCATGCTGCGAGATGGCCAATCTCGTCTTTCGCGGTCGCATCCAGGCGGCGGGTAAGGTCACCCTCGCCCTCCGCGATGTCACGAACCATCTGTGCCACGTTGAGCAAGGGTTTCACTGTGCGACCGGCCAGCAGCGCCGACAAAGCCATGGTGCATACCAACACCACTGCCACTATGGCAACTACCTGAATCAACATCCGGCGCTCGCGCGCGACGATACCCCTTCCGTCCAGATCACCGGCGAGTACGCCCACAATTTGCCCCGATGAATCACGTATGGGAGCGCAAGCCGTAATGAACGTGCCCCATTCGTCCGAGACGAAGCCGGGAGTAACCGACGCGTTGCCGGCAAGCGCCCCAAGCACTGCCTCATCTGGCTCGTATTCATACCCGAATTCAGTGTGATCATCCCCGGTGCCGATATCCACCGCAAAAAAGATCTTGTCCGGCGTCGACCTGAAGAGTGTGTATACGAAGATTAGGTCGGGATTGTGACGGCTTATCTCCCTCAGCTGGTCTGCGATGGCGCTGTACTCCGCAGTCTCCTCGGAAGCGTACGACACCACGCGGCTGTGAATGTCTCCGTCGATGCTCGGAGCGGCGGTCCGCACAGCGGCCAGGGCCACCTGGCCGAGCATTTCCCTGTTTGTCTTGACTGACTGGATGTACAACAGGCTTCCAACAGCCATCGAAGAGACTAGCGCAACTCCTGCGAACACGAAAACCAGTTTGCGCCTGAGGTTCATCGTCCGCGCCCCCGTTCGTTGTGATCTTACATTGCCGCCAGTGACTTATCGCAACTGCCTGTCTATACTAATATCGGAAGGTTGTCGCAACACTTTATCGAACGGGAGCACGTTTCCCGGAGGAGGAGCACATGATGCACAGTACAGGCAAGGAGACTATTGCCGTGGCGATGAGCGGGGGCGTAGACTCGTCAGTAGCCGCCGCCCTGCTGGTATCAGAGGGTTTTGCAGTTATCGGGGTAACGATGAAGCTGTGGCACTCCTCTATTGACGGCTCGTTTGACAACCGGTGCTGCTCCGTCGAGTCGGTCGAAGCCGCTCGGCGAGTCGCTCGCCGACTCGGCATAGACCACATCGTGCTCAACGTGTCCGAGGAATTCCACCGCATGGTCGTGTCGGATTTCGTGGACCAGTATAGCCGCGGACTCACTCCCAATCCATGCGTCGTGTGCAATGCCCGGATTAAGTTCGGCGAGCTCCATCGCAGGCTCCTAGCCCTCGGCGTCGACCATGTTGCCACAGGCCATTATGCCCGCATTGATGTTGACGGCGCATCAGGCCGCAAACTGCTCTTCCGCCCACGTGACAGGAGCAAGGACCAGACGTACGTCCTTTACAGATTGACCCAGAGCCAGCTGGCGCGCACCATGTTCCCGCTGGGCGGGATGACAAAACCTGAGGTGAGAGCGGTCGCCCGTTCCATGCAGCTGGAGACGGCGGAGAACCCGGAAAGCCAGGACGTGTGCTTCGTGCCCCAAGGCAGATATCGGGACTTTCTCATCCATGAGCGCCCCGAGCTGGGAGCTCCCGGCCCGATAATATCGCCTGACGGCACGATCATCGGCGAGCATATGGGAACCGCAATGTATACCGTGGGCCAGCGGCGTGGGCTGGGGCAACTGCAGAGCAAACATGACGGGCCCATGTACGTCATCGAGATCAGGCCGGAATCGAATACCATCGTTGCGGGGCCAAGAGAGTATCTTTACAGCACCGAGTTCCGGGCTGAACAGGTGAACTTCATCCCGTTCGATGTGCTGGAAGACGAGATGGAGGCGCAGGTACAGATAAGGTACAAATCGGCGCCCGCGAAAGCCCTGTTGACGCCGGCCGCAGACGGCAATGTTCGCGTGAAGTTCGCTTCGCCCCAGCGCGCCATAACCCCGGGTCAGTCCGGAGTGTTCTATTCCGGAGACATGCTCCTCGGCGGTGGCATCATCGCAAGTTCGACGTGACACCGGGTGCACCTAAACAAGAGCCCGCGCGTCTGCACGGGCTCTCGTTTCGTCTGTCTCGTCTGTTTCGGGTCTCCGACTGTTCTACACCCTGCTGGCCTGCCTCTCTCTCCTCTCCGCTTCCTCCTTCTTCGCAAACTCACATGCTCTGTCGTGGAAGGGGTGCGGGTTGGACTGCCACAGCTCGTCTGCACGGGCTGCCCAGTGCTGGGTGTATTCCTTCTGGATCTTGTCGGCCAGTACCTCAGGCTCGACCGCATGCTCGCCAAGCTGGGTCGAGCGGGCGCCAGATTCTTGGATTATCTCCACCAGCTTCTCAGGATTGTCGATGAGCGGGCACGGCCTCAACATGTTCTCGTTGAAAGGCTGTCTCTTCTGGTATGCCCGCATCAGCGGCGAAGCCAGCGCCTGCTTGAGGCTGACATCGTTGATATTGTCGGTAGCGTAATGGATAAACGCACAGGGCTCGACATCGCCGGCTGCATTGATGTGCAGGTACCTGCGACCGCCGGCTATGCATCCGAGAGAGAACTCGCCATCGTTCCAGAAGTCCACGAGGAAGATGGGCTTGGTGTTTCTGAAACTCCGCACAGCATCATACATCTTGGCCCTCTGTTCAGGCGTCGCCATCAGGTCCAAATTAGGCTCTGAGCCTACAGGTACGTACGTGAAGAACCAGCCAAACGTGCAGCCCTTGTCGACCATGGTGTCGATGAACTCGTCGCTGGCTATCACGTCCACGTTGTTCCGGGCATAACAGGCAGAGAACCCGAATATGCACCCGGCCTCGCGCATCAAGTCCATGGCGTGCATGATCTTCTTGTACACGCCCTTGCCACGCCTATTGTCGGTCTCCTGTTCCAGGCCCTCCACTGAGAGCGCCGGCGCGATATTGCCCAATCGGACCATTTCCGACACGAAATCCTCGTCTATCAGCGTACCGTTGGTAAATGGATGGAACAACTGATTCGGGTGGGACTCGGCCAGCCTGAGCAGCTTGTCCTTTGCAACCATGGGTTCACCGCCGGATACAACGATAAGATAAATGCCCAGTTCTTCAGCTTCGCGGCAGACCCTGTCCATCACTTCATAGTCTAGTTCACGAACACGCTGGTAGTCGCCGGCCCAACAGCCGGTACATCTTAGATTGCATTTTTCGGTCGGGTCCATGAGAATAGCGTAGGGCACTTGCACGCCGAGTTCCTCAGAGATCTTGTACTGCTTAGGGATACCGACTAGGCTAGCGTTGACGAAGAAGTTGACTCCAATAGACTTCATTATGTTGGGGTGAGTTTCAGTGAGAAGCCTGATGGCCAGCTCGCGCCAGTTGCCGTCGGATTCCGTCAGCACTCTCGTCACATCGCGAACCTGGGCCTTGTGGCTCTCCTTGCCCGCTATCTTCTCGCCTATCTTCAGAATCTTGGGCAAGTTTGCGACAGGGTCCTTGCTAACATAGGCCAGCGCCTGATTGACGAGGGGTTTGACGATATCCACACTCGATATCATTTCCTAATCCCTCCATTCCGCGAATTTCGTCAGACTTCAGCGATCAAGACATGAACGCGCCCCCTTCCGCAGACGTCCATTCGTCATCCATAGTTCATATCTGTCGTTGTCCACGATGGAGCTGTGCGGCACCCCATCATATTCTAGTAGATATTCCACACAAGATTGCGGAATCCTTCTCGGCTTAGTAAATTCAACCTCACGCAATTATACTGACATAGAGCGAGCATTATGTAGGACACGCCAACTTCCTGACATCAGATAGAACAAAAGGCGGGGCCCCGCCCCGCCCTGTCTCGTCCAGTCTCGTCGAATCGTGTCGCGTCGCCTTGATCCGCTAGATGACTCCCATTGGAGGCCTGCTGGGGCACGGATACATCGGACCAGGCGCGACCACAGGTGACGGCGCCATCGGTGGGACCATCGGCATCGGAGGCATGACCGTCTCCGGCATCTCCATGGGTCTTTGGCCGGCCACCATCCTCGCAATATCGTGGCACAAATGGTATATCTCGTCGATCTTGTGGGCCTCTTCGGCCTCTTCCCTCAGCAGATGATGCATACCCCGGTAGATCTCGCGCAGCATATGGCGCTCTTCCCACTCGTACTCGCCTTCAGGATCGCGCCAGCGCCTGTAGGGGTACGCTCCGTATCCGCCGTACGGGCTAGTAGGACACATCCATCCGTTCACTGTACTGCCCACCTTCTCATGGCATTATGGGGAGCTAACTGTCCCTAGAAGCATCGTATGACGCAAGTTCGGACAGGGTTCTCCCATTCGCGTCATAATGCCGTGTTGCACTGGGCCAACGGACCGGCATGTCAGCTCCGTCTGCCGCGCCTAGACGCCAGAGCCAGCCCCAGCGCCACAGCAGTGCACACTGCCGCCCCTGCAGCAAAAGGAACTGCCAGCCCACACCGCCCGGCAAGCACGCCTCCCACAAGCCCGGTGGAGATGAACCCAATGCCACAGAAGGTTTCACACAGCCCGAGGGCCCAGCCGTGTGATCCCGGGTCGACACACTGTGCCCCCAGAACCATCGCTACAGGCGCTACCGCCCCAGCGCACAAACCCATCATCGTTACTCCGACAAACATGACAACGGGCGCCGCGTGCCATGCCACTACGGCTGAGCCGATGCCGCCCACTATGAAAGCAGGTATGAGCACAACATCAACGCCGACGCGATCCGCCAGCATGCCCGCGGGCAGACTTGTGGCAGTCCTGCCCAGCCAGAAGACCCCTACCAGCAGGCCGACCAGTTCAACCCGAAGCCCTCTTGCCTCCGCCAGCAGCGGCACGAAAGTAAACGCCTCTCCCACAAGCACGCAGTACGTGAAACACGCGGTGAGCGCCGCGGCGAACCGCAGCCCTGAACCGGGCAGCAGTCGGACGTTCCCTTTTGATCGCTCTCCACGCGCGCGCAGCCGGCGACCGACCCGAACGGTCGCATCGCCATACCCCGCGTCGAGTCTGCGGCGCCTGCTCAGCCCGATTGATACGCCGACCACCGCCGCCACCCCGCCCACTAGCGCAGCAGCGAAAGACGCGCGGTAGCCCAGCCGACCCGCGAGCCAGCCAGTGGCAGCGCTGGCGGCGAAGGTGGCCATAGGGTAGACCGTGTACACCACGCCGAGCGAATGCCCCGCGGCGCTGCCTGACGAGTGCGACGCGCTCTCCAAAGCCGGCCAGTACGACGCTATGAACAACGAATCCAGGGCCTTGCCCAGCCCAGCCATGAGCAGCGTCCGGGAGAAGAAGTAGGCCGTCGTCGAAAGGACTATTGTCAGCGAAGACAGGAGGAACATGAGGTCGTGCCCGAGCTGGTCGGCAAGTCGGCCAGCACGGGAAGCGAAGCCCGCATGGATCAGCGAACCTGCGGCCGATACCATGCCGATCTGCTCATACGTGGCGCCCAGAGCCTGGGCGTGAAGGGGAAAGACCGGGCCTGTCATCCCGGAGCTGAAGCTGACTACGAAGGTTAGTATCGCAAGCCACGCGAGACTCCGGTCAGGTACCACCTACCAGCACCGCCTTCAACTAGTGTGATACCCTATCTTATCATCACACCCATCGTCGGCAGAAGTCCGCTATCGTTCAATTGTGCCGAAGCGAAAACCCTCGTGACCGCTGATGACCCTGGCGAAGGCCTCTGCCAGATCGGGGTCGAAGCGCGCTCCCGCAAGCTTCCGGATCTCATCAATGGCCTCCTTCTTAGATCTAGCCGCCTTGTAGCTTCGGCCTGCCGTCATGCTATCGTACGCGTCGACTATGGCCACAATCCGTGCAATCAGCGGAATCTCCTCACCCTTGAGGCCCTGCGGATATCCCGTGCCATCCCAGTTCTCGTGGTGTGACAGTATTCCATCGGCCACGTGGGCCAGCTCTATTGAGGCCTGTGCCACCCTGTAGCCGATTTCCGGATGCTTCTTCAGCGCCTCTTGCTCATCATGAGAGAGCGGATCGTCGACCTTTGTCAGGATGCTGTCTGGAATCCCCACCATGCCGATATCATGAATCAGAGTCAACACTGCAAGGTCGTCCAGAGTGCTGTCGGGCAAGCCGAGGTTGCGCCCGAGCTCCAGCGCAAGCTCGCGCATGCGCAACACATGATCCTCAGTCTCAGGCGTCTTCACAGCCAAAGTTCTAAGGAGCGATTTCATGAGAGACCCCCGCGCGCTCTTGCTTTCGGCCAGTTTCTGCCGGTAAGCGTGCTTCTCAGCGTCGGCAAGCACTTCGCGAAGAGAGACCGACGGGGTGGAGCGAGTGGAGGATCCCAGGGCCAAGCTTACCCGCACAGGATCTGCGGGAGCCTCATCGAAGGCGCGCCTCATCCGCACGACAGCCTCGGCGGCTTCACCCTCACGCACCCCAGGCATGATGACTACGAACTCATCGCCGCCCATCCTCACGATGATGTCATCGCTCCGACTACACGCTTGCAGCACCTTAGCGATGTTGACCAGCAGCCTGTCGCCGGCCTCATGGCCGAAGGCATCGTTTGCAAGCTTGAGCCCGTTGGCGTCTCCGAACACCACACTCACCGGCACTACAGCCTCTACGTCCAACTGGCTGACGACCTGTTCCAGGTGACGACGGTTGTACAGGCCTGTCAAGGCATCGTGGACGGTAAGGTACTCAACCCTCTGTTCGGCCTGGACACGCTCGGTGACGTCCTGGAAAACGGCGACCACCTCTCCCGACGGTACGCGGTATATCCAGTTCTCCCTCCACCCGGAGCGAGGTCCATTCTCGCAGTAGGCAGGTGAGAGCCTTTCCGAATGTCCTGTAAGCCACACCCTCTGCAACGCTTCCATCAGGCCCATTTTCGCCAATCCGGGGAACACCTCAGTCAGGCGCCTCCCCACAACGCTCGCCGCATCGATGCCTTCGATGAGTTCGCCTGCCCGGTTGAACTCCACGAACACGAAATCCTTGCCTCCGTCAACTGAGCGATACACGGCGACTCCATTGGGCATGTGCTCAAACAGCGCACGGTATTTCTCCATGCTTGTCTTGATGAGTTCATCTTTCTGCACACGTTCCGAAATCTCCCTGAAGACTATGACTTCGCCCAGATCGCCGCCGTCCGGCCCGTGGATTGGCGAGGAAGTGTACTCCACGTATCTGATGCTGGCATCCTTGGCATAGACAACCGACTCGGTGAGACAAGTGCTGCGAGATCTCCGCCCCGCCGATGAACCTGCCCCCATAAGCGACAGCCGAAACACGCTGTCAATGTCGACTCCCAAAGCATCGTGCTCTGTCCATCCCGTAATCCTCGATGCCTCGGGATTAAGCAGCGTGACCTTCCCGTCTTTGTTGGTGGTGATCGCCCCGTCGCCCACGCTAGACAACGTGACCCGCCGCGTCGCCCGAACGTGTCTCAGGCCATCGCGCAGGCGGGCAAGAGGATGCTCATAGCCCCCGATGACCACGGCCTCATACACAAGCCAGTATGATAGCGCCTTCGCAATGTGGCCGAAAAGGCCCGCGCCTGCAGTCATGTAGTTGGTGATAGGCCCGGCAACAGTAAACGAGGCTTGCGACACCACAGCGACTGCCAATGACGCGGTCATCAGCTCGCGCAGCACCCGATCACGGACGTCCGACAGAGTCTGGCCGATCACACTGAGAGCAAGGACCCCAAGGATAAGGTAGTTGATCACAACCATGTCGGGAGTCAACGCGCCATCCACCGTCGCGAGCTCAGGGAACCCGGGCAGCCACACTATCGCAGCTACCAGCGCAATAGCCAATAACGCGGAACCAGCCAGCATGCGAATACTCGGGCGGCGAAGCCGGGCGTATCTGGGCGCCAGGAACATGGAAAAAGCGTGGATCGTCCGCGCCGCAGCCCAAAACTGCATCTGATGCTGGATCCCCAGTTCAATGCTGAGCCTGAGCACGGGACTGGATATGAGGCTGAAGGAGTCGAGTAAAGCCACTATCAGCTGCGTCATGCCTATGAACAGCAAGTAGCTCGAACGAGAGTACCCGTAAGTGTGCCATGCGGTAAAGAAAGCGAGCACAGCAAAGAAAATGGACGCCGTCTCAAACGAAAACGCCAGCGCCGGCGTGGAACTTCCCAAAACAACCCAGCCCACCGGCACGATCAACGCCCACACCAGTATTCCCACATACACGTGTGAAGGCCATGAAACCTTGTCTGGACTGCGCACCCTCGATACCCCCGATTTGCCCACAGGCAGAAGCGCTGCAGACACTGTCTGTGTTTCTACATCTCTCACCAAAAACCTTGTACAACTTGTACAATATGTGCATGTAGTCACAGCGCCCTGCACATTGTCAAGGCCGCCCGAAGCCCGAACTACACCTGGAGCTCCGCGCGGCCTTCAGCCGTTAGGACGGCCCAGTGCTCACCGGCCCGGTCGTCGGAGGTCGCCCGTTCGAAGGGCATGGCGGACAGGGAGGGCAAGGCGGACACGGTGGACATGGTGGACACGCAGAACATGGCGGCGGGCAGGGAGGACACGGAGGACATCCGTCCACCTCGCGAGCCCCCACCTCCACAGCGCACACCCGTTCCAGAGGAATGACCACCACCTGCGCCGTCTCTCTCTCTACCAGCGCGCCTCCACAGAATACCTTGATGTCGATGCCCCCTGCGTCGAAGGGCGTCAGGATAAGCAACCCGGCGCAAATATCCTTTACCTTGGCGTTAAGAGCCTTCTTGGAACAGTCGCCGCATGAGAATTCCACGGCAACGGGACGGCCGCAAGGATCACAGTGGTCGGCAAGGATCTTGGCCATCGGGTGCCCGCACTGGTACTTTGCGGAATCCGAGAAATCCTGCATTTTCACCCACCTCTCGTCGACACATCATGGACACCTCGGTAGGAGTTGGTCGACAATAGCAGGATATGCTCGGACGCAATGGCCAGTGAATCACAGCGTCTTTGCGCTTTCAACCCCCGCCCCGCGCAGAACCTGTATGGTGTTGATTCTGTCGGCATCGCTGTCGAAGCCTGCGTCCCTGAGCACCACCTGCATCTGGGCCGCCGCAAGCTCCGCGCGGAGTCGCGCAATGCCGAGAGCAAGTCTCGAGCTGATATGATCGGCAAGGCATACCACCAGTTCGCCCTCACCCACTATATAGACTGCCTTGCCGTCGATCTCCCGCCTTTCGACGGACGCCGCGAGATCCAGCCCGTACTGGATCACCAACTCGTATAGGACGTCTGCCTCTTGTCGATCGTCCTTGATCCGCTCCACCGCCTGCAGCAGGGACTCCTCGAGATTCCGGGGGTCCGAGTCCCACGGCCAAAGGTTGCTGCTGTCAAGCCTGAAGACTCTAAACCCCAGGTCAAGACCTGAGCCACGGCCAGCGCCAAGACCAGGACCAAACTCAGGGCCAAGCCCAAGGGCCCCCCGCTCCACCGCGCCCGCCGCGGCGGCCGTGGCGGCCCGTCGGATTCTCTCCTTTCCGATTTCGGCGATTGTAGGGCTCAAGCCGTGTGCCCGGCAGAACTCGAAGGCCGGCCCGCTCTCGGCATCATCAGGCTTCAGAGGTTCCGGCAGTTGCACCAGTATGTACTGGCGATTGTAGCCATCTTCGCTGTTTTGGAGCATGACGCCGTGTGCGGTGCTCCCGGATCCCGCGAAGAAGTCCATGACGATGTCGCCTTCGCCCGTCATAGCACGTACAAGGTACTTCATCAACCCGCTGGGCTTGGGGTAGCTCATCACATCGGCCCCGAAAAGGGCTCGGATCTCCTGCGTCGCATCCTCATACGTGGGCACGCCGTTGGTGCGGTATGACAGCAGATTCGAAGTCTTCTTCAGCTCGCCCGAACGGCTGACATAGTTTGGCCTGAACGGGATCTTGCTTATGACGATGTCTGCGCCTTCCTGCACAAACTCGTCCAGCTTCTGCTGGGAGTATCGCCACTCGCCCCTCAGGCGGAATGCATTGGCGTTCCGCCCGCCCACAATCGCCACATCATCCAGCAGTTCAGTGAAGATGCTGCCCTCCGACATGTCCTGAGCCGCCACCACCTGATCACCGAAGCCGAACCGCACACTCCCGGCCGGAAACGTCAGGGTCTGAACGCCGTTGCCCGCATTGTTGAACGGGTACTTCTTCCCCTCCCGGGCAGCGCCGGCACCAAAGGGCGGCGACTGTGCCCGGTTTTTGGCGAAGCAGATTATGTACTCGGTCACAGTGCCCATGTTGGCGTCCAGAAACAAAGGCTTCTTCTTCTTCTCCCAGATGAACACACCGCAGAAATTCTCCTCGCCGAACACCTCGTCACACATCTTCCGCAGGTTGGCCAGTTCATGGTCATCAATGGAAATGGCGATCACCCCGTCGTCTCGCAGGAGGTTTCTCGCCAACCTCATCCGGGGATACATCATGTTCAGCCAGTTAGTATGATAGCGGCCGCATGTTTCAGGGTTGGCCGAGAGGCGACGCCCCGCCTCATCCACCTGCCCCGTCAATCTCAAGTAGTTTTGGATACTGTCTGTGAAGTCATCGCGGTACACAAAATCCTTACCCGTATTGTAAGGCGGGTCGATGTAGATCATCTTCACTTTCTTGTGATAAGACTTCTGCAGCAACTTGAGGACTTCCAGGTTGTCACCTTCGATGAAGAGGTTGCGCGTCGTATCCCAATTGACTGACTGCTCGGGGCAAGGACGGAGCGTGCCGTCGGGCGGCGCTTGAGCAATAAGTCCGGCGCGGCGCTTGCCGTTCCAGGTGAAGCTGTATCTCTCCGACCCCAGGCTTTGGCCGATACTAGGATCCAGTCCCTGCATGTGTCCCGCCCTCCTGAATGCACAGCCCCACCCGGCGCCGGATAATCGCCGACACCTTCTCTATGAACACCTGCGGGCCGGCCTTGAAGTCCTCAAGCCTTCCACTTTGCACCAGGATTTTCACAATCGTGCGCCGGGTTAGGGAGGTATCGTTCTGCAACTGGGTCACTATGTCGGGCAACGGATGACCATGAGCCTCATGTATCTCGGCGCTGACGCGAACGTCTCCTGCCCCGATCCCGCCGCGACCCATCCCGAGTCGCGCTTTCCGTATCATAGGTCCCGTGTGATCTATCGCCGGCATCCGCCGGATTTCGCCGGCGCACCGCCTAATCAGCTCATCTGTATCGAATGTCACACGATACCCAGTGTTGCACTCCTGCTTCGGCCCCGGCTCTGGGCTTGTGCCGACACCATTCGACCCGCCCGGTCCGACTTGCCTCCGTTCGGCCGCGTTCTTGACATTGAGCCGACGCGCTTCGCCCAGTCGGACCCCTGTATCCTCTTCGATCTCGCTCTGCAGCTGCCGGACGAACTCCGCATATGACTGGTTGGCCACGACAGTCAAGGTGTTCACATCGAAGCCGTAAACCCGCTCGCCGTCCTGGTTCACGGCAAGGCGCAGACCGCGCCCTATCTCCTGCCTTTTCTTCATCGCAGAGACCGTGTCGTTCAGCGTGCAGATCTGAAACACGTTGGGATTATCCCAGCCCTCCCTGAGAGCTGAGTGAGAGAAGATGAACTTCAGCCCAGACTCGAAGCTTGCCAGCTTCTCCTTGTCCCTCATGATCAGCTGGTACGCGCTCTCGTCGGCCTGCGCAACACCATCGCCCCGCGACTCCCTGAACATATCCCGGCCTGCCGCGTCCCTTCTCCTGTCGATGGCGAAATACCCGTTGTGCACGCTCTCAGCCGCAGCCGCCGGGTCAGCCCCTTCCGGCAGCGAACGGTACTTAACGTCGCCCATCGCCTTTACGTACTCCTCCTCGAACATCTGCGCATACTTGCCCTTACGCGGATTGCCGTCCTCGTCGTACCAACGGTAGTTGGCGACCCGATCGATAAAGAACAAGCTGAGCACCTTGACGCCCCTTGGCCGGAGCATCAATTCCTTGTCCAGGTGCTCCCGGATGGTAGTCCGTATCTGAATGCGCTTGTACTCGCCATCGTCTAGATCACCGATAGGCTGGTTCAGCCGCACAGCCTCAGGCCATCGGGCGAGCATGATGTGCTCATTACCCCTCTCACAGCAGATATTCTCGACGATGTAGCCGGTGTAGACATCCCGACTGCCCGAGACCTCCTGCAGGTCGTCGCCGCAGCGGACGGATCTGGCCACGCGCCTGACCGCGCCACCCCTGTGCAGCGCATCCAGCTCAATCCTGGCAGTGATCGAACCTCTTGTGTTGTCTACACCCAGTAGCCTCACATACGGCCTGCTCGGCCCGTGGCTTGCCTCGACACTTGCCACCTCAACCTGCTTGACCAGCTTGCGCTGGTACGCATCGACCGGATCCAACCTGTACATCATGTTGTGCCTCTCCACGTGGGTGGCGGAGTACCGCAGGGTGCACAGCGGATGAAGCGACGCTATGGCCTCAGCGCTTTTGGCCGTCGTATCTACGCTCTGCGGTTCATCAATGATGACGATCGGGCTCGTGCCCTGGATGAACTCGATTGGGCGAGCGCCCATCATCCGGTCGTGCGAACGATGGATGATGTTGGCCCTATGCTCTTTTTCTGGGTCGACGAAGCTCTTGCGGAATGCATCGATGTTGATGATCATGATCTGTATGTAGTCGCTCGTGGCGAAGTTCCGCACCTGACTGAGGCTGGCGGGATCGTAGATGAAGTGGTCAAACCGAACGTTATCATACAGCCCGCGCATATGCTCCTCGACCATCTGGAGCGACTTCGCGACCCCTTCCTTGATCGCGATAGACGGCACGACAATTATGAATTTGAGAAACCCGTATTCCCGGTTGAGCTCGAAAATGGTCCTCAAGTAGACATATGTCTTGCCGGTGCCCGTCTCCATCTCCACAGTGAAGTTCATGCCGGAAACCGTATCAGACAGAGCTAGCCCATTGCAAAGCTGAATGGCCCTCACATTCTTCAGTATCTCTTCCTCTGATAAGCGGAGACGGTTCCCGATGACCAGATCGCCCGCGAAGTCGGCCCGGCAGTCTTCCTGACCCGCAAAGATCTGAACAACCGAGTCGATCGCATCGCGCTGATAGTCAAGATCTGGGTCGAACTTGATCTTCAACTGCTTCACCTCGCAGCTTGAAAACGCGGTATCCCAAGTCGAGCGCGGTGCCATGCGCCTCGTCGGCGCGCAGGCGTGCGATCACCCGTCGGATGCGCTCTTTGCAGATGTCGAAGATTGTGTTGTAACCATTCTGGGCTGCCACTGAGTCATGAGGGCAGGGCTCAGGCAATTGAACCAGGATGAACCGACGGCTGCCGCCATCCTCCGCATTCTGCTCCAGGACCGCCTGGGCCGTCGTTCCTGAACCTGCGAAGAAGTCGAGGTAAATGCCATCGCGTCCGCCCAGCCACTGCATCAGCCGCCGCACCAGCTCCGGAGGTTTGGCAAACTCGAAGAAATCGTCGAGCCCCAGGCTCTTGAGGGCGGCCGTGCCCAGATCGTTAGTGATGTCGTCAAGGTAGTCGCGGGGGCGAATCCCGTCATTCAGTCTGTCCTCAAGATAGTATTTGGTGTAGACATTCCATTTCGACGGCGACCCGTCGGGCGTCACGAGAGGGCTACGAGCGGACTTCTTGAAGACCAGAAGATGCTTCTTCGCAAGGTACGACTCGCGGCTCCAGCGCCACACCCGGTCGCGGCGACTTGCCGGCTTTACCTGAGCCCCATCGGCAACTTCATCAGGAAAGACTTCGCCGGGAGGGATGGCGAACGACCCGTCGGGGCAGGCGATCCAGTATCGCTGATTGGGACGCGGGTCGAGAGCCGCCTGGTACAGACCGACCGTGGCGTACCGACCTCGCCCGTCGCGCTCCCTGAAACGCGAAGCGTACGCAGGGTCTACTACGTCCATGAAAGGAGCGACACATTCGGCTCTGCAGGCGTAGACCAGCACATAGTCTTTGGACGGCGCAAAGTGAGTGCCCTTGTTCGACGTCTTCTTGGCCACGCGAGCCACACAGCCTAGGCAGCTGCCCTCCCCGAACAACTCATCGCAGATAATCCTGAGGTTCGCCACTTCATTGTCGCCGATGGAGATGAAGATAACACCGTCCTCGCAAAGCAAGTTGCGCGCGAGCTTGAGGCGCGGGTACATCATGTTCAGCCAGTCAGTATGGTACCTGCCCGAGGTTTCCGCGTCGGCTCGCAGCAGGCGCCCACTAGCGTCGGCCTGTCCGGTCAGCTGGAGATAGCTTGCGACGCTGTCGCGGAAGTCGTCGCGGTATATGAAATCGTTGCCCGTGTTGTATGGAGGGTCGATGTAGATCATCTTGATCTTCCCCTGATACTCGTTGAGCAGTAGCTTCAGAACCTCCAGGTTGTCCCCTTCGATCAGGAGATTCTGAGTCGTATCCCAATCGACCGACTCCTCAGGGCTCGGCTGGAGCGCCCCGACCGAAGGGGCCTGGGCAATGCGTCGGGCACGGCCCTTGCCGTTCCAGGTGAGGCGATAGCGCTCGTGCCGATCATCCACACAAACGCCAAGCAACCCGCGCAGAATATCGAAATCGATCCTTCCCTCGGTGAATGCCTCCGGGAAAGCATCCTTGAGTATGCTGATACTACGTTCCAAAGAACTCATCGACGACCCACCTGTCTTGGAATCCACTCGGCCCCTGCCGATACCGTAAACCTCGCAGCGCTCAGCATAAGAGTATCATAGTTGAACTTGCATTTCCTGGGCCTCTGTATGAATGCCGGCGATGCTCTCCCGTGCAAGTGCAAGACCCCGCGACAAAGCAGGATTACCTGCATGGGCCGTAAACAATGGATTTCCTTCGTATCTATTAGTTGTGCTCAAGGCAGGATAAGTGTGCCTTGCCTAGAATCCTCTATTCATATGATATATCTTCTGCCATTGGAATCGACGCGTGTTATCTAAAGGAGCAGGTGTCATGAAGAAACGTACGGGCACGTCCGACTCCCTTCTACAAGCTGGCGTGCTGGTCGGGGCTCTGGTTCTGGCACTCTTGGTTGGAGCGGGGCTGATCCTGCTGGCTCGCGCGAATCCCATCACTGCATACAAAGCGATGTTCACCGGGCCGGTCAGCGGCAAATACGGCATCACCGAAAGCCTGGTAAAGGCTACACCACTTCTCCTGGTAGGCCTCGGAATCGTCATCTCGTTCAGGAGCGGAATCCTCAACATCGGGGGCGAGGGGCAGATGGTCGCCGGTTCGCTGGCAGGCGCAGCTGTTGCCCTGGCTTTTCCGAGTTGGCCTGCAATAGTGCTGCTGCCCATGACGCTAATCGCGGGTGTGCTCGCGGGGGCATTATGGGGCGGAATTGCCGGCTGGCTCAAGGCCCGGCTTTCGGTGAACGAGATACTCAGCACCGTAATGCTCAACCAAATCGCCTTCCAACTCAACCTCTACCTGATCCGCGGTCCGATGATCGACCCACAGGAAGTGGCCTACGGCACCGGGTGTCCCCAAACAGCTCTGCTGCCCAGATCGATCTGGCTTCCCCGGATCATTCGCGGCACACGGTTTCACTGGGGACTGGTGATCGCCATCGCCTTCGCGATACTGGTCTACATCTTCCTTTGGCGCACCACAATCGGCTACCGGATGCGCGCCTCAGGCGCCGGCCCTCAGGCTGCAAAAGCCGCTGGAATCAGGGTTGAAAACTACCAAATACTTGCCATGGCCTTTGCGGGAGGCTTCGCGGGGCTGGCTGGAATCGTAGAAGTGCTTGGCGTGCATCACAGGGTCCTCGAAGGGCTCTCCGGCGGTTACGGCTTCAGCGGAATCGTGGTCGCGCTGTTCGGGCGCCTTCATCCCCTAGGCTGCATCCCAGCTTCCATACTCTTCGGCGCGCTCACTCTGGGCGCCGACATGATGCAGAGGGCGGTGCAGATACCGGCCGCCATCGTCATGGCCATACAGGGGCTAGTTGTGCTATTCGTGGTCGGAAGCGACTTGCTCATCCGCAGGCCCGATCTACTCCGTAGCCGCCGGATGTCAGGCGGCTCAGCAGGCGTTGCGGGAAAGCAGGGTATGGCAAGGCAGGGCAAGGGGGTGAGCAACTGATATGGCCACTATCTCAAGCCAAGGGATAATCGTCGGGATACTTGCTACCGGGATCAGGCTCGCTGCACCATTCCTCTATGCGTCGCTGGGCGAAATGTTCGCGCAGCGCTCCGGGGTGTTTAACCTCGGGCTCGAAGGCATCATGATGATGGGAGCCTTCGCAGGATTCATGACCTCGCTGGGCACCGGCAGTCCGTGGCTCGGCGTGCTGGCCGCAATCGGAGTCGGAGCTGCATTAGGCCTGCTCATGGCCTTCATCAGCGTTACCATGCAGGCCGAACAAGGCATCTCCGGCATTGGCCTACACATGTTCTGCTGGGGCCTGTCAGGGCTGCTTTTCCGAGTGTATCTCGGGTTCATCACATCATGTAAGGGTTTCGGCCCATGGAACATCCCGGTACTGTCGAAGATCCCGTTTCTCGGCCCTGTGCTGTTCCAGCACAACTGGATGGTCTACTTCTCGTTGTTGCTCGTTCCGGTATCCTGGTTTGTGCTGTACCGCACAACCTGGGGGCTCAAGGTGCGCGCAGTGGGCACCACACCGCAAGCCGCCGACACATTGGGCGTCAACGTCAACGCCATCCGATATCAGTGTGTGGTGCTGGGAGGCGCCATGGCCGGGCTTGCCGGGGCCTTCCTGACTGTTGGTCAGGCTAACATGTACGCCGATAACATCACCGCAGGCCGCGGTTTCATCGCCGTCGCCCTGGTGTATTTCGGCAGGTGGAGCCCTGTGGGCATCCTTCTTGGCTCGCTCCTCTTCAGCATGATGAACGCACTCCAATTATGGATTCAGGTGCTCGGCATCAGTTTCCCATACGAGTTCGCAGTGATACTGCCATATGTCATGACCATCGCAGCTCTGGCAGTAGCTGTCAGGCGAGTGTGGGCCCCAACCGCCCTCGGCAAGCCGTTCCGAAGGGAAGCTGGCTAGCCGATCGAGGTTGGGGCGGATCAGGCGGTGTCGTCGTCGACAGCCGCGGCGGTCGACGCACAAATACGTCAGGAGGTGTCTACTGTGAGGAAAAACCGCATAGTTCTCGTAGCGTTTCTAGCTTTGGCGACACTCATGGTCTTCGGGGCGGGCTACGGCTACGGCGCCCCCGCTAAGAAGATCCGCATCGCCATGCTCATGGCGAGCACCATCGACGACATGGCATGGAGCCAGTCGATGTACGAAGGACTCAAGGCTGTCCAGAAGGAGATGGGCGCCGACAAGCTGGAGTTTGTTACGAGCGAACGGATGGGCAACCCTGTGGACGCGGGCGCCGCAATCCGGCAATATGCTGACCAGGGATTCGACATCATTATCGCTCATGGCGCTCAGTATCAGAGCGTGCTCATGGAACTTGCTCCCGACTTCCCCAAGACCACTTTCGCCTATGGAACCGGGTTCACCACCGCGCCCAACATTTTCGCATACGACCCCCAGGCCCAGGAGGGCGCGTATCTTCTCGGCATGGTCGCCGCCTTGATGTCAAAGACAGGCGTTGTGGGAATCGTCGGCCCGGTGGAGTCGGGTGATGCGATCAAGTATAACTACGGCTTCCAGCAAGGCGTGGCTGCGGGGAATCCCAATGTGAAAGTGCGCATAGCCTACACCGGTTCTTTCGGCGACATAGTCGGCGCCGGCGAGCTAGCTAAGGTCCACATGGACGCCAAAGCCGACGTGCTGACGGGATCGTCTCAGCAGGCAGTGGGAGCCGCTCGCGCAGTGGCCGAAAGGTCCGGCGTGTACTGGATGTCCACCGACATGGACCAGGCTTCCCTCGCGCCCGATCATGTTCTCGCGGCGCAGGTGTACCACTGGGAGAAAGTCGTCAAGGATATGATCAACTATCGTGCCCAGGGAATCCTGGGCGGAAAACACCTTACGCTGACCTTTGCCGACGGTACCCTGGAGCTGCGTTTCAACCCGAAACTAACAAACAAGATACCCAAGGCCGTGCTTGACCGCGTAGAGAAGGCCAAGCAAGACATCATCTCCGGCAAGCTCAAAGTGGAACTGCCCAAGGCTGGAGGCAAGTAATATCCGGTAAGCGGTTGCAGTAGCTCAGCAGGCGGTTCTAGTAGCCCAGCAAGCGGTTGAGGAGTGCGATATTCATGGGATCGACATCGGGGCCTCGCATCAAACACGTGAAGATGCGCCAGATAACGAAGACCTTCCCCGGGGTTCGGGCCAACGATTGCGTTGACCTCGATATCAACTCCGGTGAGGTGCTTGCGCTTCTAGGCGAGAACGGCGCGGGCAAGACCACGTTGATGAAAGTGCTATACGGGCTGTATCGACCCGACTCCGGGCAGATACTGGTCAACGGAGAGGCAGTGACGATCAACTCTCCGCGTGATGCTATAGCCCTGGGCATCGGCATGGTACACCAGCACTTCATGCTCGTCCCCAGCCTCACTGTGGTCGAAAACGTCGTGCTCGGCCTGCAAT
>Ga0116189_1001237_pt1 | contig 20431 bp, 11 predicted proteins | sample AD_JPNTR3_MetaG_FD_89895 | JGI IMG/M metagenome (GOLD analysis project Ga0116189, IMG submission 89895) | Active sludge microbial communities of municipal wastewater-treating anaerobic digesters from Japan - AD_JPNTR3_MetaG | ecosystem: Engineered > Bioreactor > Anaerobic > Digestate | place... | reverse complement strand
GGGTGCCGGCAGGCTCCTCGCCGCTGCTCGTGTTCCTGGACGAGATTCAGGAGGTACCCGAGGCGGTGGCGATGTTGCGCTTTTTCCAGGAGGAACGTCCGGACCTGCATGTCATTGCCGCCGGGTCGCTACTTGAGACGGCACTCGAGGCCGCGGCGATCTCCTTTCCGGTGGGGCGTGTGCAGTATTTGTACGTCAGGCCCCTGGCCTTTGCCGAGTTTCTGGCGGTCATGGGAGAGGATGCCGCCAGGGAGGCGTTGTTCACCGTGCCGGTCCCCGCGTTTGCCCACGCCCACCTGCTGAACCTGTTCCACTCCTATGCGCTCGTCGGCGGCATGCCCGAGGCCGTCCTGTGTTACCGCGATGGCGGGCGCGACCTGCAGGCAGTTAACCGGGTCTATGCCGATCTCCTCTCGGCCTTCCGCGACGACATTCCAAAGTACGGCCGCACGGCGACGCAACGGCGACTGCTGCTGCACGCCCTGGAAAGCGCGCCCCTTGTGGCGGGATCACGGGTGACGTTTCAAGGATTCGGCGGCTCGGACTACCGCTCCCGTGAAATGGGGGAGGCCTTGCGTACCCTTGAGCGTGCCCGTCTGCTGGAACTCGTCTATCCGACAGTCCAGGGGGTGCCGCCGCTGATGCCGGACCGCCGGAAGGCGCCCCGGTTGCAGTTCCTCGACGTTGGCCTTGTTTGCCACATGGCTGGATTGCAGCGGCACCTGATCGGCATCCGCGACCTGTCGGATGTATACAGGGGACGCCTGATCGAGCAGGTCGTCGGCCAGGAACTCAAGGCCATCGATGCCCGTGCCGATCTGCCGCTGATCTTCTGGGTGCGTGATAAGGCGCAATCCCAGGCCGAGGTGGATTTCCTGTTGCAAACAACCGCAGGAGTGGTGCCGGTCGAGGCCAAGTCCGGCACGGCCGGCAAGCTCCGGTCGCTGCATGAGTATCTTTCGCGCTATCCCGCGCCGCTGGCGGTACGTGTCTATGGCGGGATGTATGAGGAACACCCGGTTCAGGTTGGCGAGAAGACCTGCCGTCTGGTCAATGTGCCGTATTATGCAACAGGGTTGCTGCCCCGCTATATTGCCTAAGCCGAGACCACCCTAGATCATGGTGCATGACCTTCGCACACCCCTTGCCACCAACCGATTGCGCGCGTCGTCCCAATTTTTGTTTACGAAAAGAAACGATATTGTTATCTTTCGTATATGAAATTTGAGGAACTGGTGGAGCCCCTTCATACCGCGCAAAAAAATCCTTTCCATCTCGCGGATGCGTATGCGCAGCTATTGGGCGTTCAGCCGGCTTCCGTTCTCGAGCCCGGCGTCCCCTACCACACCGGCTTCCATTGGACCGAGCGCCACCTGCAGTGCCTCTGGTACGACGAGCGTTATCGTCCCCGCAGTTTTCCGTTACCTGGCGGCGAAACCGCGCAGGTTCTCAGTCCGGGCGAGTGGAATCTGGAGGCCGGGCCGGACTTTCTCAATGCCACGCTCTTGATCCAGCCGGGCGACCGCCGGTTGTGTGGCGACATCGAAGTGCATGTGCGTCCGACCGATTGGGATACGCACGGCCATCAGACCGATCCCGCCTACGACCGCGTTGTGGCGCATGTCACGTGGTTTGCGGGGCCGCCGCCCCGCTCGCTGCCCGCGCATGTTTTGCCGCTCGCGCTCGCGGAACCGATCGCAGCCATGCCGGGACTCTCGCTGGATGACATCGACCTGAAAGCCTACCCGCACGCCGCGCTGCCGGCCACGCCGCGACCCTGCGAAGCGCGGCTCAAGAACGACCCCGACCGCGCACGCGCCCTGCTCGCCGCCGCCGGTCATTACCGGCTCCAACTCAAGGCGGCGCGCCTCCGCGCCCGGCTGGCGCAGACCGGCGACCGCCATCAGCTCTTCTACGAAGAGGTCATGGCCGCCTTGGGCTATAAACACAACCAAATGCCCTTCCGCCACCTTGCACGTTTATTGCCAGTCGCATCACTGGGCGTATCACGCGAAAACGCCTATGCCCGTCTGCTCGGCGCGGCGCGGCTGTTGCCGCAGCCCGAAGACGCGACCGACCCCGAAAGCCAGCGCTTCATTCGCATGTTGTGGGATCTCTGGTGGCGTGAGTCGTCCGCCGAATTACCGGATGACGTGACATGGCGCCTGCACAACCTGCGCCCGCAGAACGCGCCGGTGCGCCGGCTCGCGGCGGCCGCCAGCCTCTTCAGCGGCATGTTCACCATACGCCACGAACTCGACCGCCTGACCGTCACCGATGGCGCGACGTGGCACGCCAAAGCGCTCGAGTGTCTGACCGCGCGTTGCGCCTGGCCCTTCTGGAACGTCCGCCTGACCCTCACGTCAGCCCCGGAAAAGAAGGAGACCGCCCTGCTGGGCACTGCACGCGCGGCGGCCATTGTCACGAACGTGCTGCTGCCTTTCGCGGCCGCCGAAGGCACACTGCCGGACGGCGCGACCACCCGGCTGCCGCCAGAAGATATCTCCGCCCCGATGCGCCTGACCGCCCTGTATCTGTTCGGGCGCGACCACAATCCCGCCGCCCTGTATGCCGACAACGGACTGCTCCAGCAGGGCCTGCTGCAAGTCTATCTCGACTTCTGCCTCAACGCCAAGCCCGGCTGCGACGCCTGCGCCCTGTGCGACGCGCTTTAGATTTAGGATTAGATAATTTGAAAAGTTACCGGAAAAGTAGGATGGCGTATTGACAAAAGACGTCCAGACGTCTATCGTACTCCTATGTCCAATCCGCAAAAAAGATTACAACCAGGTCGTGTCAGAGACGCCATCATAAACACCGTCAAACAAGCCCAACGCCCGCTTTCCGTTAAAGAGATCGTCGAATCCGTCAGGCAAACTCTCGGAGACGTGCCGACCTCTTCAATCCGTTCTTATCTCAGACTGAACACGCCCGATGTCTTTGTAAGAGAATCACGAGGATATTACTCATGCTCCTTCGTCCAGCCTGAACTTATCGACTCCTTTGAGTCAGTACCCTCAAAAGTTGATCTGCTTACATCTAAAAAAGTTGGGGGCAACGCAATCTTGTATCACGCCGACTGTTTCGACTGGTTGGCCCGACAATCGCCAAACAGCATCCATGCTATTGTCACTGATCCGCCTTACGGCCTGTTTGAATACTCTGAAAAACAGATAACCAAACTTCGCAGTGGCAGAGGGGGTGTGTGGCGGATTCCACCGTCGTTCGACGGACACATGCGATCTCCGCTTCCTCGCTTCACAGTCCTTTCCGCAGACCAGCTCCAAGACCTACGCACCTTTTTCACCGAATGGGGGCGTACACTGCTACCGAGACTCGTTCCAGGGGCAAATGTTATTGTCGCATCCAATCCCCTGTTGTCTTACATTGTCTCAGATGCTTTGGCCAGCGCGGGGCTTGAGCGTCGTGGCGAGATAGTCAGATTAACAATGACCATGCGAGGGGGAGACCGTCCGAAGGCTGCTCACGAGGAGTTCTCCTGTGTCAGCGTCATGCCGCGTTCCATGTGGGAACCTTGGCTTGTCTATCGCAAACCTGTCGAAGGGCGTGTTCAAGACAACCTACGTAAATGGGGCACTGGGGGTTTCCGTCGCCCTGAAAAAGACAAACCGTTCGGTGATGTGATCGCCTCCGCGCCAACACGGAAAGCAGAACGTGAAATCGCCCCCCACCCGAGTCTCAAACCTCAAGCCTTCTTGCGACAGCTCGTCCGAGCAGCACTGCCCCTCGGCAAAGGAGTCGTCGTTGACACCTTTGCCGGCTCAGGCTCCACTCTCGCCGCCGCTGAAGCGGTCGGTTATGAAAGTATTGGGATTGAGAAGGACGAGACCTACTTCAACTTAGCCTGCAAAGCCATCCGACGTCTTGCGGCGTACGAGCCGAGTGACGGCACCTTTTCGTCATCGTCACGCCCCCAGACGGTAAATCCAGTTTCTACGGAGCTTCGTGATGCCGTCACGATGTAAGGTTGCCGTGCGCGTTCCAAGTTCACCGCGCGCGTTCTTACGAAAGTCCTCCACCGTCACCAGACCCAAGTAGATTTCGGTAAAAGTCATTGGGCGACGATTCTTGGCGGGCTCTGTTTCGTTGTCAACGTTATAGACAAATACGCACATCCACTGGTTACGGGCACCATGCGTATCAACAGCGCCACCAGATTTTCGCGTCGTTTTGATCTCGATCCCCTGTTCGCCAGCCTTAACCTCATTCTTCGGATACACACCTCGAACAATCAAATCAGGGTGACCGTTGAAGTAGGCGTTTTCGCAAAGTGTTCGAGAGTGCTTTGCCAGACTCGCAGTCAGCATGTCTGAGAGAACGCCCGACATTATTGCAGGACGCAACATATCATCCAATCGGCGAAGCCCCTTTGCCAACAAGGCCGAGTTAACATCAAAAAAGAAATCGTAGACATCCTGTACAGCCATACGGAAGTCATCGAGCCGTAACTCGAACGGCAACTGCGCTTGCGCATTGAACTCCCCTTGATCAAGCGTGTTTTTTACGATCATCTTATGACGTGCCTTTTCCTACATCTTCACGATTTTGACCGTCACCGCGTGGCCATTGAGATCGCAGGCGTCGCCGGTGACCGCGCCGAACTCCAGGTGCTTGCACAGCGTCTCGGTCTGGACATAATCGGTGAAGGCGTCGATGGCGGCGCGCACCTCGTCATCGCACGCGACGGTCACGGCGATGCGCTGCGTCACCTCGAAGCCCGCCTCCTTGCGCAGGTTCTGTACGCGGCTCACGAACTCGCGCGCCAAGCCTTCCTGCACGAGCGCAGGCGTCAGCGCCGTCTCAATGCCAACGAGAACATCGCCTTCGGAGGCCACCACCATGCCCGCCTTGGGCGTGCGCTGCACCACCACGTCGTCAGCGCCCAACTCGACAGAGAGCCCCGCCGCCTCGATGGTCACCGGACGGTCGGCGGCCAACTCCGCCGCCTGTTCCGAAGAGAGACGCGCGATCGCCGCCGCCACCGCCTTCATGTTGGCACCGAACTTCGGACCCAGCTTGCGGAAATCGGCTTTGACCGACACATCGGCCATGGCGGTTTCATCGTTGCCGAACGCAACCGTCTTGATGTTGAGTTCGTCCGTGATCAAATCTTCGAAGCCTTCCAGCATCGCGCGGATTTCGGGATTGGCCGAGACGACATGCAACGCCGCCAGCGGCTGTCGCACTTTGAGGTCGTTCTCCGTACGGAGCTGCCGACCGAGCCGCACCACGGTCTGCACCAATGCCATGCTACGCTCAAGCGCCGCGTCGCGCGCCGCCGTGTTGGCCGTCGGGAAGTCGCACAGATGAACCGATTCCGGCATCGACGCCCCCTTGAGATTGCGATAAATGTTTTCGCTGATAAAAGGTGTGAAGGGCGCGGCAACCTTGCAGAGCTGCACCAGCGCATACCGCAGCGTGCGGTAGGCGTGCATCTTGTCGTCATCGTTCTGCGATTTCCAGAAACGCCGACGGCTGCGCCGGATGTACCAGTTGGTGAGGTCCTCGACAAAATTCACGAACGGACGCACCGAACGCTGAAGGTCATAGTTGTCCATCGCCTCGGTCACATCCTGAATCAGCGTCTCCAGCGAACTGATGATCCAGCGGTCAAGCACATTCGGGCTCGACGGCGTCACCAGCTCCTCATCATAAAACCCATCGACATTGGCGTAGGTCACAAAGAAGCTGTAGGCATTCCACCAGGGAATCAACAAATCGCGGAGCGTCTGCTTCACGCCGCTTTCAGAGAAACGCAGATTTTCCGCGCGCACGACCGGCGAGTGGATCATGTAGAGGCGCAACGCATCCGCACCGTAGGCGTCCAGAATGTGCGTGGGATCCGGATAGTTTTTCAGGCGCTTGGACATTTTCTTGCCGTCCTCGGCCAGCACCAACCCGTTCACCACCACGTTCTTAAACGGTGCGCGATCAAAGAGACAGGTGCCGAGCACCATCAGCGTGTAGAACCACCCCCGCGTCTGATCCAAGCCTTCCGCGATAAAGTCCGCCGGGAAGAATGTGGAGATGTCCTGCCCGCCCTTCCTTCTCTTCTCCCCAACTCCTAACTCCTCACTCCTAACTCCTAAATCCCCGAAGGGGTAATGCTGTTGCGCGTACGGCATGGAGCCCGATTCAAACCAGCAGTCCAACACCTCGGGGGTACGGCGATAGGTTTTGCCGTCGCGGCGAATCACCACCTCGTCGACAAAGTGCTTGTGCAGATCGGTCACGCGCTGCCCGGACAATTCCTCCAGTTCCGCCACCGAACCGACGCAGATCATGTCCGACGGATCCTGTTCGTTGATCCAGACCGGAATGCACGATCCCCAGAAGCGGTTGCGGCTGATGTTCCAATCGCGCGCCTCGCTCAGCCAATTGCCGAACCGCTTGTCGCCGACATAATCCGGCATCCAATGTACCGTGTCGTTGTTGCGCGTGAGCCGCTCGCGCAGATCCTCGACGCGGACGTACCACGCCTCGATAGCGCGGTAGATCAGCGGCGTGTCGGTGCGGTCGCAGAACGGGTAGCTGTGGACGATCGTTGTCTGATGCACCAGCTTCCCTTCCTGCTTCAGACGCTTGATCAAATCTTTGTCGCAATCTTTGCAGAAGCGGCCTTGGTATTCAGGCAGTTTGTCCGTGAATTGGCAGACCGAATCGAGCGGGTCAGCCATGACCGTGATTCCCGCCTCCTTGCAGACGCGGAAGTCGTCTTCGCCGTACGCTGGTGCGATGTGCACCAGACCCGTGCCATCTTCGGTACTGACGAAGTCATCATTCAAGACGCGGAACGCGCCCTCATCCGCGTACTCTGCAAAGTACGGGAAGAGCGGCTCATAGGTCCATCCTTTCAGGTCACGCCCCTTCAGCCGCGCCAGAATCTGATACTCCTCCGGATGCTTGTAGTAGACATCGAGGCGCGCCTCGGCCATCACGAAACACGTGTCGGCGGCGGTATCGCGCACCACCACGTAGTCGATCTCCGGCCCGGCGCAGATTGCGAGGTTTCCGGGCAGCGTCCACGGCGTGGTGGTCCAGATCAACAGGTTCGTTTTACCCCAGGCCGGATCGGCACCGGACAACACCTTGACGCGCACCGTGATCGAGGGATCCTGCACGTCCTTATAGTTGTTGCCGGCCTCGAAATTGCTGAGCGGGGTGCTGAGCTTCCAACTGTACGGCATGATGCGGTAGGACTTGTAGACGCGCCCCTGCTCCCACAGTTGTTTGAAGACCCACCAGATGCTCTCCATGAACGTCGGATCCATGGTCTTGTAGTCATTGTCGAAATCCACCCAGCGCCCCATGCGTGTGACGGTCTTACGCCACTCATTGACATAGGTGAGCACCATCGAGCGGCACTGCTCGTTAAACGCGGCCACGCCGAGCTGACGGATTTCATGCGCGCCGCTGACCCCCAGTGCCTCCTGTGCCAGCGCTTCGATCGGCAGTCCGTGGCAATCCCAGCCGAAGCGGCGCTCCACGTAATATCCGCGCATGGTCTGGTAGCGCGGCACGATATCCTTGATCGTCCCCGCCAGCAGGTGACCGTAGTGCGGCAGGCCCGTCGCAAAGGGCGGTCCGTCATAAAACACATACGCGTCCTTATCGCGGTTGCGGCCGAGACTCTTCTTAAAGGTGTCGTTCGCCTCCCAATACGACAGCGTCTCGCGCTCCATCGCAGGAAAATCAGACTTGTTGGAAACCGGTTGAAACATGATGCGCCTTTCCTCGTAAATGTCCGCGATTATAGCAGATCATCCTTGTGGCGTGAACGGCCAATCCCGGCGGAGAAGTAATGGGTAATAGGTAAGAGGTAATCAAAATCGCTATCGCTATCGCCGCAAGTCGCAGGTCGCGGGTCAAGCGCTCTTGTTGCGGCCACGCAGTGGCCCGCAACCGTGAGAGTAAAAGCGTTGTTCGGATTTGTTTAACCACAGAGGCGCAGAGACGCAGAGTTTTTTGGGAGATGGCGCTCTCGGTTTCTTGGAACCGCCAAGATGCCAAGAACGCCAAGGTTTTTTTAGGGGCCTTACCACGAAGTCACGAAGAAGGAAAAAAACATTAAAAAACTCTCTGTGCCTCCGTGCCTCTGTGGTTCCCTTGATCCTTGCCGAGCACTGCCCCCTAAAAAAACTTCGTGTCTTTCGTGCCTTCGTGGTGAAAAACTCACTTCGGCGTTCAGCGGCACTCACCGATAAATGTCACTTCGGTGACCCATGGCGATAACCGTGACCACAAGCCGTGCATCGTGAATCTCATAGATCACACGGTAGGCTCCAACACGGATTCGCCATGCAGGGCGTCCAGAAAGTTTGATGCATCCGGCAGGACGTGGATTCGCGGCTAGAGCTCGAATCGCAGCAACGATACCGGGCTGGGCACTACGCTCAATTCCTGCAAGTTGCTTTTGGGCAACGCGCAGAATATCGATCTCATAGATCACGCCTGACAATCCTGTTCGATCTCTCGAACGGCCAGTTCGAAGGGGATCTTGTCGGCAGCATGGCGCTGGGCTTCGTCGTATGCGCGGATATCGTCCAGCTCCTCCAGCTCACTAACGATGTGTTCCCATTCGTCCGCCGTCACCAGAACCGCCTTGCGCTTCTGGTGTTTGTCGACAACGTATTTTGGACTTAAAGTTATCACGGTATCACCACGAAGTCATTATGGCCGACTCACTCGCCTAAATCAACCCCTCTTTGTACAATTTCTCCAAACCACGAACCACACCAAATACACGAAAACAGCGCCGTGCCTTTTCGTATCCATTCGCGTGATTCGCGCAATTCGCGGTTGAAAAGCCGAGCCGTGCCTTTTCGCGTATTTCGTGTTTTTCGTGGTTAAAATTTACTTCGACGTTCTGAGTTCAGCGTTCAGCGTTCCCAAAAAATCACGAAAAAATGTCTTGCGCGGTTTCCCGCAGTTTTCCGATTTTTTCGGTTGACTTTTATCCCCCCCCGCACAATGTGTGCCAACCATGGGGTCGGCATTTCCCCAGTCAAGCCCATAAGCGTGTAACGATCTGAAATCACTGGAAAAAGTAAACGAGAGAGGATGATGTCCGATGAACGAAACACTTGGAACAAAGACTAACGAGAAAACGATCTTTGCTATAAGAGGCGTGAAAGACACGGGAAAGACGCAGACCATTAGGAAGATTCACAGGTTGCTTGAGAAAGCTTATCCCACGGCAAAGGTTACATGGGTCTATCCAAAAGAGGATCCCTTAAATTCCCCTCAAGACATTTGTCTGTTCATGGAAATAGACGGGGTGTGGATCGGAATAGAAAGTCAGGGTGATCCTAGCTGTCGTTTACCGGAAAGTTTAGAAATGTTTGCAAAACACCAACCGCCCTGCGCTGTGATCCTGTGCGCCACGCGAACACGCGGGGGGACAGTTTGGGCGGTTGACGGGCTTGAACACGCCTACGGATATAAAGCTGTCTGGATAGAAAAGGAAGATTACCAGAAAGACAGCAAGGACAACGATCAAGAGAACGCCGAATGCGCTAATCACATCTTCACGCAAATCGTACACCTGCTACCCCAAAAGCCGGCGCATTAACTCCTAACTCGTGGGTGGGTTCAGCCTTGTGAAAACCCACAACCTAGGTACAAATCCATGACCACAAAAACACGTATCATTCCCGCACTGCTCCTTTCCGCCATGCTACTGCCTCTCTCGGTGTCCGCCTACACCTACACCGTCAGCAACGGCAAGGCCACCATCACAAAATACAATGGCTCCGGAGGTGACGTCTCCATCCCTTCCTCCCTCAACGGCTATTCTGTCACCTCTATCGGCTACAAAGCCTTCTCTAGTTGCTCCTCCCTGACATCCGTCAACATCCCAGACAGCGTCACTTACATCGGGTCTTACGCCTTCTCCGCCTGCACATCCCTCACCAATGCCACCATCGGCAACAGCGTCACCTACATCGGTGAATACGCCTTCGACTACTGTCCCGCACTCACCTCCGTCATCATACCAGACAGCGTCACCTACATCGGTCGTCGCGCTTTCCAGCAATGCTCCTCTCTGACATCCGTCAACATCCCAGACAGCGTCACCCACATCGATGTAGGCACCCTCCAGCAATGCTCCTCCCTGACATCCATTACCATCCCAGACAGCGTTACCAGTATCAGCGCGGGTGCCTTTTCCGGTTGCACTCTTCTCTCCTCCGTTCTTTTCACCGGCAACGCCCCGACCATCTATAAGGACGCTTTTGAGGCCACTCCTGCCACCCTCTATTACTTCCCAGGTACATCTGGATGGGGCACCAGCGTCGCCGGTCGTCCTGCCAAACCCCTGCTCTCATATGACGAAAAGAACGGCGGTGCCACGATTACCAGCATAGACACTTCCTTCACCGGCAACTATGTGCCTCTCCCCCCAAAACTCGCCGGTCTCCCCGTTACCGCCATCGGCTCCTCCGCCTTCCGCTCCTGCATCGACCTCACCTCCATCACCCTCCCCGACAGCGTCACCACCATCGGACCTTATGCCTTCCACGGTTGTACGTCCCTCACCTCCGCCAACATTCCGGACGGTGTCACCAGCATCGGCACCTACGCCTTTTACAATTGCCATTCGCTTCAAGAGGTCACCCTTCCTGACAGCGTCACAACCATCGGCGACTATGCCTTCGCCTTCTGTTCATCCCTTTGGGACGTGATCATCCCCGATAACGTCAAACGCATCGGACGCGGGACGTTCTCCGGCTGTTACAGCCTCGAATCCGTCACCCTCCCGACCGGCATCACAGCCATCGGCGATGACGCCTTCTCCTACTGCGCCTCTCTCACCGCTATCGCCCTCCCCGACACGCTCACAACCATCGGCGACTATGCCTTCACCGGTTGTGATTCGCTCTCCTCCGTCACCATTCCTGCAGGCGTCACGTCAGTCGGTGACGACGCCTTCTCCTTCTGCGACTCCCTCACCTCCGTCCTCTTCACCGGTGACGCCCCGGACATCGGCACCTACGCCTTCGACAACACCCCCGCTACGCTCTACCATCTTCCCGGCACAACCGGCTGGTCATGCCCCCCCGCCGGTTATCCCGTTGTCTGCTGGAATCCGGCCTTCAGCCCTGCGTCACCGCCGCGCTTCGATTCCGGTGCGTTTTCTTTCACGCTCACCGGCAACGCCGACCTCCCCGTCCGCATCGAGGCGTGCGACAGCCTTGCCGCCCCGGTCTGGGCACCCGTCAGCGACACCACCATCCCCGCCTCCGGCACCCTCGACTTCACCGACCCCGACGCCGCCTCCCGTCCCTCGCGCTTCTATCGTGTGCGCTTCCCGCAATAACCTGAGCGTTTTTTTTCACACGGAGGCACGAAGGGCACAAAGGATTTGTGATTTGTGATCTAGGAGCCGCAAGTCGCAAGTCGCGGGTCAACCTCTCTTGTTGCGGCCACGCAGTGGCCCGCAACCGTGAGAGTAAAAGCGCTGCTCGGGTTTTGAAACCGCCAAGACGCCATGAACGCCAAGGGCACCCCTAGTTTTCATGAAGTTTCATGTGTTTCATGGTTTCATTTTCATACTTCGGCGTTGGACGTTCTACGTTCAGAGTTCAGCGTTCATTCCGTCTTATTTTTCCGGCACGAACAGGTTCAGCAGCACGCCGGGGCGGATGCCGAAGAAGGAGGCGCGCTTGCCGCGGCCGAAGCGTTCGTCGGCCACGTCGCCTTGATCGGCGGCAGCGACGACGATGGTCGGTTGCAACTCTGCCGGGATGTCTTCCACGCGATTCCAGTACCCCACGTTGCGGTACTTACGCAGATACCACGGCAGCGGCCAAGTGTCGGGTGTGGGCACGGCCAGCGCGATCAGGGTATCGGTGCCCTCGGCCTGCTTCGCAGCGCGTTCGATCTCGGCCACCAGATTCATCGCGTCGGTGCCGGTGTGGGCATAGACATACGGGTTGCGCGGATCGGCCGGCATCTTGAAACACGCGCGATGCGCCTGCATCACATGATGCCGCACCAGCACGGCGACGCCGAACAGGATGGCCAACTTTCCGCATAGATGCACTGCCGCGGGCAGCGGCCCCGTACGCTGGCCATCGGTCCGCGAAAAGGCCTTCCAGCACACTCCGATACCCACCCCGGCGAGCAGGATGAAGCCGTGCAGGAACGAGAGCGCGCACCATGGCGTCTTGTACGGGATCGCGCTGTAGAGCGCCGTCAGGGCCAGCGTGTAGACCGCCAAAAAACGCACCCAGCGCTGACGGCCCCGGGTCTCTTTGCTCGCCGCACTGTGCCGCCGAAACGGCAGGATGGACAATAGGATCGCCAGCGCCGCCGGCAACAACAGGCCGGCCTCGCTCCAGACGGGCCCACGTCCATATTTGAACCAGAAGATGATCTTCAGGTAAAAATTCCAGGGGTGCTGATGCTCCGGCACCGCTGTGGCCCGCGTGTGATAGGTCTGGTAGGTCGAGAAGAGCGCATCGTAGACACCACGCGGATAGGTGAAGAACGAGGAGTATAAGAGCACGGCCACAAACGCCGCCACACCGACCGCCACCAGCGCATCACGCGTACGCCACGCGCGCCACAGCCCGCCGAAGCCGCAGGCCGCGACCATCGCCACCGCCGCAGCGGCGAATGAGAGCACCACCGTCTCTTTGGTCGCAGCGGCCAGACCCGCGAACGCGCCGAAGGCCGCAGCCCAGACTAGAGTTTCTGGTTTCTGGTTTCGGGTTTCGGGTTTCGGGTTTCGGGTTTCGGGTTTCGGGTTTCGGGTTTCGGGTTTCGGGACAGAGAGTGCCGAGGCATAACGCACGGCGCACAACAGCATGCCGGTCAGGAAGGTGATCAGCATCGACTCCTGAATGAAAAAGCGGTTGTAGTAGACCATCGCCGGGGACACGACGGTGAGAAGCGCAGCGCTGTAAAGTCCGACCCGGTTGACGAACAGGCCGTGCCCGTTCGCGCATGAGCCCAGTCCCAACATCAGCAACAGCGTCAGCAGGCTGAACGTCACCGGCACCAGGCGGAAGTTCCACTCGGTCGTCTCGGCGAAGGTGTCCGCCGAAGCCCGGCAGAAGGGCCAGGCCGCGAAGTAGAGCGTCGGCCCGTGGTGGTCGGCGGGATCGTAGTGGTAATACCCCTGATCCAGCAGCAGTCCGGTCCGCACCGCCTGATTGGCCTCGTCGCCGTGCATCGGCCGCTGGTCGAGGCGCGGTACACGCAACACCAACGCGCCGATGATGATCGCGGCAACCGCCGCCCAACCTAACACGCGTGACAAGGCATATGTCATCTCATTATCTCCTCGGCCCCACTCCCGGCAGGCCGACCGGCCCTTGCTGCATCATCTGTCGCAGAATCGGCTCCGCCACCTGACGCAACATAGGGTTTTCTTGAATCCGTTGCAACGCTTGGGATTTGCCCAATTCGATCGCCTTGCGCAATGCGTGCTGCATCTGCTGTTGCTGTTGGCGCATCGCGCAGAGCGTCGCCATATCGAGCCATGCGCTCCAGTCATCCGGGCGGAGCAGCAGATAGCGCGAAAGCGGCACGATCATCTTGTCCGGCTGGCCGGCCTCGCCGTACACCCGCACAATCTCCATAAGCTGCTCAGCGGAGGCGGTGGACGGCAGGCGCGCCATCACATTGTCCATCACCTTGGCCGCGTCCGCATGTTTCTTGACGCTATTCAGCAGCGTACCGATTTCGAACAGCCGTTCGACCGGAAGATTGGGTAGCCCCGCCAATTGGTTCAGGTAGGTGGCCGCCGATTCATTCTGCCCCAACTCGCGGTAAGCCATAGCCAACTCAAAGGCGTCATCTGGCGAGAGCGACTTGTCGGCCTGTGCTTTGGCGGTCAGTTCGCGCACTTTGGCTTCGGTCTCGCGCACGCGGCGGATAAACGCCACAAAGTCGAAGCCGCGCCCGTTGTTGGGGTCGCGCCGATTGTACTCATCGAGAATGTCGATCGCCTCGGCGTAACGCGCCTGACGCAGCAGCACCTCTTGGATCAGACGGAAGTTCGCCTCCGGGCTGACCGGATAGAGCGTTCGCGCCTCTTGGAAGGCCCGCTCGCTCTCGCCCAGCATACCGCGCGCTGCGTAGAGGCCGGCGATCGCACTGCGCAGTTTGGAGAACGACTTCTGAGCGGGCAGGTCACGCCGGAATTTCGGCGAGCGCAACAGGTGACGCGTATACCAATCCCAGAACATCATGTCGTCCTGCATGGTCGTGCGGTCGATCGGCGTCTTCTCGGAGTTGATCTTCATGATCAGCCCGTGCGGCGTGAGATACGGGAACATCCAGTTGATGACGTAGCTCTCTTCGATATAGAAAGCGTGACGCGCCTTGTTCTTCTGGAAGATCATGTCGCACAGGATGCCGTTGATCTCCATCACGCCCAGCGCGCCGCTGACTTGCACGCGTCCGTTCTCAATCGTCAGATCGGCGTTCTTGGGACGCTTGCCCGCCTGCACCTCGTCGACATAAATCTGGAAGGCGCGCGCGCTGTCGTCCGGCGTCGGTATCCAGATGGGGTTGCCGTACAGATCGCGCATGGTGTTCATGTAGGTGTTGTCGGCCAGCGCGTTCTGCGTGATCAGAAAGACATCGGGCCGCACCTGCGCAGAGTAGATCATGTAGGTGGGCACGAAGCGTCCGGGATCGGTGCCGCCGAAAAAGATAGCGTTGGGCTCCATCTCGGGCGGGAAGAGCGGGTTGGGCAACGGCTCTTCGTCGGCATCCAACTCCTCCATGATCGCATCCGCGCCGCGCAACTGGTAGTTGCCGAACTGCCAACCGAAATCGTGGCCGTTCTGCTCCGCGCCGCTCATCGAGAAGACCAGATACTCGTTGTTGTAGTTTTCGTAGATCGGGATGGTTGCAATCAGCAACCCCGCACACAGCATCCCGATGCGCAATGGCTTCAGCATCGACTCGGGCAGCGTGCCGCGCTTGACCAGAGCCTTCAGCAGACGGTTGCCGATCGCCAGACCAAAAACAAGACCGTAACCGATCCAGATCGCGAAAAGCGCGTGCGAACTGATGAACTTGACCTTCTGGATAAACATGTCCTGCAGGTCACCCTTGATGTTGGCGAGCACCACGAGCAGCACGCTCATGACCAAGAAGCCGGCCGCCGTGGAGATGAGCCATTGCTGCGTGACCATATCCATGTCCGAGCGGAAATCAATCGTTTTCTCGGCCCACCTGCGGAATAAGAACCAGCCTGCGGTAATCGCCGCCAGGATAACCAGCGACAAGGCCAGTGCGCCGACCTTGGCACCGGTCCCCGGATCCGCACCCGGCTCGGACATCATGCTGAGGATGCCCTTGGCCACGAACAGCCAGACAATCGCCGCCACGCCAGCCAGCGTGATGCCGGCTGTCAATCCCTCCGAAAGATTGTGCGACTGCCAAGTACGGCGCGCAAACTCCTCGACCTGATTGAACGTGATCGTGACCGCCCCGACCAACAACAGCAACAGAATACCCGCAATGAGGAGCTTATCGAGGCGCAGGAACGGCTCGCCGCCCATAACCTCAGAGATCAGCACCAGCACACAGGTCAGCAGATAGAGCGCACTCGCCGCATACACCGCGCGGACACGCCGGTCGCGGACCTTAAAGCTCCAGAGCGTGAAGGGAAGGAAGCCCAGCGTGGCCGCGATCAAGGTGAACTGCACACGCAAGTCGGTGAAGTAGGTACCAAGCTGGAAAAGGAACTTCTTGGTAAAGACATCAGAAGGTGCCAGCTTCTCATACTGACCGCGCGTAATGGCGTGCTTGAATCCTTCCCATGTGCGCGGATAGCCCCAATTCATCGGCGGATTGCGCAGGTCCGAGACAATCGGCATGTAGATGTAGAACGACACGCCCAACTCGGCGAAGAGCGTGGTCAACGCCACACTGCGCCCGTTCGGCAGCGTCAGCCACGCCAGTCCGATAATGGCGAAGTCCCAGAGCACGCCCCACCAGAACCACCAGGAGGTCGGATGCGTCAGACCGTTCATGCCGCCCTTGCGCAACAGCACAAAGACAGAGAGCTGCACCGCCGCCACGGGAATTGCGTAAAAGAGGCCGCGCGGCACAGTCGAGCCCAGCAGGAAGAGCACCGCCAGGCCGCCTAGCAGCGCCACCGTCGGCAGCGTCCAGTTGAACGGCTGTCCTGCATACCCATACGGCATCGTCGCACCCTTGATGGCAGAGAGCCGGAAAAAGAGGATCAGTAGCATCGCGCACGCCGGAACCAGCCAAGTCAGTACGGCTTTATCATTGAGCTTATCGCGATAGGCATACGCGCCGCCGATGCAAAACGCAATCACCAGTACGATCAACCCCGCCACGCTGGTGTAGACCGAAGACGCGAAGAGCGGCAGGTCGGTCGCCGCCGCCACGCCGGTCTTGGCCGCCCCCATCGAGAAGAAGACCAGCAGCGCGCCGAAGGCCGTGATGCCCGCGCCGATCGCGCCACCATGCGGCGCCACGCCGCTGAGAAATGCGAGGTGCCGTTTCACCACGCCGCCGTTCTTGCAGTTCTTCAGGATCAGCGCCACCGCCAGCCCCAAAAACACGCACACCGCGCCGGCCACAAGCAGCGTCATCGAGGGCACCGCCACCGTACCCGCAACGCCGGGCGTCACCTTCGCGTAGGCCGGACCCGCCATGCCGGGCTGCGCCGGCATCATCGCACCGATCTGCAGGACGTGCGCGCTCAGCAGGATCGGTATGCCGACCATGATGAAGTCGCGGAACAGGGCAATATCGCGCAGGAAGATCACGACCACCAGCGGCAGCGCGGCCAACAGCAACACCTGGTAGTTGGTGAGGCCGAGCCCGAAGACAAAGGCGGTCAGCCACAGGATTTTATCGGAAGGACGCCGCATCCAGCGGTAGGTCAGCAGGAAAATCCACATCAGGAAGAAGGCGTTCAGCGTGTACACCTCCACGATCGTGGCCTGCGACCACATGACCGGGCTGAAGGCGAACACCAGACTGCCGCCCACACCGCCGACCCAGCACAACACATTGTTGCGCGCCGGATCAATATCCTCGTCATCGTCATGCGCGTCGCGCAGCATGTCGGAGGCTGAGCGCGTGATCAGCATCGCCGTGAAGCCGGCCGCAAACGCGGCGAAGACCGCCGACATCAGCGAAATGCTCCACGCCGGCGTAGGCTGTCCCTGATAGGTCACCCAACTGAAGAGGCGTGCAAACACGTAGGCGCACATCGTCCAGATCGGATAGCCGGGCGGATGCGGCACGCCCAAGTGGTCGCCCGCCACCGCCAACTCGCCGGAGTCCTCCAAGGTCACCGACGGACCCAACGTGAAGAAGTAGACCAAGAACGAGACCAGCGTCGCGGTCCAGAAGGCAGTCCAGTCCACCCGTCGGAAAAAAGCCCCCTCGCGGGAGTCATCCGAAAACAACTTTTTGATCATAAGGTGTCTTTCCAAAAATCATTTATCCGGTAAGAGATTAATTTACCGTTGAACCGTCTTTGCCGCAAGGACAAGTTTGACAAAGGACAAGTTTGACAAAGGACAAGTTTGACTCGACGTGAATCCCCTTCTTTTTGCATACTATGACCTTTGACATCACAGGGCTTCGGCCCTGAACCTGTGCAAGAGAGAGATGGATAATGAGTAAATCTGCTTCTATGTTTCTAGCTGGCATCATGACTGGGGTATTGATCGCCTGTATTTTGGGTGCGTTCGTAATCCGGCCTAAAGCCGGATCTAAAGCCGGAGGGCGCACCATCGTGATCAAACTCGCGCACGGGCTCGACGAAGCGCATCCCGTCCACCAAGCCATGATCCTGATGAAGCAGCGTCTGGAGGAACTGACCGACGGCAAGGCCACCATCGACCTCTACTCCGGCGGCGTGCTGGGCGGCGAAACCGATTGCCTGGAGCAGGTGCAACGGGGCGAACTGGCCATGACCAAGGTCTCCACCGCAGCGCTCGAAGCCTTTATCCCCGAGATGAAGGTCTTCAGCATCCCCTTCACCTTCCGCGACGAGAATCACTTCTGGACAACCCTGAACGGGGACATCGGCAAAAAGTTGCTCGCGAAAGGTGCCGCGCAAAACTTCCAAGGACTCTGCTACTATGATTCCGGTGACCGCAACTTCTACTCGACCAAAAAACCCATCCGCACAATCGACGACGTCAAGGGCATGAAGATCCGCGTGATGAACAGCCGCACCGCTATGGACATGATCAACGCGATGGGCGGCAGCCCCTGCCCGATCACCTGGGGCGAACTCTATACCGCGCTGGCGCAGGGCACCGTCGATGCTGCCGAGAACAACCCGCCCTCGTTCGACACCTCGCGCCACTTCGAGGTCTGCAAATACTTCACCTTCACGGCGCATCAGCGCATCCCCGACATGGTGATCATGAGCACCAAGGTCTGGAACACGCTCCCGCAGGATGTGCAGGTGGCGTTGCAAAAGGCTGCGGACGAATCCGAGGTCTACCAGCGCAAACTCTGGAAAGAGAAGACCGAGCAATCTCTGGCGCTCGCCAAAGAAAAAGGCGTGGAACTCATCACACCCGAGCTTGACGGATTCCGCAAGGCCTGCGCCGGCATCATCCAGCATAAGGATTACGCGGACATCGTCCCGGTTTACAAGGCGATTCAGGAGGTGAAGTGATGGACACCTTGCAGAAAATCCGGCATGGCCTAGTCCGCTCGCTGGAAGTACTCATCATCGTCATGGTGGCCCTGCTGACGCTCACCGTCCTTTGGGGGGTCTTCACCCGCTTCGTGATGGGCCGCCAGGCGCAGTACACCGACGAACTGGCGCGCATGCTACTGGTCTGGGTCTCAATGATCGGTGCGGCACTCGCCTTCGGAGAAAAGGCGCATCTCGGCGTTGATTTCTTCGTCAACTACCTGCATGCGGAAGCGCGCAAAACGCTCAGCGTTGTCGTGCAGTTTGTCATCATCGCGCTGGCCATCATGGTCTTTATCTCTGGTGGCTGGAGTCTGGCCATGGCGCAGATGGGGCAGGAACTGCCGACCCTGCGGCCGCTGACGCGCGGCATGGTCTACCTGTCGCTGCCGGTCGCGGGGTGCTTCATCACTTTGTTCGCGCTGGAGAATCTCATCGCCATCCTTAGAACCCCTGCCGAACAGATCGGCGCGCAAACCCAATCGGAGGGCTGAACCCATGGGCGGCATCATCCTGATCCTGATCGTATCCTTTCTTGTCTTGTTGCTGATGAACGCGCCGGTCGCAGTCGCGATCGCGGTTTCGTCGCTGCTGGCGATCCTCGCCAACGGCGGCGACGCTGCCTACACGGTGGCACAGCGCATGGCCAACGGCGTGGATAGCTTCCCGCTGCTGGCGATCCCCTTCTTTGTCTTTTCCGGTTATCTGATGGGGCGCGGCGGTCTGGCGCGCCGCTTGATCGACTTCGCCGCGCTGATCGTCGGACGCCTACCCGGCGGTCTCGGCTATGTCAACACCCTTACCTGCATGTTGTTCGGCTCGATCTCCGGTTCGGCGGCGGCGGCGGTCTCCTCGATCGGCGGCTTCATGATCCCCGAAATGAACCGCAAGGGATATGACCGCGATTTCAACGTAGCCCTGACCGCCACAGCGGCGACCACCGGGCTGCTGATCCCGCCGTCGAACTCCATGATCGTCTACTCAGTGTCCGCAGGCTCGGTGTCGATCGCGGCAATGTTCATGGCTGGCATCCTGCCCGGCATTCTCGTGGGGGTCTGCATCATGATCACGGCGGGGATCGTCTCGATCCGTAAAGGGTACGGCAAGACGGCTCCCAACGCGGAAGCCGAACCGCGGCAGCATCCGTTGATTATCTGCTGGCGCGCCATCCCCAGCCTGCTGATGATGATCCTGATCATCGGCGGTATTCTAGCGGGTATCTTCACGGCCACGGAAGCCGCCGCCGTTTCTGTCGCCTACGCCTTCGTGCTGTGCGTGCTGATCTATCGCGAGATCCCTTGGAAGGATCTGCCGGGCATCTGCCTGCAAACCGGCATCACCACGGCCGTCGTGATGCTGCTGATCGGATCATCCAGCGCGATGTCGTGGATCATGACCGTGACCAACATCCCGCAGTCCGTTTCGGCGTCGCTGATGAGCCTTTCGGAGAATCCGGTCATCATCCTGCTCACGATCAACGCGCTGTTGCTGGTGGTCGGCATGTTCATGGACATGACGCCCGCCATTCTGATCTTCACGCCGATCCTGCTGCCGGTGGTGCGTCAACTCGGGCTATCGGACATCCACTTCGGCATCATCCTGATCGCCAACCTCTGCATCGGTCTCTGCACGCCGCCGGTGGGCACCTGCCTCTTCATCGGCTGCGGCGTGGGCAAGACGACGATCGCCAAAGTGACCGTCAAGGCCGTGCCCTTCTTCTTGGCGATGCTGGTGGCGCTGATGCTG
>Ga0116189_1001218_pt1 | contig 20559 bp, 9 predicted proteins | sample AD_JPNTR3_MetaG_FD_89895 | JGI IMG/M metagenome (GOLD analysis project Ga0116189, IMG submission 89895) | Active sludge microbial communities of municipal wastewater-treating anaerobic digesters from Japan - AD_JPNTR3_MetaG | ecosystem: Engineered > Bioreactor > Anaerobic > Digestate | place... | reverse complement strand
GCGGGGAAGACCACTTCGTTCGTCTGCGAGATCCGGTTGCGGTCAAATATCCACTTGCCATCGTCGGGTTCATTGCCGTCAAAGGTGTCTGTCCCCGCCTGCCAGATGGCTTGCCAGACGCCGGATTCGGCATCACTGGCCGATCCTCCGGTCAGCGCCACGCTCCAAAGGCCATTGGTGGCTGCAGCTTCGTCGGCGGTATACGGCCCGCCGGCTTCGACCAGCGGCGGCGTACCGGACTGAGCGGTGACTTGGACGAGGCCGGTCACGCATTGCCCGTCGGCGTGAATGGCCGCGAGGTGGTACGCATGGGGGCCCGCGCTGACGGTGAAAGTCGGCGCTGCCGCACGGCCGGCGGCCGCGATGCGCAGGTTGTCGAAAAGCGCGTCGGTGCGGTAGGTGGCGAGGCCGAACGCGCACAGCTCGGCGACGCGCGGCTCGTTTTCAATGACCGCCATGACCGTGCCGTTATGCGTGATTTGCAATGTCGTGCCGACCCGCGCCACGCCGAGTCGGAAGCTGTCGTTCGGCGGCAGCAGCCAACCGACCGCCTGCTTGAGTTGAATGACGGTCTGCGCACCGCTTCCGTCGATGTAGCGGTAGACGGTCAGGTCATCAGTGCCGTCCCTGCCGCGCAGGGATACCTCGTAGTAGGTGTTCCACTCTGGTGCGCCCAGACGCAAGATGGCCTCCCAGCCGTTCCCGCCCAAAATATTGATATCGGTTTCAAACAGGAAGTCGCCCGCCGGAATCACCGCGCCCTCGTGGATAGCGGCGGCGCGGTCAGTCGAGGTGTTGGATTGCCGCAGGCTGTGTGTGCCGCCGATCACCGGTGAGTTGGTGGTGACGCTCCATGTCCCGGCTGTCGCGCGCCACGCGGTCATGCGACCGTCCTCCAGATCCTCCGTGATATCCGCCCGGAGGTCGGCGTCTTCAGCACCGAGCGAATCAACCGTGACATCGTCAAACTGTACCGCGGAACGAGCGGTACTGAGGCCGACGCACGGCAGACCGTCAGCCGGTACGGCACCGTAAAACGTGTCATTGATCCACACACGCGCCAGGCCGTCGGCCACGCGGAGTGTCATCCGGTGTTGCTGGTTGGTCTGCAGGTTGAGGCGTGCCGGGCAACGTGCCTCATAACCGTCGGGCAACGTCATGAAAACATCGTCATCGTAACCGCCGCGCAGCCAGCAGTAGCGGAACCCCAGTCCGTTCCGTTGCCGTTCGAAAATGATACCGACTTGCGGTACCGTGCTGTCGATCACCCGGAAGGTCGTGCGGATTTCGTAGGGTGCGCTCAAGCCGGGAAGGTCTAGCAGGGCGATGCACGGATTAACCGTCGCATTGGTCTGCGTCAAAGAGTAACTGCCAGTGATGGGGTTGACGTCCGAGACGGACCACGGCAATGTCGGCATACGCCAACGGCTGTCAGCGCCGCCGCTCTCGAAGGTGTCCAGCAGATGCACATCGGGCGTGACAACGAGGCGCGTCTCCGGTGAAGCACCGGGAAGAATCTGTGCGCGGTCAAACGCCACGCGCCAGACACCGTTGGTGGCCTCGGATTCAGGCAGCAAACGTTCGCCGCCGACAACAGTCGAGACAGCACCCGTGACCGTCACGCTGCATGTGCCGATGCCTTTTCAGCCATTGGCCGCAGTGGCGGTCATCCGGACCGTGTAACGGCCTGGTGCGCTGTAGGTGTGCTGCGCGCTAGTCAGCGAACCGGCAGTCTGACTGCCGTCGCCGAACTGCCACAGCGCGTCGGTGGCCGCAGCGCCCGTCACGACCGGCGTAAGGGTCACTGCCTGTCCGATGGCGGCGACCGGCGTGTCTGCGGCGAGCTGCACGACGGGTGTGCCGGCCGGCGGCGGCTGGGGCGTGGCCGCCATGCCGTAGGCGTAGTTCCAGGCCGTCGTGGTGCGCTGCGTGTAGGTGCCGTCGGCGAGCCCTTGATGGAAGCGCAGATCATATTCGGCAGCCGCGAGCAGGTCGGGGATGCCGTCCTCCGTGAAGTCATAGGCGGCGAAGCCGGCGTGCCGTCCGAGCGCCAGGGTCGGCACGGTGACGCCTTCCGCGAACTGCCGGTTGCCGTTGCCTGTAAAGAGATAGGTCGGTGTACTGCCGCCCGCGCGGCAGAGTAGATCGAGATGCCCGTCCTGATTCACATCCAGCGCGACCAGACCGTACGGGTCGTTCGACACCGTCCCGATCTGGACCGGCGGCTCGAAGGTACCGTCCCCGCGCCCGTAGAGAACATGGAGCGCACCGGACGAGTAATAGGCGACGGCCAGGTCCGGATAACCGTCGTGGTCGAAGTCAGCCGTTACGAGTCCGCGGCCGTAGCCGTTTACGACTGGCACGTTTTGCTGTGTGAACCCCCCTTTGCTGTCGCCCAGCAACAGGAAGATAGGGATGTTGTTGCCGTTGCCGGTCACCGCGACGTCAAGGTGTCCGTCGAGATTGAAGTCGGCGGCTGCGCATCGCATCGTATGCGATGAATTGTAGCCGCTAACCAGAGTCGACGCGGCGTACACGAAGCGGTTGCTGCCGTCGTTCTTGAAGAGCGTGGCGACCATATGCCGCGATCCAGAAGGACGGAACGCGAGAATGTCGTCGAAGCCGTCATTGTCGAAGTCGCCGACCGTGAGCGCGCGTGCGGAGCCGTTGCCCATCACGGTTGCGAACGGTTGCCAGGCTTCAAAGTCCTGCCTGTCGGACCACCAGCGCGCGAGACGGATTTCGCCGTAGTCGTTCATGGCGACGGCAAAGGGCTCGATCGCGCCCGCTACTGTCAGCGAAAGATTGACCGCAGACGAATAGAGCGTCCAGAAGCTGAACAGGTTGTCGCCGCGCGCGAGCGGGAGGGGGGTCTGCCAGACGCCATCAAGCGGGAGCGGGAGGCTGCCAGTCACGCCAGAGACGCGGTTGCTCCAGAAAAGCGTTTCGGCCGGTCCGCTGGCTGTGCCGTTCACGGTCAACTGGCGCGTGCCTTCGGGCAGCGTTTGATCGTGCGTCGCGATGGTGATGATCGTCGGCGCGTAGGCGGTGTCGATCCGGTATGCGGTCGACAGGGCGCCGCCCGGCAGTTTTAATTCCGCATCGCTTAGCGCGCGGTCGTAAACCAAGACCTCGACGATGTCGCCGCCCAACGTCTCGCCTGAACAGTATCCAGACCCGCCGAGGTGCAGGATGCCGGGCGCGCCTGTCGCCCCGGCATTCGCGGTGCGATTCACGCCATCCACCCAGAAGGAGTTGGTTGTACCGGTGTTACGGGCCGTGCAAACCACGTAACGGCCGGTTGCCACCGTCAGAGAGGCGTCGTCGACCCATCCGTCCGCGTAATGGCGTTGCCTGCCGTAGTAAGGCCCCAGCATCCAGTTGTTGGATCCCTGCAGTGCGCGGCGGGGACCGCTTCCCGGGTCTTGGCTGGCATACACCAGATACACCGTATAGGGCGCCTGCACGTTCAGCCCCGATGCCATGCCGTCATCGGTCAAGTCAAAGCGGAGCGCGGGTTTGCCGTTGACGGCGTCGGCCAGCCACACTGGGCAGCGGCTTTCGGTCGTCTGCACGAAGGCCTTGCCGTAACCGGAACGATCCACCCAGTTGGTGACGCCGCCTGCGGCATTTGTGGCCACGCCGTCATCCGCGCGCCACCAGCCGATCAGGCCGGGTTGCGTCTGCGGGAAGTCGTTGGCCAGAATTGTGAGGGTGTGTTGCGACGGCGCTGCGATGATCACGTCGTTGGTGGGCAGCAGCGTCAGGACGAGCGTTTCGGCCAGTTCTTCCAGCGTGTCGTCCGTCAGGGTGACAGTGACGACCGCCTGTGTCTCGCCCGCCGCAAAGAAGAAGGCGGCGGGGGCGATGGTGTAGTCCGCACCGAGCGTCGCGGTGCCGGAGAGCGCGTAGGGGACGTGCAGGTCGGCGGGGGCCGCTTCATCCAGCACGGCCGTTATCTCGCGTGTGCCGTCAGTTTCATGCGCAAATGCTTCGGATGTGGCGAGAGCGGCGATGCGCTGGTGCGGCCCGATGATAGACAGCGTGTCAAGGAACCCGGCGTCTTCGCCTGCGTTGTTCGAACTGTCTTTGCTGTAGGTCCAGCGCAGGGTGACGTCGCCGGGCTGGGTCAGGTGAAGGGCGACCCACTCCCATTCCGTCTGGCCCGAGATGCGGCTGTGCTCGACGCCGTTGGTGGTGAACGTCAGCCAATCATAGTTGCTCTCCGACGACACCTTCCAGCGGAACGAGACCTTGGCGGGGCCGGTCAGCACCACTTCCATCCAAGAGCTGTCCCAATTGCCGATGGCACCGCTGCGCATGGCATCGACGCCGTCGGACGTGATGGCCGACTGAGCGAACCACGGCGCGTTTTCAGAGTGGCGTACGACGAGCGGCCCGGAGTCCAACGCCGCCGGCACATCGGAAAGCAAGTAGGTCGCTTCGGCCACTTCGCTCGGATCGTGATTCTCCAGGAACGTCCGTGCGCGGAAGGTGGTCGTGGTCGTGACGGTGACGGGCGCCGTGTAGAGTTGCGAGGATGCGTCTGGGGCTGTGCCGTCGGTGGTGAAGCGGATGGCCGCGCCGGCAACCTCCTGCGTGATCGTGACCGCGAGCGGTTCGGAGAACGCAGTGCCGGAGCGTGGCAGATAGGTCGGCGGCTCGGCCTGTTTTCTGAGGGTCCATCCAGAGAGGTCGACCTGATCGACCCAGCCGCAGTCGCTGCCGGAGGAGTTGCTGTAATCCTTGGTGTAGCGCCACTCGATCGTGTGCAGGCCTGATCCGGTGACGGTGTGCGTGACGTACGCCCAGTCGCCGGAGGTGCCGGAGATCGAGGTGATCAGTTCGTCATCCACGTAGAAACTGAGCGGGTCATAGCCTTGCTCCGAGGAAACTTTCCACCAGAAGCCGATTATGCCCCTGCCTTCGAGCACCAACGAGCAGGAGGTGTTGTCGCTGTGTCCGATCGCGCCGCTTTGTGCGGCGGCGCCATCGCGCGACACGAGGGTTTGGCCGAACCAGGGGATGGGGCCGGGACTGGCGACCTGGCCTTCCGTGATGTTCAGGGCCGTGGTCAAGTCAGGACGCATTTCGAGCTCCAGTGAGAACGGGTCGGATGCGACGTAGCCGCCGCCGTCCAGCGGGAGGCGCGCCTCCGCCCAGATCGTCTTGGTGCCGAAACCTTCTGAGAGTGTAAAGGTGGGGGTCGCGCTGAAGGGTTGCCAAGCAGCGCCGGCGAAGAGCGGGTCTTCGCTGAGACGCATTTGGGTAGGGGTGCCATCGCAGGTGAGGCTCAGTGTGACCAGCCGGTTGGTGGTCCATGTGGCACCGTTCTGCTGGATCAAAGTCAAAATGGCTGGTGCGCCGTCGTTGTACCCGATGCAGATCGTATGCGCGGGTGTCATGCCTGCCAGAATGCCGTCTTCCGGGGCAAGGGTGATCAGGATGGTCTCGGTGCGTTCCGGCAGCGTGTCGTCGATCACCGTGACGGTCAGGTTGGTCGCGGTCTGTCCCGGCGCGAAGGTCACGCTGCCCGAGGGCTCACAGGTGTAATCCGTGCCGAGGGTCGCCGTGCCGCCGAGTGTGAAGGGAACAACCACCGGCGCATTCTCTGAACGGTCGAGTTCGATCGGGATCAGGAGCGTTCCCGCTGACTCTTCGACCGATTGGGTATCGGAGAGGAAGGTGGCGGAAGGCCAGTCGGGCTGTACGGTGAGTTGGTCGACCCAGCCGCAGTTGGCGCCGGATTGATAATAGTATTGGTAGAACCGCCAGGCGAGGGTGTGTTCGCCTTCGGGAATACGACGGGTCAGGTGCGTCCAGTTTTGGTTCCCCTGCATGGAGGCGACCACGTTGCCATTGACATGGAAGGAGAGCGTGTTGTAGTAGTCGGTTTCAAGGCGCCACCAGAAGCTGATCTTCGCGGGGCCCTGCACCGTTGTGGTCATGACCGATTCGCTGTAGCTGTAGGGGGGCAGCGGACCACTCTGGGCCGCATCGCTACCGTCGTGCGAGACGGCCCGTTGACCGAACCAAGGGGCATTTGGTCCGGACGTAATGACAATGTCCGTGTCCAGGGCGTCTTGCAGGGTACATGCGACATACGCAACCGAACTGAATCCGACATCGGTTTCACTCCAGCCGCCTCCGGCGAGTGCCAGCCGCGCCTTGACGTAGACCGTCTTGATGCCATATCCGTCAGAGAGCGTGAAGGCGATGGGATCGGCGTAGCTTTGCCAAGTCGCACCAGTGAAATCAGAAGACTCGGAGATCATCAGGTCGGTGGGGGGCTCCGAGCAAAGCACCCGGAGTTGGACGGTCTGGTTGGTGGTCTCGGCGGTGCCGTTTGCGAGGGCGATCTGCCGCAGCTCGATGATGCCGTCGTTCGCGAGGATCGTGAGGGCATGCTCAGTCATTGTGCCCAGACGGCAACCCTCGCCCTCGCTGAGGATAAAGTATACGGTTTCGCTGTGCTCGGGCTCAGTGTCGTCAATAATGGTCACCGTGAGATTGGTGTGGGTTTGTCCCGGTGCGAAGGTCACGGCGTTTGCTGGACTGACGTTGTAATCCACGCCTAACTCGGCGTCGCCGCTCAACTGATAGGATACGGTGACCGGCGTGTCGCAGGCCCATTCAAGTGCAAGATCCACGGAAACCGTGCCGACACTTTCCGTGACGGTCTGCGTGGGCGAGTGGAACCAGACGCGCGGGGGGAGGGGCTTTAGGGAAACCGCATCCAAAGTTGAATAGCCGGACGGTGACATGTCTCCGCCGCTATATTGGTGGGCCTCCCAGCGCAGGACCTGGGGGCCGGCCTCAAGTTCGTGCGCGAAAGTATGCACGCCCGGCTCCCATCCTTCGAGGTAGACCTGCGTATCGTCGGCAAAAAAGTCGAGGAAGGTATCATTGCCGACGTTTTCGTAATTGAAGGTAAGAAGGCTCGGTCTGGCCGGCGCGACGTGCATGGTCAACCACGAGATGCTCTCCATGGCGCCGGCGATCGGGGCGGCGCTGCGCGCCAGCGAACCGTTGGTAGCCCCTGCGTCCAAGATGCCGTACCAGCCATTCGGGCTGACAACACCCTCACCCTCATAGCCGTAGCGCAGCATGGCACCGGTCTCGACGGTTGCTCCCGGCTGATCAATGGCGATGTCCAGCGCCGGTCCCAGATAGATGGTGCTGGCGGCGGGACGTGAAACGACATATCCGCCGGCGTACGGTTTGCGGAGCTTGATCCAGACGGTTTTTTCGCCGAATCCATCTGAAAGTGTATATGCGATCGGGCCTGTCGGCAGCGCGGCCCATGTGGCACCGGTAAACGACTCATCTTCGCTGACCGCGTATTGGGTCGGTTCGTTGGTGCTTTGTACATCAAGCTGTACCTCACGCTGGGCGGTGCCGCCGGCGCCCTGATTGATCAAGAACCACGTGACTGCCGGCATACCGTCGTTATCGAGAACGTTAATCGTGTGGGGAGAGATGTTGACGCGGTGGGTGGCGGTGGCGGCGAGGGCAATGCTGATCGTCTCCGGATGCTCCGGCTCAGTGTCGTCGATCAGCGTGACGTAGACATTGGTCTCCGTGACGCCGGGCTCAAAGACCAGCGTGTCGGGGGTTGCGGTGTAGTCGGTGCCGCGTGTCGCCGAGCCGCCGAACGTAAGCGCGAAGGAGACCGCCGTTGCGGACGGCTCGGAGAGGATCACGGCGATCGGCAGTGTACCGTCAGACTCAACCGACTCGGATGCCGCGTCGCGGAATGACACGATCGGCAGCACCTCGCCCTGCCATTCATAGGCACCCATATCCGGCAGTCCGCCGGAGATGCGCGGCTGGCCGGCCAGATCCGTTGTGCCTTCAGTATAGTCGGCGCTGCCGCCGTTGATGCAGAGCGACTGCACGGTCAGCCGCAGGTCGGCCCAGCCGTTGGTGTCGGCAAAGCGCGGCTCGGTTGTGATGACGGATATCCCTTCCATGCCTGGGGACAGCGTGGCCACGCAAGAGTATACGATATCCCCTGTGAGCGCATCGGGATACTGCGGCGCGTCGTTGTAGTAGACAATCGAGTTGTACACCGTCCCCCAGGCTGCGCCGCCGCCACTGTAAGCCGCGCTGTTGCCGACGAGTGTGCAGTGGTACAGGTTGCATGCGTATGCGCCGCCGCCTTGGTTGGCCGTGTTGCCGATGAAGACGCAGTTATGGCACGTGGAATACATTGCGCCGCCGCCCTCTGCCATTGCACGGTTGTTCAGAATCCGGCAATCGATCACGCGCCCCTCGTGAACGCCCCCGCCGGAGTATGCGGCGTTGCCGGCCACCACGCAGTTCGAGAGGGTGACATCCCAGTACCCCAGGTACGCGCCGCCGCCCGAGCTGTCCGTCGCCCAAGCGTCTGCGGCGGTGAAGCCGTTGGTCAGGGTGAACCCCGCGATCAGCGTGCCATCGAAGGTCGCATGTACGCAACGGATGGCGTCAGCACCCAAGTCGTCCGCGTTTGGATCGGGGGCGCCGACGATAAACGTTTGGTCGGGGCCTGCGGCCGCGAGCAACGTGAGCGCCTTGTCAATATACACGCGGTTGTTTAGCGTGTCGTCGCCAGATTCGGCCGGACGCCCGCCTTCGGCATAAAAGCCCGGTGCGGCCAGCACCACATCCCCCGGCTCAGCGGCGTCGACGGCCGCTTGCAGCGTTCGCTTGGCGGTGGCGGCGGTCAAGCCGTCGTTGGCATCGGAACCGCTGACCGCATCCACATAGTTCGTTGCGGCGCCGGTTGACAGGGCGAGAAAGAAACTCAGGCAACCGCTGAGCAAGAGGGAGGATTTGATTTCCATGGCATCTCCCAAGACGTTAGGGCAGGAAGCTTCAATACACGGAGGGGGACATAACGGGATGCCGCTACGTGCCCAAACCAAGGTTGTTGCCTGCGAGTATAGTGTACCGCTCCAACGGATGCAAGGGGGAACCGGTTGTTTTTGGGTTAAGATTCGGTTAAGGTTCGGTTTTTGAGGTTGAGTGCTCGGATTAGTTGGGTCGGCAGGATCATTTTTGGAGACAAAAAAGGCCAGCGTTGTCGCTGGCCTTTTTTACGATTGTCCTGTCGGAAGCGTCGAGTTTTACGCCGCGCCGAGCTGGAAGCGCACGAAGCGCGTGATGGTGATCGCGTCGCCGGTGGCCTTTTCGCATGCCTTCACGATATCCGTGATGGACTGCTTGGGCTCTTTGACGAACGGCTGGTTGATCAGGCAGACCTCGGAGTAGAACTTGTTGACGATGCCTTTGAGGGCGTTCTCTACGATGTTCGCCGGCTTGCCCTTGAAACGGTCGCTGTTGCGCGCGATCTCTTTCTCGTTCTCGATCACATCGGCCGGAACTTCGGCGGAGAGCAAATAGCGCGGAGCCGCCGCCGCGATCTGAAGGGCGAGGTCGTGAACCAGCTCTTTGAACGCGTCAGTTTCCAGCGTTTCGGCTTTGCCGGCGGCCACTTCGACGAGTACGCCGACCTTGCCGCCCATGTGGATGTAGGACTCGATCATCGCATTATCCGCGCGGACATAGTGTGCCGCACGGCGGATCTTGACGTTCTCGCCGGTCTGCGAGACGATCGTCATGAACGGATCTTTCAGCGTTGCGGCCAACTCTTCCGGGCAGGTCTTGCCGGTCTCGAGCACCGTCTTGGTCACCAATTCGGCAAAAGCCTTGAAGTTATCGGTCTTGGCGACGAAATCGGTCTCGGTATTGACCTCCGCCATCGCGAAAACCTTGCCGTCATCTGAGGCCAAAGCGCTGATGATGCCCTCCTTGGACTCTTTATCGGCGCGCTTGACCTGAATGGCCAGGCCCTTCTCGCGCAAGATCTTGACTGCGGCTTCCATGTCGCCGCCGGTCTCGGTCAGCGCTTTCTTGCAGTCCATCATGCCGGCATTGGTGAGCTGGCGCAGTTCATTGATAAGTGCAACAGTGACAGTAGCCATAAGTGTCTCCTCAATTAGAAAGGGTTAGTGTTGGTGGGGGGGGCGGTCCGGCAACAGACTGCCCCGTCGTGAATTATTCAGCCTCCGGAGTCGCGCTCTCGGCGGCGGCTTCAGCCTTTGGCTCGGCGGTTTTTGCGTCAGCCTTCTTCGTATCAGCCTTGGCAGCCGGCGCTTCGTCCTTCTTGGCGTCAGTTTCAGGCTTCGGCTCAGCGGCCTTGGCCTTTGTCTCAGCCTTAGCTTCCGGCGCGTCAGCCTTCTTCGCGGCGGCCTTGGTGTCTGGTTCGGCCTTCGCAACGGCCGGTGCTTCGGTCTTCTTGGCGGCAGTTTCAGTAGCAGCCTCAGCCGAGGTCTCAGGAGCGGCCTCGACTGCGGCGATCTTCGCATCGACCGCATCCTTCGCGGCCTTGGCAGCGCGCTTACGGGTTTCAGTCAGCTTGGCCTTGGCCTTGGCGGCACTTTCGGCATCGGCGGCATCCCGGCGTGCCTTGCGTGTCGCACGCTCCTGCGCGTCCTTGGCGGCCTGTTCAGCCTCGCGCTGACGTTGACGTTCGGTGGCAATCCGGCTGTACTCTTCGTTCGCCTCTTTGATGACCTTGCTGAGGCCGTCCACGATTGCCTTGACACCGCGCACGGCGTCATCGTTGGCAGGGATCACATAGTCAACGAGATCAGGGTCAGCGTTGGTATCGACCATCGCCACGATCGGGATGCCGAGACGAACCGCCTCCTTGACAGCGTTCTGCTCCCGGCAGATGTCAATGATAACGAGCGCACCGGGCTTGTTATCCATGTCCGCCACGCCGCTGAGGTTTTTCTGCAACTTGTCCAGTTCGCGGCGCAAGCTTGCCGCTTCTTTCTTATGGACGGAGAGCACGCCGTTGTTGTTGCGGGCCATCGCCTCAATCTGGCGCATACGGCGCACGCTGCGACGGATGGTCTGATTGTTAGTGAGGGTGCCGCCCAACCAGCGTTCGGTCACGTAGTACTGACCACACGCGGAGGCCGCTTCCTGCACAACCTCCTGCGCCTGCTTTTTGGTGGCTACGAAAAGCACCTTTTTGCCAGCCAGCACAGTGTCGCGCAGGAACGCGGCTGCCTCGTCGATCAGGGGGATCGTCAGGGTCAGGTCGATGATGTAGATCCCGTTGCGCTTATCAAAAATGTAGCGCTTCATCTTGGGATTCCAACGCTTGGTCTGGTGGCCGAAGTGTAGACCTGCATCCATCAGGTCTTTCAGGGTGAGCCCGGTGAGGCTCGACACTGGCATTTGCATGGTGTCGTTTCCTTGAACGTGTAGGACGGTCCATCACACCGTCCCCAGGGTTAATCCGCTTTGACGCCCGGCGACACGCCGACACGCCTTCGCTTCCGCACGAAGGAGCCACTCGGCAGTTCGTGCTGATGTGAAAAGGAACAGATTACCGCTTCACGGCGGCAAAAGCAAGGGCAAAGCCTGCAAAATTACGCTCTCTTGGCGATGTCTGCACCGAGGCGATAGGCTTTATCACAATCCTCTGGGAACTGTGTCTGCCGAACCGCATCCTTATGCGCCACATCAAAACGCCCCGCATGGAATTTTGCGTAGTCGCTGAACTGATAGGTGTCGCAAACGAACAGTGACTCCGGCTTCCCATCGCCGAACAGACGCGCAGCGGTTTCCGGGAGCAAGCGGAACCGCTCCGGATAGCCCATTTTTTGCGCCATCTCCTCCGGCACATTCATGGTGTAGACGAACGCTACCGGAAACCTTTTCTGGGCCATGCTAACGGAAAAGTCATCATAGCTCAGCGCCGGGAAAAACAGGCGTTCAATCAGATTCCGGCACATGCCGGATTCGCCACCGAAGTAAACCGGCGTGCCAATGATGAGCCCGTCTCCCTTGCAGACCTCCTCCAGAACCGGGGTCAAAGCATCGTTGAGAGCGCACATTCCGGTGCTGTCTCTATCTTTCCGTTTGCAGACAAAACAACTGCTGCAACCACTGAATGTAAGATCAGCCAGATGAATGAGCTTTGTTTCCGCACCGGCGTCGGCCGCGCCTTTCAAAGCACTTTCAAGAACCTTGGCGGTGTTCCAGTTCTTACGCGGGCTGCAGTTGATGGCATAGACTTTTTTATCGCCACGGCATGCTGCGGATACATTGGGGGTGGTCATAGGTAGGTGATCTCCTTTTCGGGGGTGGTTTCGTGTTCGTGAAGGATGAAGGCGAGCATGCCGTCAGGGTTTCGGCATTCCGTCATGGTCGCATCAGGTCTCCCGAGGCTCCCTTAACTAGAGAACTGGGGCACTGTAACAGATGCGAGCATCACATTCAAGCACACACGCGAGAACGCGACGCGTTTCCCTCTCAACGAAGGAAGTAAACCGTGCCGTTTGGCTTCCGCGCCACGATGGCGAACCAGCCCGCATTCCACGTTTCCGATGAGGCGTCAACGGCTGTCGTGGTTTCGATGTACGGATTGGCAGGGTCAAGCGTGACCAGTGTGCCGCTCACACGTGACCATCCGCCCGAAGGCGAACCGTCGTGATGGTAGACCCCCAACTTGTGGTCTGGCTCAATGCCCTCCGGGTCGTAGCGGAACTTGACGGTCATGCCCTCAAACGTGACCGGTGTTGGTTCCGCGGCACTGCCTGATACCGAGGAAAAGCCTACGCGCCATACACCTTTCACGAGGTCATGCCGGTTGTTTGAAAGACCGACCGGGATGTCGCTGCGGTCAGCAGCATAGAGTTCGGCGAAATTGTAGAACGTCCCCGCCGGATACGTCGTCATCGTATAGCGGAAGCTGTTCACGAGCGAGAAACCCGCACGTGTCGGGTAATCACCCACTGTGGTGTGAGAACTCCCCGAACAATTCTGCATTCGCGGGTAGATGAGGCGCCCCTTCCCGACGGCATACCAGCCGTTTGTGCCTGACGCATTGTTTTCGACGTTGTAGCCGACTGTCCTGAATGCGCTGAAATCCAAGTCATGCTCCTCGCCGCCGCCATCCGCGACAAACTGTCCGTGCGGCGTGAGGCGGAGTGTGTTGGACGCTACTGCACGTTTGATGCTTCCCCACCCGTGGACGCGGCTGGCCGACATGCTATCGCTTCGCCCCAGAAAGAGCGACCAGTAACCGCTACCGCCGCCAACGAAAGCAATGGTGCCGCCCTGCATGTTCAGAAGACCGATCGCGGTTTGGCTATTGGCGGCGATCGAGAGATTCGTGATCGGCCCGAGAAAGACATTTTCGTCCACGGTCAATTGACCATACGAACCGGTCCCCGCGGCGATATCGATGCGTTGGCTGGCGATATTCGTAATGGACGCGGAATCGAGTACCTCCACGATGCCCGTCGCACCTGCACCATACCCGATCGTGAGTGATTTCGGGCTGTCGATCATCGCGGTGTCGTTCAGTGTCACTCTGCCCGAACTCGCACTGCCGCGCCCCACATGCCAATCGGCATTTCCCGCCACGCAGCCCGCGCCGTTCAGCGTCATCGCTCCGTACGCCTCGCGACCGCTCGCGACCAGACAATATGTGTTGATGTCAAGGGTGGCGTCGGTAACCGTCACACGCCCTGTTGCTGTTGTCTGATTGCCCAACGTCACATACGTGCCCGTCGACCAATCGTCGTCCAATACCAGTTCACCCGTCCCTACACTACCGACGATGATCTCCCGGCTGCCGGCCGCCATGTTGATTGTACCCCCCGGCTTCAGATGAAAACGTCCAAACCCGCTACGCCCCAGCGTAAATTTTCGCGCAACGTTCAATATTTCGCTGTTCTCGGCGTATCCAACACTGCTCGATTCGCCGCCGACAAAGAAGTCGGTCACTGTGATCTCGCCATTGTTCGTGAGCGAACTGCCCTGGCCGCGTACACTCACGATGAATTCGCCCGCGTCGCTATTGATGAAACATCCCCCCTCATCCACCGTCAAGGAACTGACGCCGGCGGAGTAGCCGATGTAGACGTGCTTCTTCGTGCGCCATTCGCCGCCCGAGGCGATGCGGATGTGCGCTGCCGTGTCACTTGTGCTCGTGCCGCCCCCCCCAGAATGAGATTCTCGGCATTCGTCACCGTGCCCCCGTCTTCCACGAGAAACTGCTGATGATATGTGCTGTTCCCGATAGTCATGCGACGCGTCTCGGCATGGACACCGTTTCCCACGCGAAGCGGCACGTTCACGTTCTTCGAAGAGTAGAGAACCACGTCATCGCCCAATGACGGCAAGAAATTTAGGGGGTCATAATTGCCTGGGCTCGAAAACCAGTCCTTTGCCGAGTCCCAGGGATAGTCGCTCAGGCCAGCCGGTGGCTTATAGCACATCTGAGTGAAGCCCGCCGGGGTGGTGAACGTCGTCTCATTCGTGGCAGCCGGTCCGGCCGACCCCGTGGCGATCGTCCGCACGTAGTACTGTGTGCCCGGCACGAGTTCAGTCCAGCCAAATACCGCACTGCCCGCCTCGGTTAGGGAGGATGTGCCGACGGACAGAATGTCACCTTCGGCAAAAACATCGGTGGCGGACAACTCCACGGTGAACACCGCCGATGTGTTGCCATCCCCGAGAGCCGATAGGAAGGCCGTTGTCGTGGCCGTCAAATAGGACGCCGTGCGTTCCGCAACCTCTGTGGCGGAATCGGCCAGCGTGGGCGCCTCGGCCGCGCCCGCACCCGAACACAGAAGAGCAAGCCCGCTCACCACCAACAGGCGTACCACATTCACAGGCATTACCGGTAGCATCTCTTTCATTTGCACGTCACTCCTTCTGCGCGAGCCATTACCCAAGCAAACCGTAGGGATTTGCAATCTCTTCGTCCGATATATAGTAAACCTTGTTCCCGTTAGATGAGCGCGTCGTTTCTGTCAGAAAACAGTTAGAAATTGTTTTTTGCTTTTCAACCTCAAACCGATTGACTTTCCGCCTGTCGCTCATTTATCATCACGATACTGCGTGCTTTGGGGAGGGTCCCCTGCGCTGGAGGGCGACGATATTTACACCGAAACCGAGATGTGCTGGAGGTGCGTATGCGTAATCCGTTGGTAGGGGGGGGTATCATTCTTTTTGCGGTCGTGAGCATGAGTAGCGCTCAGGAATCGGTGACGCTTCCCATCGAACGGCGCATGTTGTTTAACGAATGGATGTTTTTGCCTGCGGTTCGTACTATCACCCGAACTGGACGCATGAGGGGCCTAATCCCCCTGGTGTTGTGCCGCCACGCCGCATGTTGTTGCCCGGAACGAATCACTATCATGCGGCGGGATGGCGGTTGACGGCGTGCCGCACCGGCACATCGGCGGGGCCGACGGGGCAGGGCGTTAATTTCATTCCGCCGCTCTCTTACAACCCCACGATCCAGACAAACTGGCAGGCGAATTTGCAAAACACCTTGGATGCAAAAATCGAGAGCCCGTTCTACCGGAGGGTATCGGCACCCTCTATTTTGAGGCCATCAACGTGTTCTCATCCTACCCGACTGAAATCACCGTTGAGATCGCCACCAATATGCTGGAGTATCTGTATCTGGGGGGCGGCGTCACAAATGTCATGTACCCGGTCGTCAGAGCAGTTTTCATACAATTGGCAAGTCCTCGACGTGTTGCCCCTTGCGGCGGCATCATCTAACGATTTTACGCGCTATCAACGGTTGTTGCAGTGCCGTACGCCGGCCAGATTTCGTATTCGTAGAACGGGAGACGTATACTCTACACAACCGCTAGACAATGCGCTTACCGCGATCGATAACATCTGCGCCTCATATCCCCCGGCGGATGTCGTGTTGGTTCGTCCGGCCGTGGTCTTCAAGCCGGGGTATCCCGCCACCGGTGAGCCGTGTGTGATCCGGTGCGAAGTTAGTTGCGTGGGGACAAACTGGAATGAACGGACCGATCATACGAACCGCGCGATGACGGTTCACTATAGATGGCGGTATCTGGACCAGATGTCCAACGCATGGGCCAGTGTACCGATGAGCTATGTTGCGGGGTCGGGCGTCGGCGATGGCGAGATGTATGAGGCGACCTTGCCCGCGCAGGCCGATATCGGCGATCTGGAGTATTTCTTTGAATGTGACTTTGAAGGGTATCGTTATAGGCACCTTGATTATACGGGCTCGGGCTATGCGTACACGACGGAGTGGCTGTCGCCCCGTATTTTGCGCGGCGACACGGCGGTGGAGGGCGGGCGCGAGTTTTACACGCGGTTGCGGCCCATGTCCTCGTCCTTTGGCGAGATGCTGCTGGTGGTCGGCGAGCCGGGTGCCGAACAGGCGACGGTGGTTATGACGCCGCTTGAAACCGGATGCTGGCGCGGTATCATCCCGCTTGCGGGCCGGGCTCCTACCAACATCTGCTTCTACCTGTGCGGCGAAGGCCAGTACGACGCGGTCGCCGATGCCTTCCTGCCCGATTCGGTGTATTGGAGCGACGCATCACAGACGGTACCTTCTCCCTTGCCGCTGACAGGCACGTGTGACAGCGGTGCCGTTCCGCCGAATCACCGCATCCGCATCGCAACGGCCGGAAGCAGTTGTGTGGAGGTCTTGTTTGATGAGGTGTCCGGCACCTATTGGACCGCGCGCGCGGAGTACCAGAATTTCAACAGCCAGACGGCGGACACGGATCCGATTCAAGATCGTGATCAGCCTTTCCTGCAATCGCCAGCGCTCTCCTTCCCGTTGGGGTCGCTCACATTCATGGCCCGCGCCTACGACGTGGCGTCTCCGGCGCGGATCGCGGTGTATGCGTCGACCAACGGATGGGACGCGCCCGCCGAGAGTTGGTTTGAGGTACATGCGTTCTCCGGCATTGCGCACGTTCCATACCGAACCTACCGATTTGTACCGGCGACGCCGGTGCAGTATGACGCGATCCGCTTGGTGGTTGCGGCGGATGGATCGTCGGGGCGGGCTTGCGTGGATGAGGTGGTGATCAGCGAGCTGGGGGCTGCGGGGGTGCCGCCTAGCGTGAAGGTGTTCGTCCCCACGGAGCCGGTTTCGGAACTCGCGGGGACAGGGGCATATATAAAGAAACGCTTGATTGTCAGACTCTCGGAGCCCTATGCGCAGGATGTGACGGTGCGCTTGGATCTTTCGCCGGATGCCAATGCGCAAAATGGTTGCCTTGGCTTGTCGCAAACCAACTTGGTCTTCGCGGCCGGTGCGGAAGAACAGGTTGTCGACATTGGCCCCCTGGACGGCACGGCTCTTTCGGCAACGGATGGCTTTACGGTCACGCCAGTGGTTGTGTCGCCGGTTGCCGCGCAGCACCACTACTTGTCTTTGGTCGCGGTTGCGGTGCGGGTCCTAAACGAGGCCCCCGTGATTGTTGAGCCAGCCGGTGGCATCGCATCGCTGCCCGCGTCGTTCTTCGTCCAGAGCGGACAGCCGCATTCCTTCTTCTGGAACGTAACGGATGCCGCAGCGGACAGCAGTGCCGATGTGGGGAGTGGAATGAAGATCACATGGCACTTCGGCGATGATACGTGGTCGGTGGCTTGGGGGGCAAGCGGCACGATCGAGCATACGTATGCCAACGTGGGTGACCGGGTGGTCAGAATGATAGCAGAAGACAAGGACGGCGGTTTTGATGAAGTTCAGTTTAGAGTCAGAGTCGCGACAGAACCCGTGACACTGTCGACCCCGGTGCCGGTTCCCCTCGCATGGCTGGATCTGTATCCTTCAGCGTTGGCAGCGGCTGGCGGCAATTACGAGTCGGCGGCGCTGGGCGACGTGGACGGCGACGGCCATACGACTTGGCAAGAGTATGTAACCGGCTCGGATCCGACGAACACGCTCTCTATCCTCCGCGCCCACATCACCGTTGACGGCGGGACGGCGCAGGTCACATGGACGCCGGATCTCGGCCCGGTCGCCCGGTGCTACACGGTTGAAGGCAAGACGAACCTGACGGATGGGGTTTGGCTGGAAAGTGGACCCGGCATGCGTTTCTTCAGGGTCAGGGTGGCGTTGCCGTAAAGGTGAGAAACGAGGGCGTGTTTTGACATGAGACAGTCGAGGGTTACAAAGCGTTTTCGCGGTGTGGTAAGGTGTCGCCGTGGCAAGGCGAATGAGACACCGCCGAAAGGATGGGCGGCGTGACCGAAAACACGAAATGTCTAATATCAAACTACGACCCAACAACTGCGACCCCAATAACTGAGCGTAAGCCCCCGTTCCTCACTCACTATGATCGGCGTCGAGTTGCAAGCGATATAAACCCCGACAACCAACGACCCGTGTTGCGCTGGCTGCTGACTGGCAGGGTTTGCCAAACGCGCACGGAATTTAAATTTTTCAACCTTGCGTTCTATCTGCCAGTGAGTATAAAATGCACTCAACGATGGAATGCGGCGTTGTTGTTGGATGGTAGTCGGTAGGCCGCATGCGAACGAGAGCCGCTTGGCGGACAAGAAGAGCGAGAACCGGAGAACGAGAAGAGAACCGAACCCCATAGACTGATTTGATTTTTGCGCTTTCGCGCAGAACGCTTCCTACCAAAACCGTCAAATTCTAGGAGAAGCGGAATGCACGGGGACGCGCCCGATCGGGCGCGGCCTCGTCGCCGGGCTTCTCCAAAGGTCCTTGACGGTACCTCGTAGGTGGCACGGAGCGGGGTCCGCGCCTTTTCCCTGCCGGAGGACCGAGTGAAGGGAACGAGATGAAACACAACGTAATAACCATAGCCACTGCCATCGCCGCAGCCGCGCTGGCGGCGGGCGCCGCCACCCTTGAGGTGCCGCGCCTGCCGGAGCCCGCGACCGCCGACCGCGAGGTGTCGGCGACGCACGCCCTGCCCGCCGCCGGCCCCGGCGGCCCGCGCGTTTTCCGCCTTGAGCTTGTCTTCGAGGCCACGCCCTCCAACCACGTCCAGGTCTGCCTGGGCCGCGACGCCGCCCCGGCGGACGGCGCGCTCGACGCGGGCGAGACCGACCTCGCCGTCGGCTGGGACCGCGGCGGGTGGTTCCTGTCGCCGCGCGGCCTGCGCACCCGCCACGCCGTCCCCGCCGCCTCGTCCAACGGCACGCAGAGGCTCACCGCCCTCATCCGCGTCACCGCCTCGGGTGTCTGCCTGGCCCCGGCCTTCGCCGACCGCGACGGCGCGGTCGCCTTCGCGGGCCTCCCTCAGCCGCCCCTGCCGGAATGGCTGCGCCCCGGAACATGGGACACCCTGCGCGTCACCGCGCGCGGCGCGGACGCGCCGCAGGAACGCATCAAAACCGTGTTCGCCCCGGACGGCGCGCGCATCACCATCAAATGACGGAAGGGACACGGACATGACACCTGACATGCTTTTCTGGTTCCTCGGCGTCGCTTCCGCGCTCTGGTTCATCGCCCATACCTGCGAGACCCGCGGCGGCATCTTCCGCGGACTCGTGCGCACCCTCCGCGGGCGTGTGCGCGACCTCCGCGCACAATCCCGCTTCGACCAAGTGTTCATCGTGGTTTTCCTCGTCGTCTGCTGCCACTACGCCGTCACCAAGCCCGTCGCCCCCTCCGGCGCCCCGGAACCCGTCCCCGCCGCCGTCACATCCGCCGTCCCGCTTGAACCCCTTGAACCCCTTGAACCTCTTGAACCCTTGAACGCCTTGAACGCCTTGAACGCCCCCGGCTCCCTCACCCCCGGCCAGTATGCGGCCGGGGTCGCCCTCGTCTCCGCCGCGACCAACCCCGCCGCCTGGCGTGCCGCGCCCTCCAATGCGATCGTCCACGCGCCGTGGACCGTGTACGGCGTGGCCGAGGACACCTTCTGGCTGCAGACAAACGGCTGGTCCTTCACCCTCGGCACGAACCAGATCGACGGCCTGCACGTCTCCAGCTCGGGGCTGGTGTCGTTCCGTGACCCGTTGTCCACGCCGAAACCCTCCTCCGTGCCCGAGAACGCCAGCCTGCTCGCGCCGCTGCACGGCAGCCTCGGCACCGTGCCGCCGCAGGGGCGCTTCTGGCACGCGCCCACGCCCTCGGGCGGCCTGCTGCTGACCTGGGAGAACCTCTACGCCGGGCGCGACACCAACTGCCCGGTCTCCTTCCAGTCCGAGCTCTTCGGGAACGGCGATTTCCGCTTCCGGTACAAAATACCGGCCGGCTCCGCGCTCCGATCCCCCGGCCACGCCTTCACCAACCTCTTCATCGGCGCCCTGCACAACGGCGGCGGCGAGGCTTACGCCCTCAACGATCCCTCCGCACTCACCAATGGCCTTGAGCTGTGCTGGCGCGCCTTCGGCCTGCTCGACCCGGCCATTGACGACCACGACGGCGACGGCCTCTCCACCTACGACGAGCTGTTCATCCACGGCACCGACCCGCGCCGCGCCGACACCGACCTCGACGGGGTGGACGACGGCGCGGAAATGACCCTCGGCACAGACCCCCTCGACCCCGACACCGACGGCGACCTCGCGGCCGACTCCATCGACCCCGACCCGCTCTCCCCCGGCGATCCCGGCGCGATATTGAACTGCTGTTCCAACACCTGGCTCTTCCACATGCACCACGCGCTGCCCACGAACGGCACCTGCGAGGCATCGGGATTCCCCTGGGACGACTCCCTGTTCGCGGTCACGGTCACGCTGGACGCCCCCGTCGCCGATCCCGGCGCGGTG
>Ga0116189_1001172_pt1 | contig 21113 bp, 19 predicted proteins | sample AD_JPNTR3_MetaG_FD_89895 | JGI IMG/M metagenome (GOLD analysis project Ga0116189, IMG submission 89895) | Active sludge microbial communities of municipal wastewater-treating anaerobic digesters from Japan - AD_JPNTR3_MetaG | ecosystem: Engineered > Bioreactor > Anaerobic > Digestate | place... | reverse complement strand
CCTTATGAAGATTCTCTACTTTGGTTCTGCCCAATTCGGCATCCCTTGCCTCGAGGCTCTTTTAAAAAGCCGTCACAAGCTGGCAGGCATCTTTACTCAGCCGGCGCGTCCTGCCGGGCGCCATCGCAGCCAGCCGACACCGACCGATGTTGCCGTATGGTGTGCCGCCCACGGCCTGCCCTGCATTGAAGCGGATAATATCAATGCTGCCGAATGCATCAGCCAAGTCGCCGGCTTTGGGGCTGACCTTCTGGTTGTCATTGCCTTCGGACAGAAAGTCTGTCAGCAAATCATCGGACTTCACCGGTGCGGTGCAATCAACGTGCATGCCTCACTGCTGCCCAAGTACCGCGGGGCTGCACCGATTCACTGGGCCATAATGAACGGTGAAATTGAAACGGGCGTCAGCATAATCACTTTGGCCGATCGTATGGATGCCGGATTGATTCTGGACCAGGACCGCATCCTTATAGAGCCGGACGATACCAGCCAAACCCTCCATGACCGTCTGGCTCAAATTGCCGCTCCCGTGCTGCTGAGGACCATCGCAAAAATAGAAGACCACTCAATTCATCCGGTTGAGCAGGATGAATCCCAGGTCACCAAAGCCCCGCGTCTGCGAAAAGAGCACGGATATATCGACTGGAACAAGCCGGCTGCTGCTATCGTCAACCAAATTCGTGCTCTCTGGCCTTGGCCGGGCGCTCAAAGCGTGTATGTATCGGTCAAGACCGGCCGGCATTGGCGCGTTACGATCAGCCGGGCGCAGGCCGTGCCCGCCGCCGGCACATCCGCATCCGTAACAGGACTGCTGGATGACAATCTCAATGTCGTCTGCGGCAGCGAAGCGCTGAAGATACTCGAACTCAAGCCCGCCGGTTCTGATTTGATGTCATTTGAAGCGTTTGTTAACGGACGCCCCTGCGGGAAAGGAGACCTGTTTGTCTCTTCAGAGAAGGCTCTAAGCGGATTATTCCGATGACAGATAGAAACAACCTGACAGCCCGTGCCGCCGCCTGGCAAGCACTTAACCAGTGCGATATACTCCGTCATGATACAGCCGCCATCCTCAATCGTCTGCTATCCCGAACCGACCGTCCGGCACAGGCAGCCGATATTGTGTTCGGCGTTATTCGCAGCCGCGGTACGCTTGATTACATCCTTAAAAAATACTCAAAAACCGATTCCTCCCGGGTAAAAACAGCCGCATGGAATCTTTTGCGGATAGCAGTCTATGAATTGATTTATGCCCCCAAAACCGCCGACTATGCAATTGTCAATGAAGCTGTCCAGCTTGCCCGAGATGCCGAATCAGCCAAACTGGCCGGTTTTATCAATGCTGTGCTGCGCAATGTCCAGCGGGCTGTGGAATCGCGCCTCGCGCCTCTCCAGACCGAGTCGCTTCGCCGGATGATTCCCCAGACAACCCAAAGCGGATGCCTCTTTGCCGACAACCTGCTGCCCGATCCCGTCAAAGAAACCACCCAATATTTCAGCACCGCCTTTTCTCTGCCGCAGGATCTGGTCAACACGTGGCTTAAAACCTACGGTCCAGAACAAACCCGTATGCTGTGCTTTGCCTCCAACCGTCATCCTTCGATTATTGTTCAGCCCAACATCCTGCTTGTTACAGCCGCCGAACTGGCGCAGCGGCTGGCTGCTGATTCTGTCCAGACAGAGATGAAAGCCGGGGTCCTGCGCATCCGCAGCACCGGCAGAATCAATACCTATCCCAGCTATCTTGAAGGGCTTTTTTATATTCAGGATACAGCTGCTTTCGATGCTATCGCTTTGGCTCATCCGCAGTCCCAGTGGGCAGCGCTGGATTTGTGCGCTGCCCCCGGCGGCAAATGCATTACGCTGGCTATGCTGACCAGAGATGCCGGCACCATTCTGGCCAGCGACAGCAGTACTCAGCGTCTCCAGATGGTGCGTCAGAATATCCAGCGGCTTCGGCTGCAGTCGGTCAAAGTGATACCCGGCGGACACATCCATGCAGAGGTACGCAGACAGAAAACGCTGAATCTTATTATACTGGATGTTCCCTGCTCTAATACCGGTGTACTGGCACGCCGTATCGAAGTCCGCTGGCGATGGAAGCCCCGTCAGATAGAGTCTTTGCAGCAGATGCAGCGCCGGCTTCTGGAGCAAGCCGTTCAGCTGGCAGGTCCCGAAACAAAAATCCTTTATTCCACCTGCAGCATCCAGCCGGAAGAAAATCAGCACCAAATAGCCGCTTTTCTGGCCGAACACCGCCGCTTTGCACTCGAGGCAGAAAAACTAACCCTGCCGGCGGTCGAAAGCGAGCAGGCCTTTGATCATGATGGGGCTTATTCGGCTTTGCTGAGGCCTAAATAAACCTATTCCGAAAATCATAGTCTACCTGTTTAATAATTATGACAATCCTGCAGTTATGTAAAAAGTAAAAACAAGTAAGGGAGACAAAAAATGAAATGGATTCTGAATGTAATGCTTGTCAGTATCGTGCTGAGCGGCTGTCAGTCCACACAAACAGCTGAAAAGGGGGGTTGGATCAGTCTGTTCGATGGTAAAACCCTGAACGGCTGGACAGCCAGCGAAAACAAAGACACCTTCAAAGTGCAGGATGGTATGATTGTTGCCAGCGGTCCTCGCAGCCATTTGTTCTACACCGGCCCCGTGCAAAACGCCGACTTTACCAATTTCGAATGGAAAGCTGATATAATGACCCTGCCCAATTCCAATTCCGGAATGTATTTTCACACTCAGTATCAGGAAACCGGGTGGCCGGATAAGGGCTATGAAGTGCAGGTCAATAACAGCCACAGCGACTGGCGGCGAACCGGAGGACTGTATGCCGTTAGCGATGTACGCCAGTCGCCGGCCAAAGACAACCAATGGTTCACCCAGCATATTATTGTCCGCGGCAAGCACATCGTTGTCAAAGTTAACGGTATAACAACGGTAGACTATACCGAGCCCGACAGCATCGCCCAGACCGGCTATCCCAATATGCCCGGACGCAAACTGTCCAGCGGCACCTTTGCCCTTCAGGGACACGACCCCGGCAGCACCGTGTACTTCAAAAACATTATGGTCAAGCCTCTGCCCTGATGAACACCAGCAAGCCCGCCTTTTTCGAAGGCCTCGCTGTCAATGCGAGGCCTTCGTTTTTATCCCGCTATACTGCTTCTAGGGACTTTCGCATTTTCTCCAATGCCTCTTTTTTGCCGCAGACATCGAGACTGTTGTAGTCATTGATTTGCCAATCAAATCGGCAGACCGGCCGATAATCACAATAACCGCACGGTGAGTGTGTGCCCAGACGATAGGGTCTAATCTCGATTCTGCCTGCACAAAGCTCGGTCCCCAATCTTTTGATGCATTGTTCCGTGTAATCCAGCAGCAGGGTAAAATCCTCCGGCTTCAATGCATTGCTGTTATCATAGTAGCCGTAAGGTGCCCCACCCTTGTCCACAAAAAAACTGTAATATAGGCTCCATTTGTCAACCGCACCCGTGTCGATAGCATTAAAATAGCATCCGTTGAAGAGCCCAGCAGCCTTCTTGGGGTTCACTGCATCCCGCTGTAGCCGGGAAAGTTCTTTTGTATCTATTCCTGCGTCAATCGGCATATAAAATGCCCCCGCTGGAGCAGCTGTTCGGCCTGTTCCTGCTTCAGCCGACGCCGACTTTGACGGCCGGTAATTACGGATAGCCAGCAAATAAAACGGAAGCTGTAAATCCAATCCATAAAGAATTTGAGCATAATCCGCCCGTTTGCTGCCGCTCTTTTTATAGTCATACACAACACCGGCTGGTTTGCCGTCAATTTCAGCGATATCCAGACGGTCGATTCGTCCGGACAGCAGTAGTCGTTTGCCTTGCTGAATTTCCAAATCCACCTGCAGCGGACAGCCCGGCCCGAATTCAAGCTCCGCCTCTGTCTGCTTGAAAACACTGGCCTGAGCAAATTGTTTTAAGACAAAAACAAAACTGCCGATAGTCTCTTTGGCTGACGCAATAATATATTTGTGATGGATCCGGCGATGTGTAAAATTATTCAGCTGCGGATCAGAAGCAAGAACTTCATCTATCTGCTGATTGCACAGGTCTTGCAGCTGTTCATTCGGCACATTTGCCCAATCCCTGCCGACCCGTTTTAATGCACAAAACAATCTTTCCAGCACTCGATGATAAAATTTCCCCACATCAGCCGGTTCCAGTGCAAGCTGCTTTCTGGGCTCCAGCCCAAGCACATACTTGGCAAAATGCTGGTACGGACAGGCCGCAAAATTGCTCAACCGCGTTACAGAAGTCTTCATCGGAAACGCAAAAAGCCGGTCCGCTATATCCGGCGGAAGACAGGCACCGTTGTTATAGTCCAGTGCTGCTGAAACCTGCCGGCCTGCTGCCTGCAAGATCGCCTGCTCATCGTTTCTAACTCTGTCCAGCACCCCCGCAGCTACTGCTTGATTGCTGCCCCGCTGCTCTCTGCGGTCGCGACCCAGATGTATTGCCAGCCAGAGACCCAGCTGTTCAGGAGTCTCAATATCCTCCGGTTTGACGGCCTGAGCTTGCGGATATTCTATCTGCAAGTCCGGAAACAATGCCCGCAGCCGCTCCAATCCAGACCACGGCACAACAGCCGAACCCTTCTCGTCCAGAAGCGGATAGGAAATATACACCTGCCGGCGTGACCGCGTCAGAGCAATATACGACAAATAAGGCCTATATTTGAGCTGCTGTTCATACGGATTGGTCAGTTCCAGCTGGGCCTGCTCGGTCAGCCAATAATCCTGCTCGGTCAGCAGTGTCTGTCCCATAACCGGCACAGGAAACTGCTTCTGCGTTGCCCCTGCCAGAAAAACCGCCTGCACTTCAGGATGACGGCTGCGTTCAATCGATCCGACCAAGACTTGATCAAGAGTCGGCGGAATTAGCTTAATAGTTATCCCCGAGAGCGCATCCATAAAAATAGAGCTCCAATCTTCCGCCGACAGCTGTGTCTGGCCAAACACACCGTTCATCTCATCCAACAAACTGACCAGATTGGAAAATAACTGGCGATGTCCGAACTGCTGGTCGGAAATATCACTTTCTGCCCACTTTGACAGCGATGTCCGCACATCCAGCGTTTCCATGAAATCCCAAAGTATCTGGGTAAACTGTGCCGCAGTTAGTTTCGCACACCGCTGCAGCGCTGCACGCAAAGCTTTCAGCGGCCCCACTGCCTTTTGCCGAAGCACATCGAGACCAATTTGGTCAAATCGGCTTTCCGTATCAAAATCCCACGGTGTCTGCCGAATCCAATCCTCGCCCTCAATGCCGAAAGCCCGACAGTAGTTTTCCAAATCATCGACCGCATCAAACGGCACGCCGGCCATTCCAGATTTAAGAAAACTCATCACATCTGACGTGCCAAAGCCCCCCACGGCTGCCTGCAGAGCCGAACCCAGCAGTTCGACCAACGGGTGACTTTTCATCAGCCGCGGCCTGTCCAAAAAGTACGGAATATTATACCGGCCGAATGCCGACTCGATATAATGCTGATACGCAGTCATATTCGGTATTACCACGGCTATATCCCGATAGCGAAGACCGTTTTTGACCAGCCGCCGAATCGTCCGGCCTATCCAGAGTGTCTCGCTGCGCACCGTGCTGCATGCGGCAATATGAACTGCATCCTCTCTGCCGATCGGCTTCGGTGCTGTATCCGGAGCCGCAAGAGCCGCTTCCAGTGCTTCCAATGCCGGGGATTGGCTGAAACGGTACGTCTTTTTAAGAAGTATTGGTTCTCGGATTGCCAGCCTGCAGGCCCGTATCATTCGCCGCAATTGGCAATACGTCTGCTCAGTCTGGGCAAACACGCTGCACGGATCAAGGATGCTTTCGTCGTCACTTTCCAAATTCAGCCGCTCCGGATCTGCACATAAGGCTATCGTCGCCTCGCTGCAGATCTTCAGCAACTCTGCCAGCAATTCCATCTCCTGGCCTGTAAAACCAGAAAAACCATCCACCCACAGACGGCAGTTTCGCAGAAAAGAGCCGGCCGCATTCTTTTTGGCTTCCGCCAAATCCGCATCCGGATTGATAAACCGTCTATCAGAAGATTGAAAAAAACGTTCATATTCGGAAAACAGCGCCGCAATATCCGCCCACTTGGCAGCAGCCAGTTCCTGACCGGCTTTCTGAGCCAGTGTTTGAGCCAGCAGTTCAATCTGGGCGGCGGTGCAGCTGCCTGCCTGAAGCTGACAGAGCAATTCGGAAAGCTTGCCGGCCAATCCCGTCCGATATACATGGCCCTTATACACCCGCAGCCGGTCGGATAAATCCAGCAGCAGCTTATGCACTGCCATTTGCCGGCCGGTTTGCGACAATTCTATTCCCGCTCGGCGGCCGACCAGCCAGAAAGCCAGCCGGTTAAATGACAGCACCCGTAAACGGCTGAAGCCCCTGAGATGCGCCTGCGACAAAACAGCCCGTTCTGCCTGATACGTCGCCTGTTCCGGCACCAGAAATACCAGCGGCTCCTCCCCTTCTTTTTCCAGCGCAGAACAAACGCCTTCCAGACATTTGTGCGTCTTTCCGGTTCCGCTTCGGCCGAGAATAAACTGGATGGTTCCCATCATATTCCTTCCTTTGCAGGTGTAACATACCACTCTCTTTTTACCATATGTACCCTCTGCCTGCAATCATAAACTCCCCCCTTTTCGGCCGCTGTTGGATTATCGGGATACTCCTTCTTCACCGCTGAGGATACGGCTTGGTGTTTCTCTCCCAAAAAACACCGTCGTAATAACCTTGAATCGTTTTGTCACAATCAGCCATCTGCAGCCGTTTTTCGGTCAGGCAGCAGTAAAACTTGTCCTGTTCAATGCCGATATATCGGCGGCCCAGTTTTTTGGCAACAACACTGGTTGTGCCGGAGCCGCAGAAAGGATCCAGCACTATATCCCCTGCACTAGAGCTTGCCAGAATAATCTTGGCCAGCAGTTTCTCTGGTTTCTGTGTGGGGTGATTGGTATTTTCGGGCATCGACCAAAACGGTACCGTTAGATCCGTCCACAGATTAGACGGGGCTGTCAGGCGAAACCCTCCACCTGCAACAGGTATCCAATCCTTCGGCTGACCGGCAGAATCCGTATAAGGAGCCAAAACCCGCCGCTTCAATTTGACCGCTTCTTGATGAAACGTATAATCGTCAGACATAGTACAAAACCAGATATCTTCAGCACAATTTTTCCAGTTGGTCCTGGCCCCGCGTCCCTTCTCTCGTTCCCATGTAATCCGGCTGCGGATTTTGAAATAGCTGCCCGCTGTCATCTGCACAACCCCGCAGGCATTCCAGTCTGAACAGATATAGATAGAAGCGTTGGGCTTCAGAAGAGGGGTCAATAACCGCAGCCATCCGTCCAGCATCTTTGCATACTGTTCCTGCGGCACTTTCGAAAATCGTCTGCCGTTAAAGTTCTTGTTGAGATTGTAAGGCGGGTCCAGAAACAGCAGGTCTGCAATCTGCGGGGGCAGAAAGCGGCACGCTTGCTCCATATTCTGCCAAATCGTCTTATTCAGCACCTCATCGCGTGACGCCGGCTTATGCAGCGTCAGTAAACGCTCTGAAAACGAATTAAATTCCTGCGGCGTCAGCTCAATCGTACGGTTTTTTGAAGCTTTTGGCTTCATATGATAAAAATCCCCACAGCAATGGATCCGGCGCAGCACAAATTACAGCTGGGCCAGTCCCGACTAACCTGTCAGACCATCGATTTGAATTTTAAAATCGATGCCTGCCTTGTCGCCTATCACATATGCGGTGTCTGCATCGTACTTCCAGCCGTCAGCACAGTTTGTTCATTCCAATAGTCAATCCATCGTCCGCTTGCAGGAACAGTGACCTCTTTCTTCGTTCCAGCTTCAGAAACCAGCGATACAAATATCTGGTCTGGCAGCAGAGGCTGGGCTTTGGAAACATCGGCCGCTTTGACAACGCTGCCGCCTTGGAGGCTGGATTCCACCGAACAGCTGAACAGATAGGGGATTGCCTGCAAACGGCTCCTTAATCGGATGCTGCGAAGATTTCGCCGTCGAACAAATCCACCCGCCCGCCGCTAAGCCCGCAAAGGGAGCCAGCAGCAGTTCAACAGCAATGCATCTGTTCATTATGCAGTCTCCTCAATCGCTTGAATCAGTTCTGCTGGGACATCCCGATTGGCTGACTAAATCAATCTCTTCTGATCCTGCCGACAGCACTACAGGCAGCGGGCTGCCTACTTGAGAGTTTGCTTTTTTTTAATATGGTTCAGCAGGCCGCCGTCGTTGACAATCGCAATCGCAAAATCCGGCAGCGGCATAAACCTGATTTTTCTGCCCTGCGTTTTGTTATCAATAACGCCGGCCTGATAGTCAATATCCAGTTCGTCGCCGTCATGGATTTGCTCCAGGGCGCCCGGCAGCTCTATCGGGTAAAATCCGCAATTGATGCAGTTGCGGTAAAAAATGCGGGCAAAGGAATGGGCTATCACGGCCCCGACTTTTGCTCCCTGAATTGCCCAGACAGCGTGTTCGCGGCTGGAGCCGCAGCCGAAATCATCCCCGCAGACAATCACATCACCCGGCCGGCACTTGGCAATAAAATTTGTATCCAAGTCCTCCATGCAGTGAGCCGCCAATTCCGCCGGATTATCGGTGTTCAAATACCGGGCGGGAATTATTTCGTCCGTGTTCACGTGGTCACGCTTATATACATGTGCTTTTGCCATACCATTCTCCCAAAAATCCTGAATGCCGCTGACCTGACAGCAAGCATTAAACAATCAAATACTACTAGTCGCACATTTTTTCTCTGATGCACTCAAAACCGTGTTCAACTTCGGCTGCCGGCTACAGATATTTCCTGCAGTCGGCTAACCGTCCCTCAACCGCCGATGCAGCCGCCGTTGCCGGACTGGCCAGATATACCTCGCTCTTGGGATGTCCCATCCGGCCGACAAAATTGCGGTTGGTGGTGCTGATGCACCGTTCGCCGGCTGCCAGAATGCCCATAAAGCCCCCCAGACACGCCCCGCAGGTCGGCGCACTGATAACGCAGCCGGCCTCGTAAAAAATCTGGGCCAGGCCTTCGTCAATTGCCTGCTTCCAAATAACCGGCGTAGCGGGCACAACAATTGTGCGGATTTTGACCTGTCGGCCTTTGAGTATCTGCGCTGCAATCCGCAGATCTTCGATCCGCCCGTTGGTGCAGCTTCCAATATAAGCTTGGTCCATCACCAGCCCTTTGCAATCACTGATCATCCGGCCGTTGCTTGGAAGATGGGGAAATGCAACTATCGGCTCTAATTTTGAGCAGTCTATTGTCTCCACACTGACGTACAGGGCATCTGCATCCGATTCAAAAATCGTATAATCCATCCGGCCTTTGAGCCGACCGTCCAGATACGCCCGGGTTGTTTCATCAAAGCCGATGATGCCGTTTTTGCCGCCGGCTTCGATAGCCATATTGGTGATCGTCATTCGCGCTTCCATTGACATCGTTTTCAGCGCCGGCCCCGTAAACTCCATCGCCCTGTACAGCGCTCCGTCGGTCCCGATGCGCCGAATAACCTCCAGAATCACATCCTTGCTGAATACCCCATCCGGCAGCGAACCGTTCAGTACAAACTTCATCGACGCCGGCACCTTAAACCACAGAACACCGGTGGCAATTGCCGCCGCCAAATCTGTCGAGCCGATGCCCGTTGAAAACGCCCCAAACGCGCCGTAGGTGCAGGTATGCGAATCTCCCCCGACAATCACCTCGCCGGGCCGGATATGTCCCTGCTCCGGCAGCAGCGCATGACATACGCCTGCCCGCCCGAGTTTGTAATAGTACGGAAGCTTCTTTTCCCGCGCCCAGTCATCCAGCCGCTTGTGAAGTTCGGCACTCTTGATATCCTTGGCCGGCTGAAAATGATCCGGTGTAACCGCTATTTTGTTCACATCGAATACCACGTCAATCCCATGTTGTTTCAGCATTGATATTGCCGGCGGCGTTGTTACATCATGGCACATAATCATATCGATTTTCGCATTAACCAGCTGACCTGCCTTAACGCTCGACAGATCTGCCGCACGCGCCAGTATCTTTTCGGTTATTGTCATCATCGCTTGCTTCCTGAAATCAAATCTTGTCCCAAATCAGCATTTAATCCTGTAAACAACTGCACCGGCAAAATGCCATTTCATTGCCGCAGCAGTCTTTCTCTATAAGCCCGCCTTTTCGGCCTCGTTGTTTCCTGAATAAGCCGCCATCCGGTTTATCGCATCAATATAAGCTTTCGCGCTGGCTTCAATGATATCTGTCGAAACACCCCGCCCCACAAACGACCGACCCTTGCCGTCCTTGATGCGAACCATTGCCTCACCCAATGCTTCCTTGCCGCCGGTAATCGCCCGAATCGAGTAATTATCCAGTGTCGGCGTCTGGCCTGTGGCCTGACGAATTGCCTCGTAGGCCGCATCAATCGGTCCATCGCCGCAGGCGGCCGCCTGACGCACTTGTCCATCCCGCAGCCGAATTTTGACCGCACCAGTCGGCAGCGTTCCTGTGCCGCTGGTAACATTGAGGTATTCCAGATGGTAAAGCTGCTCAACCATCCGAATCTCATCATTGATGATAGCGGCAATATCCTCGTCAAATACCTCTTTCTTCTTGTCGGCAATTTCCAGAAATTTCTCATACGCCGCTTCCAGCTCCTTTTCGCTGAGGTTGTAGCCCAGCTGCCGGCAGCGATCCATAAAGCCGTGCCGACCTGAATGCCGCCCCAGCACCATTCGCGAACCGCTCAAGCCAATCATCTCCGGCGTCATAATTTCATACGTCTCGCGCTTCTTTAAAATGCCGTCCACATGAATCCCTGATTCATGCGCAAAGGCATTGGCGCCGACGATTGCCTTGTTGGGCTGCACAACAAAACCGGTCAGCTGGGATACCAGCTGGCTGGTGCGGAATATTTCACGGGTATTGATATGCGTCGTCAGATGACTGCCAAAGAAATCCTGCCGGGTGTGAATTGCCATCACAATTTCTTCCATCGCCGCATTGCCCGCACGCTCGCCCAGTCCGTTAATTGTGCATTCCACCTGACGGGCACCGTTGCGCACTCCTGCCAAGGAATTGGCTGTCGCCAAGCCCAAATCATTATGGCAGTGCGTACTGATGACCGCCTTATCGATACCCTTGACATTTGCCTTCAAATTGGCTATCAGCTGTCCGTACTCATAGGGTATCATATAACCCACCGTGTCCGGGATATTCAGTGTCGTAGCGCCGGCCTCGATAACCGCCGACAAAACCTCATATAAAAACGTCAACTCGCTGCGGCAGGCATCCTCCGGCGAAAACTCGACATCGCTGGTAAACTGCCGTGCATACTGCACTGCCTCCACAGCCATCTTGAGCACCTCTGCCGGCTTTTTGCGGAGCTTGTACTCCATATGAATTGGGCTGGTGGCGATAAATGTATGAATTCGCCGCTTGGCTGCCGGGGTCAGTGCCCTGCCGGCGGCTTCTATATCTTTGGCATTCGCACGCGCCAGTCCGCAGATCACCGGCCCGGTCACCTGTTCTGCACACAACCGAGTGGCCTCAAACTGGGCCGGTGAAGACACCGGAAATCCCGCCTCAATAACATCAACGCCCAGTTTTGCCAATTGCTGGGCTATTTCGAGTTTTTCGCTGACCGAAAGCGACGCCCCCGGCGATTGCTCCCCATCACGCAGAGTCGTATCAAAAATTATCACCTTTTCCGCTGACATTGTATAGGTCTCCTGATAGTCAGAATAAGCCGCCTATTATGCATAAAATAAGCGTAAAAATCCACTGGAATTTGAAAATACGATGGGTTTAAGATGTGTAATGTCGTTTATGCGCCCGAGGGGCGCAGAAGGATCAGACCGGCGATAACGGCAGAAACAAAAACATTCTGATCTTTTTTATGCTCCATACGTTTGTAATTTTACTCTTTTTAGCGGCTCGAAAGCAAGAAAAAACTTAAATTATAGGGATTTCCCACATTCTTGACAAAATTTCGAGTCCTCTTCGTTCAATTTTTGGCAGTGCGGACAGCGAATCATAACTGTCTGTCGCGCGCCGGCAGATTTAATATCCGCCTCTTCTAATATATCCTTAACCATTCCGCCGGCCATTCCAGTCCAAGGCTTAAGATCTTCACGTGCCTTCTCCGGGTTCAGCACAAGTCCCGACCCTGCCGTCCCGCGCGCGGCTATAGACCGCATCACACAGCCAGCCACAATCAGCGCAATGCCGATAAACGACACAAACATCACTATCGGCCCCGCAATCGGCATCCATATGGGAATACCGGCTTGGCTCTTGCCAAAACTGATCACCATAATCGCCATAAGAGCCGAAACGGCCAAAAAAGGCAGTGCAAAAAAACACCCTCCTGCAATCATTACAGCTAAGCCGGCATTATAAAGCGATTTACGCTCCTGCGAAATCTGCTTGGCCATAACAAACTCCCAATAATAATATATTACACCACTATACTACTCCCGCATATTTCAATATACAACTATTTCCGCTTCCTGTGCCGTTTTTTCTTGTAAATCGCTTGCCTTTATTGTTATCAATATACACATAAAGTAAAAAACTTTATAACCATCGTTTTTTGAAGGAGTAGCGATTATGAAGCTGAACGTGAAGGCCTTTGGGCTGGCCTGTGGTTTATTGTGGGGAATAGGCGTCTTCTTTCTGACTTGGTGGCTGATCGCTTTGGAGGGTATCGATGCCCCGCCAACCATTATTAATCGCGTATATCCCGGCTACGAAATAACACCTATCGGTGCAGTAGTCGGAATGGTCTGGGGCTTTATCGACGCAGGCATTGGAGGAGCCGTTTTCGCTTGGCTGTATAACCTGCTGGCCCTTAAGTTCCTAAATAAATGCTCATAAAGAGCTTTTCTTGACCCTGTTAGAAAGGATTCGATTGCAGCATCGCTTGATTTTTTAGCAATGAATGTGTGTATAGCTGTGTATTTTTAACGGTTTCCAGCAGAAACTTAACAAAAAACGCCGGCTGTTGGCGTAGCTGGCGTTTTTTATGCAATCCCTTATCAGGATGGTGGTTTTGCAGGAAAAATCAGCACATCGCTATATAGCTGGCGATTGCAAGAATAAGAATTCGCTTTTTATTCGCGACAAACGGAACCCAGAACCTGTAATAATATTTTTTCATCGTTTTCTCCCCAAGTTTTGGTTCTTTATAACCCCCCATGACCGAAGCCATACTCATCAATTATTATTATATCCAATTATCTCTTATTTCTCAAGAAAAAACTCGCCCAAACATACATATCTATATTTCATATAATGGTTTAGAAAAGTTACAAGCCATTAATTTTATCCCTTATTTCAAGAAGTACAAAATAATTAGAGCATTTATGGCAAACCATGCCTTACCTATTACGTAGTATGAGTAAGTACTCTTTTTCATCTTTCTTCCTCCAGTGGTATGGACACCTTAATACCTGCCCAAAAAGCGACCCGATTTCTTTCGGGTCGCTTTTTTTAGGTATTTTTACTGAATTTTTCTTGATTTTTTCCCGATATGATGTATAATTTACTAAAACAATGTAAGATTTCTTTCGTATAGACAGAAAGATAAAAAAAGACATTACCCTCCTCCTCCTTCTAATGCCAGGTATTCTACCTGGAACAGAGCAGCGGGTTCCTCCTTCCCGCTGCTTTTCTTTTATACATTGACACATTTTAGACCGAATATATCCGCCTATTTTCACTGAAAAGTGCTTGCACCCGTCATATCTTTAAGGTTATGATTTTATTAGACTTATCAGGAGGCTAAGATGCTGTTGATTCCCTATGCGGTTGATGTTCCCTTTGACCGCCGTCCATTTGTTAATTGGCTACTGACAGCTTCGATAGCAGCAGCATTTGTCTGGCAGGTCGCAGATAAAGGACAAACGGTCGAGCAGTTTGCACTCAACGGCTGGACGCTGAAAGGTTTGTTCGGTCATCTTTGGCTGCATGCTGACATTTTACACCTGATTGGCAATATGATTTTTCTTTGGGTGTTTGGCAATGCAGTTTGCGCCAAATTAGGCAATTTGCTTTATCTGCCTGTTTATCTTCTGTTTGGACTGGCTGCAGCGACGGCTCATCGGTTTTTTGACGGCAGTCCGGCAATAGGAGCCAGCGGGGCTATCAATGGTGTCGTGGGAATGTTTCTTGTTTTGTTTTGGCAAAACGAAATGGACTGCCTGTTTGTTATGTTTATCTTTTTCAGGCCGATTGTCAAAACGTTCAGTATTTCCAGCTTCTGGATGATTGGACTGTGGCTGGTGTTTGATATTCTTGGGGCTATAGTAGGCGGCAGCAATACAGCCTATTTTGCACATCTGGGTGGCTTTTTTATGGGGATTGTTCTGGCCGTTTTGCTCCTGAAGTGCAATCTTGTTACGATGTACAGCGATGAGCAGTCGCTGGTGGAACTGGTGGAGCAATGGCGTCAAAAACTCCAAGATGACAAATTGGAGCGAATAGCCCGGGTTTCTGTCAATAAGGCCCAAAAACAGGACACAGCGCCTCCGGTGCCGGCTATGATACGATTTGTTTGTCCCTGCGGCAAACAGATTAAGGCGCCGATTCAGGCAGCAGGCAAGACAGGTTTATGTCCGGTCTGCAGGCGAAAACTGATTGTACCACACCCGACCGCTGAGCCTTAAGATGGGCTGATTTTCGCCTTTATGCTGCTTAATCCCTTGCCTGCTTCCGGCCATCGTTCCACGTCAGGAGATTTTCTCGATAAGGGCATCAAGGACTTCCTTAGCCGCCATACTTTGCCAGCCGCCTTTTGTCTGCCATTTGAAGGTTTTTCCTGCAGCAAGAGCTTGGTCGATTTTGCGGCATGCCAAAATAACGGTAGCATGGTTCTTGTTGCCGAATGCCCGTCCGATTTCCGGGAAGCTCATTTTGGTAAACCGACGGGTCAAATACATCGCCGCAGAACGAGCCAGGGTGGTGGTGCGGTCTTTTTTCGCCGAATACATATCCGAAACGCTGACTCCGAACAAATCGGCCGCTGCCGAGAGAATCTCGGAATTTTGTACGACCGGATCCATCCGGACGACATGTTCGGCCAGTATCTGGCGGGCTGCCGACAAGGTAATCGGCTGTCCGCTGAGGGATTCGAAGGCCGCCATCTTCAGCAGGGCACCTTCGAGTTCCCGTACATTGGTAGTGATACTGCCGGCGATATATTCGATCACCTCCTGTGACAGGGTCAGCTTCATGCACTGTGCCCGCCGGGAGCAAATTCGGCAGCGCATTTCAAAATCCGGCGCCTCCATCCGCACCACCATTCCCGAAATAAAGCGGCTGACAAGCTTTTGGCAAAGCTGTCCGATTTCTCTTGGGTGTGCATCCGATGCCAGAATAATCTGTTTTCCGGCCAAATCGATGCTGTTAAAGGTATGCAGGAATTCTTCCTGCATGGCATTTTTATTCGATAAAAAATGGATATCATCAATCGCCAGCAAATCGAGCTTGCGAAACCGGCTGCGAAATTCGTCCAATCTCCGTGTTTTCAGCGCAACAACATATTGATTCGCAAAATCTTCCGCTGACAAATACATCCATCGGCAGCCGGGGCGCTGGACATGGATGGCATTGCAGACACCCTGAAGCAAATGTGTCTTGCCCACGCCGTAGCCGCCGTGGAGGAATAGCGGATTGAATGGACTTTTTTCCTCCTGAATAACGGACTGGGCGGCATTATAAGCCAGCTGATTTTTGGCACCAACAACAAAAGTATCCATTGTTAGCTTGAGAGGAAGCTGACCGGCTGCTGTTTTTGGCACAGCAGGCACCCGTTTAAGAGAATTGAGTGTTCGTTCGGCCTTCTGCTGCTCAAGGATTGGACGCGGCGAGGATTTGACTAATTTATTGTCTATCAGAAAGCGAAGGGGGCGCGACTGACCAATGACCTCTGCCAGGGCTTCTGAAACAGCGGCAGCAAAATGCCCCTGTATCCAATTGCAGATAAAAGGATTGGCGGCAGCCACTTCCAGATGATCGCTGTGAAGCGTCAGGCGCGCAGCCTGTTTGAACCAAACCTGAAACTGAGTAGTTCCGATTTTGGCAGCAATCCTTTCATGAAGCGCTTGCATCTCATCCGTGATAACAGCCTGCATAGTTTAACTCCCATCCACCGCAGTATTTTCAATGTTGAAATCGACTACCCGGCCAGCGCCGGTTAGGCAAATCATAGGTAGCAAGACAAAAGGTTGCAATGGTGTTTTTTGAAAATACTTTTCCACAGAGAAAAGATTTCAGTGCAGACATAACTTATATGCAAAAAAATTTTCTTTTGAACAATTTTTTCACAACCTAAATCCGCTATGTGAATAAGCTGTGAATGAAGGTTCTAATTTTGGCAAGCAGTCAAGATCCTACTTATCATAAGGGAAAAAACTCACAGGCATCGGGTCGTATAAATAACGAATTTTCAGAATTAGCAGCTGTGTTTGGCGGATAGGAAGGACCGAAAGATCAAAGTGTACTGAACCTGCTTGGGGAATGCTGTTAAATTTTTATATTTATCAACAATATCCCGTCGGTAGGGCACTTTCTAACAGTATGTCTAGTGCTGGAAAATCAGACTTGATAAATGGCATCAATTTTATGATGTCAAATCACTACTGTCCCGTTATAAGTCGAATAGATATAATTGCTTACATAACTCGCTCTTTGAAAAGTTGTGAAGATCCGCAGGAAACAGGCTTTTTATGGGTGTTTTCTCGAAAAGCATCATGCCCAAAACTTGCAGAATTTCGTACATATTGGCTTCCAGGTCGAGTTCCTCTTTTAGGATCGCAACCAGCACATAAACACTGATGGCGATCCACATCTGCGTCTTCACGGTGTTGGGTGTCGTGCCATAAAACGCTTTGATGTGGAGATGCTGCTTGAACCATTTGAAGAACAATTCGATCTGCCAGCGATATTTGTACAGCCGAGCAATCGTCCACGGCGACAGATTGAAGTGGTTGGTCAAGAACACGAAACGCTTGTCCAGTTCGATATCGACGTAATGGATTCGCCGTAGCAGTTCGGGATAACATACCGAGCTTTTCGGACCCGTCAAACGGATGGCTTGATCGCTGCGCAGCCCCCGATTTTTGTCCACCGGATAGGATTGATGGCGTGCAAAAGCCAGGTTGTCTTTGGCACGCGTGACAAAGAACGATTGCTGCTGATGGATATGGTACAAACGCTGAAAATCGATGTACCCCTTGTCCATAATATAGAAGGCTCCGGCCTCGAATAGCACGTGGTCGAGAAAATGTACATCGTGTATCTGGCCGCCTGTAATGCGGATAAACGCCGGAATATTGCCTCGTAGGTCTAGTTGAGTATGTATCTTGACGGCACTTTTGTGTTGCCGATGCTGAGCCCATGGAAACAGCGTCAGGGATAAATCGATGACCGTAGAATCCGGTGCGTAAATGGCTCGTTTGAGATTCATCGCCAGTGGTTGATTCGTATAAAGTCTGCGGGCGTGTTCGATCAGAATCAGGGCGATATCGCGATAGATCCTCCAGTCGCGAACTTCGTTGGCTTTGGCCAACGTGGTGCGAGAGACATAGGTCTTCATTCCGGCATGATACAGTTTTGGACCCGCGGCACGAAGACAGGCTTCGATATCGCGTAAACTCTCGCGGCCAGTCAACTGGGCGAAGGCCATGCAATATAATACTCCCCGAATTTCGAACCATGATATAAGGTGGTGGTTGTGGTATAATTCTGTCGTGTATGGATATGAAAGGAAAGCAGAGAATTATGGCACAACGCAGACATTTTTCAGCGGCATTCAAGGCCAAGGTAGCTATCGAAGCCATCAAAGGTCAGAAGACCGTCAACGAGATCGCCTCGGCTTACGAGGTCCATCCCAACCAGGTTGGTCAATGGAAAAAGGAAGCACTTGAACTTTTACCCAGGGCGATGGCCGACGGCAGGACAAAAGAGGCCCGCGACGCAAACGCAATCGGGCTGATTTCGCTGAACAACAAATTCAACGAAAATGAAGGAGAAAAGGACATCCGCGAGATTGACATTATCCAGGACCAGAGAAGCAAAAATCCCGAAATCGAAGCCCAGAAACGCGATCTTAAGAACCTTATTTCAAAGGGCTTAACGCGGGCTGAGCGGCTGATTATTATCCTGTATTACTATGAAGAGATGACGATGAAGGAGATCGGAACCACCCTCGATTTATCCGAATCGCGGGTTTCGCAGATGCACTCCTCGATAGTGGCCCGGCTCAAAGCCCAAATGACCAGCCGGAAGAAGGAATTTGTCATCAATGTCTGAAATCGGCTAAGCCCCCTGTCGTTGCAGAAATTTTGCTGGTTTGAAATTGGCTTTGGTTGGGTTTCTATCGGGTTTGTATTGGGTTCGTTTTGGCTTCGAATCGGCTTTGCTTTTGGGTTCGAATTGGGTTTGTTTTGGGCTGCGCCAGGCGTTAGGCAATAGGCAGAAGGCATTAGAAATAAAGGAGTTATGGCGATTTTGCAAAATGGAAAATTGGGTTTGTTTGTTCTTTTTAAGGCAGAAGCCAGAAGGCAGAAGTTCAGATTGGGTTCGATTGGGTTCGTTTTTGCCACCTCAGCCGTGAGGCCTGAGACCTTAGTCTTGAGATTGAAAAGACTTATGGATGTTTTTCTCCTTTGAAAATTGGCTTCGTTTCGTAAAATCATATCAAAAATCAAAGATAAAATAGCATCCGCCTTCACCAAGGTTACGGCGGACAAGAAAATGCGGGATCCGCCGGAGGCGGATGGCTGAAATAATAGAACCCTCATGTCCATTCGGGATGACCGTTTGCTGATGACTGTTGGCGGGTTGCTGCTCACTGATATGTCTCCTTCTTTCATCGGGGGACTTACGTCCCCGCGCTTTTAATCGGGCGGCTCGCGCCGCCGCGCTGTTGTTTTCCATTCTAAATTTTCTATTTTTGCGTATTATAACATAAGTTTTGTAATTGTCAAACTTATTTTGACGGGATTAATAGAATTTTTTTCTCGACGGAATTAGGATTCAATGGAGTGAGAACCCAAGAACTCAAGAATGCAGGAATACGGAGATGCCAAATGTTAAATGCCAAATGTGAAATGCCAAATGTGAAATGCCAAATGTTAAATGCCAAATGTGAGATGCCAAATGTGAAATGCCGGGGGAAATAAGGATTGTCGAGGGAGAATGGCGGTTGACGAATGGGGCAGGCAGGGGTATGATTTCAACCGCGAATCGACGCGAATTTACGCGACTTATTTATCACCCCGGCACAAGAAAACTTACATGGACGCAGGGGATGGACGGAATGGACGTTATGGACAAACACGGACGTACACAGATGGACACGGAAAAAACCGCTACAAAAGATTGCCCGCGCTGCCCGGCTATGATTCTTTAAATTCATCGTTAATTATTTTCACTTTATTTTTGTATTGACTTTTCTTCCAATCGGAAATTACATCCTGCCGTTTATTTTCAAGTAACTCCAAGTAAATCTCATTGTGAACGGCGGTATATTCGGGCGGGACTTTGGCTTCTTTGTACCTTTTCCTGTACGCACGGACGATTTCTTCCTCGGAAACATTAACATCTTTTGTAATAATTTTATTCAGCTTGGCCCGTAAAACATCATTTTTAGCAGATTCACGCGAATTTCGCTTCAAATCATTAATATCATTACAAATAACAAGACGTTTCAGCTTTTCCGGACTATCGATTAATGTCTGCCATGTTTTCCAATCGTCTTCACTTATCAAGGAACTTAATTTTTCTTGATAAATTTCTTGAGCGGCCGACGGTTTTTGATATAGTGCAATAAGCGCATCGTGAATTGCATTTGAGATGCGACAGATTTTATGTATCTGTTCATCGGATAAATTAGCTTTCTCGAAAGTTTCATCTACCTGCATGTCAATCTCCGATTCGGTAGCACGTATGTGGTAATCGTGTACGGCCTCTTGAAAAACAATATCATCAATTTTTCGCCAAAGACGTCTCTGTTCTTGTTTTTTTATCTGTTCGAGCGTAAGCGTGGAAGCATATTTAATATCAAGTTTTATTTCGTTGTAGGTAATTTTTCTCTCTTTAACAAAAGCAATCACGCTATTCGGATCGAGCCGGCTTGCAAGTGAAGACATACAGAATAAAAGGATATTAACAATACAAAAATAGTTTAATTTAATTTGCCTCATAATATAACTCCTTAACAACATTAACAGGTTTTTTCTTATTCTGGCATTGCGCAATCAACTTCTGCGTTAGTTATAATTCCGGGAGCATGTCCTCCACCGTAATCCCACAGCAGTGAATCGCATTTACCGATGCCCTTCAAACCATCTGGCGTTACAGAAATCTGAACTGAACAACCTCTTGCACCTTCACCTTCACCTACCAGACCATCGCTAATGGTCATGGTTACCCAATCCGTTTCGTCGCCATTCCACGAATATTTGTGTTTTTCAACCCACGTAGCGATGTTATTTATGTCGGGTCCAAAACGCATGACTACGATTGAACTAATAGTTTGTATGTTGATACAGGAATAATAAATTTCATGAACTGTGTGATTGTACGGTCGTAATCCTACTCCCTCTACCAAAAAATATGCAAAAAGCGCCTCTGTTGCACTGGCTACTTTGCGCTTGGGCACACACATACCGTTGCAACAGGCCTCGTCATTACTGCAGGTTGTACCGTCGCCATACTCGCAACAGTGCTTTTCATTTGGGTCATAACAGGTTTTGCCGTCGCAGCAAAGCAGGTTGGGGTCGCCGCCGCAGACGACGCAGGCCCCATTGACGCAACTCTTGCAATTGGTATGGTAGCAACAGGATTGATTGCAGCAACTTGCGGGCTGGCCACCGCAAAACACATCGCACGCCGGCCAGTTTGTAATACAGGGCGAGCAGGGCGGCGGGGGCCAGGCGAGGGCCGTCCCACTCAAAAGGATATAGATTCCAAGTAAAACAAGGCGAAATAAGGTGTTTTTCGTTTTCATTGGCCGCACACCTCCAGTCCAGCCATTAACTTGTGAATGACAT
>Ga0116189_1001169_pt1 | contig 21126 bp, 31 predicted proteins | sample AD_JPNTR3_MetaG_FD_89895 | JGI IMG/M metagenome (GOLD analysis project Ga0116189, IMG submission 89895) | Active sludge microbial communities of municipal wastewater-treating anaerobic digesters from Japan - AD_JPNTR3_MetaG | ecosystem: Engineered > Bioreactor > Anaerobic > Digestate | place... | reverse complement strand
CCTATTGTTAATCCAGAAATTGTACACTGGACTTTGCAATACTTGGTCTACGTTAGGTACTACCTCATGTAGAATACGATTTTGCTCTTCTACAAAAGCCTGTTCATGGTGCCGATATAGCGGATCAATATTTGCATCTACTTGCCGTGCAATCTCGGTCTTGGCTTGACTTACTTCTGCCTTAATACGGAGATCTATGGCCTTTGCTAAATTTGGATCGGCTTCAATTATTTGATTCCATTCCTCCAAAGATTTGGAGTGGTCTCCTTTTGTTGCTGCGGCAAGATCACTATCTTCTTGCGGCTGTCTTACTTGAGAGCTTAACCTAGCTAGCTCTCGCCTAGCTTCGGTTAGTTTGTTTTGCAGAGCACTTTGGCGACCAATATCGGAACGCCAGCGCTGCTGATGGTATTGTGCTTCCTGCGCAATACTTAAAACTTTCTCTTGGACCTCTCGTGGAAGATCTTTTGCCCAATCAGGAATACCTACAAGTTCTTGCTTGCTTTCTGTAGTTCCAGTATCTGGGGATTTATCTTCTGCTTTAGCTTGTGTAGTGGTGGCCTGCTTAGCTCCACTATCCTCATCTGTACTTGCATTAGTAGCTGCTTGAGGAGCTTCTTTTACTGGTTCCTTTGGTTCTGATACTACTCCTACTGAAGGAGCATCCTTACCTCTGGCAGAGTTAAAAGCATCGTCTAATAGCTTCTGTGTTTCTTGTGAATCAATGTCAATATGATTAGCGGGAATTGAGTCCGGCGTTGCTACTTGAGTTTCGGGGTCCACGAATTATCCTTTATTTTGCGGTGCGATAGACGGCAGGTTTAATATCTTCTTAGCATTAGCTATATGTCCTATAGCTATTAGCTTTTCTTTGTAGGAGGTATTTGGGTTCTCTAGCAAAGACCTTTGCATTTTTAAAGCCTCCTCACAAATCTGTACTACGTAATTCCAATCTCCGGATCTAAATGTTACTAACGAGTTATCCATTATTATTTAACTGGTTTGGGATTATGTTCGGTTAGATTTCTATTTACGTATTTCTCTTGACGAGGAAGTGCATTGGATCTTATCTGCCGAAGTTCCTGGTCTTGTTTAGCTTGTGCTGTTCGTTGCTGAGCTGCAATCTTTTGCTGCTCAACTATAAGTTTATTCTGACTCTCTACGTGCTTAAGCCCAGCTATTTGCTTCTTAGTCTGGTTAGCCATTATAGTAGACTGTAAGTTACTATTAATCTGGCCCTGAGAAGCGCTTGCTTGATTATTAGCATTCATCATTGCGCTCTTAGCTTGGATAGCTGCCTTCTGAACATCAAGCTCGTGCTGATGAATCTTCGCAGAGTTAGTATCTGCCTGAATGCTGGCTTGCATTTGAAGATCTGCTGAATGTTTCTGCTGCTCCCACTGTAGCTTATTAGCATCCAGAGCAATGCGCTGGCCATCAAGCTGGTTCTGTTGTAGCATTGCCTGCGCTTTGAGCATATTTGGATCTGGGGGCGGAGGCGGCTTCTGAGCACGAGCCTGCTGTACCTCCTGTGGATTCTTTACTATATTAGCAAATGGAAGTTTCATAATAGCCAAGCGGGCCTCAACTAGCTCATCTAGATTGACCCACTCACCAACGGGGCTGCCCTGAGCAATCTCTTGGAATAGACGATCAAGCTTCTGCTGATCCATCAATCCCTTGAGAAGAGCTGTGGTGCTGCGAACATCAATATCAAATGTTCCCTTAATCTCATCCTTAGGATTGTACTGCATTTCCCAATCGTACATAAAGTCTATTAGAGGATGAGTAACTTCATCATCCCACTGCTCTGACTTATAGAAGATTGGAGTCATTGCATTCTCATTCTGCAATGCCATTCCAGTAGCACTATCCATGGCTCCCGCTGGAGTTCCAGCATTTGCCATAAATAGATTTATGCTGGATTCTTCATCTGCAAATCCTCTAGCTAGAGTTAGTAGCGCAGATAATTCCTCGAATGAATTAGGAGGAGTAAAGAACTGAATCGCTTTGGTTACGTCAGCCCCGTACTCATTTGCTAACCATACCTTCCACGGAGTACATTCCATTCCTCCAGTGGCTGGCTTAATTATAGTTGTATCCACGATAACCTGAGGTCCTGCTGATACTCCAGCATTATCCAAGATCATCTTGTACGATTCGTTTACTACACGCTGCTGATCGCGCGCAAGCATTGGAATACCAAATCCAAAGATCATAGCTGGATCTGGCTCCCACACACTAGCTACATAGGGGAGCTTATTGCACCCCTCTAGAGTTTCTAATTGTAGGCGAATGACGCGGCTGTTACAAACCCAGATTTCTCCGTAGACTTCATCTAGTGGAGAATTGGATTCTATTCCCAGTATATCCAAATCTTCCTTCTTAATAGGACCGTGGTATTCTAGGACTAGGTACTTGTTCTTTAGTAGATTAATTCCCTGCGTTAAATAGGCAGGATCGTTGAAGGGGGAGTTCGTGTATTGGCGAGGCTCTTCTCCCAAACAGGCTGCAATCTCTTCTGGATTATAGCCCGGATGATTTACTAGCTCTGCTAATTCTGCCTTAGACATTGGGTGAACTTCAATAGCATCCTCAGCTTTAGCTATATCAGTTACACTATCATCAGGGAAAAAATACCAAGGATTGATTCTATAGATTAGCGGAGTAGTCTCTACAGTATAGCTAGGTATGCGAATAACCTTGCCATCTGATGTTCTTTGTTTTGTGTAGATCTTTTTTAGCTGGCCACAATTGATTGGCCCCTTCATTATACCAGTACCTAAAATAACCCGGTCAGCTATGGCTAAGCGACACTCTTTTGGATAACGAGTTAATTCTAAATGGTAGTCAATCTCACGCTCCATCAGATCGCATTTGATCTGGGCAACGTCCTGAGGAGTTAGATTAGGATTACCAGACTGTTGAATTATAGCCTGTACATCATCCTGATCTATATCAATCACTTGTGGAATACGGAGATTCCAGTTCTTATCACCAGCAGCAAACTGATGGGATACGCACTGTGCTATAGCAATGTTGCACTTCTGGCGAATGATATTAAACTCTGGGCGGTGAATATTCTGCCCGGCAGTACTATAATCATCCTTAGTCCCAAAAGGGTATTCTCCAGTTACTATGTTATAACTAGAAAGAGAACCTAGATAAAGCCTCATGGACTCTAACCACTGGTTCTCTTTATTCTTGCGGGTTCCCATCCGCTTGCTTAGCTTTCCCTCTACGCTTCTAGCCAGAGTAAATTCAGCATCCTTCTTGCGCTGTACTAACTCAAGTGCTAGATTAACTAGCTTATCTTGATCTTCTTGAGACAGCGGCACGTCACTTTGAATCTGTACCTGCGTAGCACTATCAGGAGTATTATCTGTTGGATTAATAAGATGGCTACCCCCTGCCTCTGTAACTGGCATCACTTGCTGATACGGTCCTGGAGTTACACCTAAAGAAGATTCATTAATCATAGTTATACGTTATAGTGTGGTATAGCTTGCTTATTTATTAAGGGTCTATCTATACTTTCAGGCTTCGGGGTAGCTAGATGAAAAGTATTGATAGCATAGCGCAAAGCATCAAGACAGTGATCGTGCTCTTTGACAATCTTTCCAGTATCATCTCTACGATAGAGTAGATATTCATTCTGTAGTTGAAGGGTGTTTGGAAAAAACTTGAGCTTTCCTGCTGATAGCCTAGACCAGATTTTAAAGATCCCAGCCTCAACTTCATTGTTAGCTTCCCTAACACGCAGCCCTAGCTGACGGTAAATCTTGATTAGCTGCATTCCATCTACTTGAGATCTACCTCTAGAAGCTGGGTCAATAGCTCCTATCATCCAAGAGCCTTTTTGTAAGATACGAGCAGCGTGTATCTCTGGCTCCATCTTACCTTGTGAGTACTCATCGTACACGTACATGATATCGTTGTCCGTATCTTGCACTACAAACATTACTGCTGTACGATTCCAGCCAACGTCCATTCCGTACAAGTACTTCCAATGAGCCGGGAAGGGCCTTAGCTTTTCTACATCCTTCTGGGTTAAAACTATCTCGTCCAAGGGAATAGGGTATACTGCACCTGAGCCTAGAGATGGAGTTCCATTCTTTACTGCGTCTCTAAGGTGCGGAGGAGTAGCAGCCAAGATTTCCTGAATATCCTTCTTATCGAGCCAAGGAACATCTTCCATGCCAATAGTAACAGTAGCACGGCTTGCTTTAGATTTTTCCTTAGATTCAATCATTCTCATTCATCTCTACTAGTTTCATCATAGCTTCTAGGCCCTTAATTCTTTCAGCTCCGGCTAGTAGATCGCAGGTGCTTAAGAATTCTGCTAGTAATCTAGTAAGGCCCTCTTTGGGGGTAACTGTGTGAAGCAGTCTTCCATTAGTAGTCATGGTACGAATCAAGCACTCATTATAAACTAGATCAGGACATGGCTCATCCAGCCATACTCCGTGCTTTGCCGTACCATAAAAGCTTGAGGCTTTTTGGTCGAAGGATTTAAATCCTATAGTGGACGTTCCTCCACTTATATGTTTTACCTCTACAGTATCCAAAGCATTTGGAATGCCCTGTCTAGCTGTTGTTCTTCCTATACAATCTAGAGGAAGGGCTCCAGTTCCCCAAGCTCCAATTGGCCCCATGAGAGCTTCTTGAACTGTATCACGGGTAGTTTGCCCCGTTTTACCTGCTGCCCAGTTAGACGTTGGATGGTCGAATCTAACTCCTTCCCACCATTCAGGATACTGCCCAGTAGCTAGAGCAGCTATGAAAGTAGCTCCCCCTCTGGTCTTGCCTGTACGGTTTCCGCCCAACATAAGGACTTCTCTATAGTCCTTAGTTGCGTCAAACATTGCCTTGTGCTTAGATAAGCGATCTATCCCGTACGGAGTTCCCGGCTTAAACCACTTGTGGAACCCAGAGGTATCCTCTCGCTTTAAAAGCTCATCGTGTATTTCAATGAGCTTTCTTAAATCATCTACACTCGGCTCTTTTACTCTTGTAGTCTTAGCCCCGACTAACTCTTTTAGCTTTGCTTCTAGCGCAGCTCTTTGCCTTACAGTGTAACCTTCTTGAGGAATACTAGACTTTAGTTCCTTGAGATTTAGTTTCTCAATTGCTTCATGTAGGCTCAAGTTCGCTGTCATCTGTTTCTAGTAGGTTAGTCGTAGCTAGTATTACATTGCTAGTATTAAGCAGCTTGGCTAGAGAATCTTTGCGAGCAGCTAGTTGAGAAATCAACTCGTCTTTAGACTGCTGATCTATATTCTTTTCGCTGCCTTCTACAATCTCGCTACGATCAGACCAACCAAAGCGATTCTTCATTACTGCATACCACGCATTGTAATTGAAGTTCTTTTCGCCAGTTGCTCCCTTCCGCCCTAACTCCATCCACCAAGCCTTAGCAGCTAGGCGTCCATAATCCACAATACTAGAGAAGATAGAATCTTGCTTCTTCCTATCGTTAAAGTCGTTGTAAGAGATACCTAAATCCTTACAGACCTCAACGTCAGAAGCACCAGACTTATAAAGATTTACCATCTTTATAGCCCAGTGCTCTTCTCCATCATTAGTGGATAGTGTGTCCTTCTTTGTCGTTCCCTTCGGTCTTCCCGGCTTTCTCTTTTCCACTATCAGTTGTGGTTCCGCTATCTGCGGTGACTGGGGAGATTCCGAGGTCGATGGGCTCTCCAACATTAAGGGGTGAGTAAGCTCCGGCTCCGTCTGGGACGTGGTAGTTAATTGATTCATCGGTGGGTTTGATAATTCTAGCTAGTGGGTATATAGATACTAAGCCATTAGCTTCTGGCTGAATGCCGACAATAAGAGGAACAATCTCCCCCGTATCTGGGTCTTTACCATCCATGTAAGCTACTTGGCCTACTGCCATTGCTTGATAGAGTAACTCCATAAAGCGTAGCTTATCTTCATTTGGTTCGTTAGTCATCAACATAAGAGGAATAACATCTTCCTCTAAGGTACTCTCGTTATCTTTATTGTCGGGCTGCATATTGTCCTGTTCTGATTCGGTAGGCTATTCGTTTAGCTCTTTGCTGTACCTGTCTAGCGTATCGTGTATTCATTAAATCTAGGGCGGCTTCTTGGTACATTCCCCTATCTAGGTAATCTAGGAATGTGTGGAAAGTACTTAAGGTCTTTTCCCCCATCTGGAAAGCCATATTTACTATAGCTCCCTTCCTAGGACCATCTAGACCTTCAAAGCCATCAAAAGCCGATTGGGCTTCTTTTACTGCCTCATTGAAATCCTCTTCAAAGTATTCTTCACATTCCGGGCCGGTGATTGTTATACCTTGAAACTTTGGATCGGTGCCAAGTAAATGCCCGATACCTATAGTCCAATTCCCTAAAGAATCCTTGTACGAGGTTAAGACCTTGCCCTCATCTAATTCTATTTCTTGCTTTTCTCGGTCATCCCAAGCCATTGTTATACTCTAGAAGTTGATGAAATCTTCTCTATAGCAACAGTAATAGTTCCAGTGCAAGTAGTTGCGTATACATACAGATCGCAACTAGGTAACTCTTGATTAGAAGATTTATTGCTAAATGATACTACTGAAGGGCAAGCCTGTGCCGTCTTAGCTATTATTTGATTAGCCGCAACAGTAAAATCGACATCTGGTGAAGCAGCTATGACGGAAAAAACATCTGTAGTATTAGTAGAATACACCCTAATGTTTACCCCGTCTATAGATGATCCTGCACGGAATTTATAGGGGCCAATAGCATTGGCAGTTCCAGTAGCAGTAATAGTACCATTTACTTGTGCGGGATTAATTCTGTTGCTCATCTCTGTGTTCCTCTTTGTTTGTGTAGTATTCGCCTAAGTGGTAAGCGCCTATAGTAGCAGGTAGAATGATCTCTAGGTTCTTTGCAGATCCTTGATGAAACCACTCAATAAGAAATACTCCTAGCATACTCGCGTACGCTAGGAGCAATCTTAAAGCTCTACAGGTCTCTTCACTAAACACTACTAATTACACTACGTTAGGAGAGCGCCGCGACTGGCCAAGCTCGATCAGGTTCGCACTGGAACCCTGAAGCAGAACCGAAGCCGTGCCATTAGAAGTATTCTGAGCAAAGGAGAAGGTCAAAACATCATCCACTGCTGGAACAATAAATGCTTGCACGTACACTTGATCTGTAGCGCCTGCATTAGAGTACAACGAGGTAGCATTCAGAGTAGAGGTAGAAGCCCCAGTAGTAGTACCGATAGTAGCTCCAGAAGCAGTAGTACCTGAACTAGCTACCTTACCACTGAGAACTGAATTACCAGAAGTATTGGCGGGAGCATTTAACTGAATCTTGGCTCCGCCTGAGGCGGCAGAAGAGATTAAAAAGCAAGCCTCCAAGACGTACTTACGTTTAGCTTTGAGTGGAAAAGAGAATTCTGGTTCGGCAACAAATGCCGTTGACGAAGCTACGCTAGTCGGAGCTAGGGCTTTAAACTGCCCAGTAGCTTGACGGAAAGATTTTACTAGACTCTGCTTCTCTAGAAGTTCTAGTGTTTGATTTTGATTTAAGACGCTGGAAATACTTGCCATGATGGTTATCCTCGTGTGTTCAGATTAGATGTAATTGTTAATTTTTAAACTTACCACCAGACGCATCTGGAGGCGTACCTGGAGCTACCGTATCCAAGCCGTCCGGATTGATCGCCTTCATGTGCGCGCGCTGGTGTGCGAGTGCCTCGGCAAGATTGCGCAGGTGGACGCCAGCGATATCCGGGCGAAGGTCGCCGGTGCTGAATGCGGCGCTGTCCGGAATGTTGGCGGCTACACTAAGGGCCCACTCCCCAGCGCCTTGCATGCCGAGCAAAACCGTTGCCTGATTCAAGTCAGCCACTAGCTTCTTACGCTGCGCATCTGAAAGCGTGAACGCTTTGAGAGTGTCGTCGATTGCGTACCAGTGCGGAACCGTCTTGGCCCAATAGCGATATGCCGGATCTGTATCATTTGCGTACTTGGCGCGATCCTGCTCTACCTGAGTTAGCTTTACGTACCCAAATTCATTAGGCGCGCTGTCAAATCCTTCTGGAAGAGCTGTACTATTACCTGTCCCCGATGGCGGAGAAGGTGATCCACCAGTGGATGATGGGGGTGAGTTAGGGGTTGTTGATTTGCTGGTGAACAGGCTCTTTAGAAAAGCTAGGATGTTCATTAGTATTTTCTTTAACATTAGTTGAGTATCTCTTCTCTTTTAAGGGTTAATTATCTTTTCTTTCTTTGAGGCGCAGTTGCCCTTCTTCCCTGTGATATAGCCCTTAACAGTGCTCTTATCCCGAGTAACCCCTCGCCTTGGTTTGTAGAGCATCAGCGAGGATAGCTAACAACTTAAGGAAATAACAACTAAGCAACTTAAGAGTAATAACAACAAGTACTCACTACAATCAGCTATCCACTATTACTTGGGTAATACCTAGATAACCTACTTCTTCTCTGGTTCTTCGTCACAAGATAATAGCTATCTCGTTCCTCGAACTTGGTAACTCTAGTTGTAGTACTAAAGTACCCGATTACATCTACAGTATAGACATATCACAGGGGCTAGGTAACAATTGGCACAGTTAGAGCTAGCACTAGGGCACAGACCGTCAATCCAAAGAACTTGTCCCACGATCCGCTTTGCGGGGGTCTGCGGAGTACTTAGACAACAAACTTGGAAAAAAGTTCCGCTCTTCTACAACTATTTTCAATAGTCTTGGATTCCTGTTTATCTTTCATTAAGGTACGTACAGTACCCTTCTCCCCAGCATTACAACTAAGTTATTGATTCTAAATGGTTTACTAGGATCTATACGCTTTAGCTGCACATTCTCCTTGTACTTCCTGCCCCTCAAGGAGTTAGCTGTTACCATCAATCCATTCCCCAAATCTACCAAGGGGCAGCTAAGCCACAGGTTAATCCACTCCTCTAAGGTCAGTTCCCAATCCCAGCAAGTGTTGCTTCCTTCCCGAGCATCCCCCCTGGCTCTACGAAGCATCTCCCTGCGTATCTTAAAGAACTGATTTCGTAAAGAGCCTTCCGCTTCCCTGTAGTGATCTGCCTTTTCTCTTCGGTGCTTCTTGGTGTACTCTAGCTTCTTGCGCCTGAGCGTGCGTATATCCGTCTTTCTCTTCTTGGGTTTGGGTACCCTAGGGGGTGCTATAGATTCTTCCGTGTAGAGCTTCTCCGTGTCATCTAGCCGGCTTGGGGCCGTCATGTCGAACATAGATTGTTCGTCTAGTACACTCTTTAAGCTCTTCGGAAGCTTAACTGCTTCTCTGAGAATGTAATCAATATCAACTTTATCCATTTATCCTCGTAGAATTAATTACAAAGAATTACTCTTGTTTGACAATAAATCCTCAAGAAAGTTCACTCGAAATACTCCTAAACTCGTATTTCTTCTCCTGTACTATATCTTTGTTCAGCATTCATTAAGCTTATTCTGGGATAGGATTTTTCGTAAGTTCGGGGGTAGGTACCCCGCTACGGGGCGCACGGTCAAAGCTGCTACCCTCCCCCCCCCGCCTGTATGGGTTCCCTATGGGGTGCAGTTGCTCCCGCCCAAGCATGCTCAAATGGGAATGATTCTCGTTTGCGCTAGCTGCGCACCTAAGAGCGTTTAGCATGGAAGCGTATATCAATCGACCAGTTGTTAAAAAAGTGTTAAGGCATCTTAACGAAACTTTAACATCTTCATTAAGCTTGGATTCAGGTTGGCTGGAGTATACTAGGCGAGCATGGTGAAGTATGTAAAGGTTCCTTTACAATCGCAACCGTATACTGGTATATACCCGGACGGCTTAACAATTCAGCCTATCGTCTTGTTACACTTTTTTACAATTCGGCCCTTGACAATTCGCCTTGCACGCCTTACACTAAGACTACCGGCAATAGCGCCGGGACAATCCACTAACGGAGATAACCCATGTTGAAGATTGAAAAAATTGATTCCACCGAACAGTTTGCAGCTTTGGGTCGCAAGCTCGCAGCGGACAAGGCGCGCGCCACTATGGGCGCGGAATTGCAGAAAGTGCACGACGCGGAATTGCGGGCGCAGAACGCCGCCAATGCTGCCGCGAAGGGTAAGGACACCAATAAGAGCGCATCCGGCGCTTTGTGGGCCGCCTACGCGGTCGCGGTCGCAACGGCACAAGCAAAGCAAATTACGCCGGTTGAATTGCACTGTGCGCTGACGGATGAAGGCGTCAAGCTTGACCCAAACGCCGCGCAAGCCGCCGATCAAACGATCAAGCAATACCGCAGCACGGCGTGCCGTTTGCTCACGGTGGCGGGCGATCCGGAAACCCTGAAGCAAGCCGCCGAAGATGCCAAAGTCTCTATTCCGAAGGAAACCGGCGTGGCGGGCTTGGGATTCACGAGCGCCAAAGCCATCGTCAAGGCGGCGATTACTTCGGACGAGCAGCGCCGTTACATGATGCTCGTCGGGCAGATTAAGAGCCTACTCACGGATTTAGTGAAGGATAAAAACGCAAGCAAGAAAGACGGCACTCCGGCGCTTGTTGGCCTGGATATCCACAAGGCAATCGACGTTGCGGAAACAATCCTCGGATTGATCCCAAGCCGCGAAGTGAAGGGTGAGGCTCCGAGTGCGGCTGATGAAGCCGTAGACGCGGCGGCGGATGCTGTGGACGCGGACGAAGGGGTAGAGATCGCGGCAGCCGTCAACGAGTAACACGAGAAGGCGAAACCTAGCGGGCGCAGCGGACGCGCCCGCGACGGTCGCGCGGTATTTCCCGCGCCTGACGAGCCTAGAGCCATGTATCCAGAATTGATTGAGCATTGGGCGCGATGCGTTGTTAAAAGCCGCACACTAAATAACCCAATTCAGCGAGTGACGGTGTGCGCTATTGAGCAAACATTGCGGGACTGCGCCGACGCTATCATGTTCGGGGCAAGGGGAATATCGATAAACGACGGGCATTTTTTCCAAAACCCGGCGTGGTACTGGCAACGGCTAGGCGGTTTTAGCGCTCAACAATGGGAGTAAAGTTACAATGCTCCCGTCATTGCAGACTGCATAGCACGATCGAACAAGAGCGCTAGACTCTAAAATCTAGTTACCTGTTGCTTTTTTGCGACAGTAGATGCTCCGCGTCGAAAGGCGCGGAGCTTTCGTGCGTTTAAGGGATTCAGATTTAACTTTTTCTTAACAATCCGTATATCAATATACGCGGGCAGGTTCGCGCAATTCCCATTTACGGCCAGCAAGGAAACTGTGAAGTGAGCGCATTTTTTCGACGGAGTTGGATGTTCCCAAGGGAGCGGTTGATGATTTGCTTCGATGACGGAACGCGCGTGATCGTGAAGGATGACGAAGGCAATGTATTTTTGAACTGCTCGCGCTGGCTGTTTGACCAGTGCTGGCTCCGTGGATTTTTTGAGGAATTGTGACATGTTCGCGCTTCCTGCGCAGGCAAACGAAGAGGACAGCAAGACGGTGAATGCCGAACTGTACAGGCTGGCGATAGAGTTGTGTGATAGATACATGCGTTCAGAAATTGAATCCTTGTGCGTGAATACCGGATCTACAGGATTCAAACTAGAGGCTAGAAAGCCGTGGTATCAGGATGAAGTAATCGAGGCAGTGAGATACATCTCACTCCGCGAAGCATCGGCGCAGGCCGGCGGCGAACCCATGCCGTACAAGATCATCCGGGAGGGTGACAGAGTTCGATTCGAGTAACGAGAGAACGATAATTAGGTGAGGTTTGAGTGATGAATGATAGAGAACTATTAGCCAAAGCGGTTTGTAGCTCAGTATTCGGTGCCTTGGTCTGGGCCATGAATAGCCGATTTCTCTTTGCTTTGAGGAGTAATAAACGTGCAAAGCAAATCTCTAGGTGAGCAGCTATACGACATAGAATTTCCGAAGTTTGTGGAAGTCATTCCGTGGAAACGACGCATGTTCGCAACACGGAACGATATAATTCTGATGGAAACCGGGCACACACCTTGGCGATTAATAACTAAGGAAAGCCAAGAATTTTACGAGGAACGAGCTAAGCGCGATAACAGAGTTAGGAAATAAAATGCCAATCCAAAATATCCTAGAGTTTAAGAAGCCATTGGACTTTTCAAACAGGGCGGCAGTAATAGGCCGCGCTAACCTAGAGGCTAGCTTGAGGCCGAAGCAATCTTTTTGTGTTTTCGCTTCTACTGTTGACAAGAAAACAGGAAAAATCTTGTACGCAATAGCCAATCAACACGAGGCCCAAGACTTGAATGCTCGCGGGAAGCCAGTTATCTACCAGACAATTTGACCTAAGGTCAAATCAGACAATAGGAGTACAAGAAACATGAACAAGCTCGAATTAAGGTTCTATCCCGAAGTTGTGGCCCTGCGCAAACTAGGCAATGATTCTTTTTTAGTTAGGATTAATTTTCACACAGGAACGTGTGGTCACAGCATAGAGCTTCCTATCACAGAGCGAGATGCCAAACAAATAACTCTGGGGCAGGAACTTCTGCTTACATTAAGAGAGCACAAATCATGAACGCGCAGACCGACAAGCGGTTTACGGTAAAAGGTTAATCCTTAATCTAGGAGAAGAAACGTGAAAGTCAAGACCGATTGTTGCTCAAAGAAAGAAGTTCCTGTTGCCCCAACGTCTGTTTCTTTAGCGGAGGTAATTGATAATGATGGAATTTACAGAATTGGCAATAGAGAGGATGTGTACGCAATAACCCTGTCACGTTCTGGCATAGAGAGAATGACTTTATATTTCGATCAAATGAAGAGAACCCTAGAACCGCATACACGAGTTGCATGGGGCGAACAAAGATTTTTCCCCTTGAAAAACGCCACTCTTTGCATTCACATCGAGGAATAATTTCCGGTTACGAGGCTTTAGGCGCAGGCCGAATTGGCGCAGGCCAACTGCGGAGTAGAGCCTCGTGGCGGGCAATTAGCCCGATTGTTGGAGAAGGACAATGTACCGAGTAATGAAGCCAGTGCGGGCTTTTGGGCGGGTAATCAATTACATACGCACGGGAAGGGTTTTTCGTTCAAAAGAAGCCGCCTTGCGCTTGGCCGCAGGGATAGCGTGCGCGTACATAATCGACGACCACAATATAGCCGTGGCGGTGCACTTGAGCGACGGCTCGATCAAAACAGTCCACGAAATGAGGAGTGCGTGATGCTAAAGATGTTTTTTGAATTCCTCGTTGTGTCCGGGATAGTAGCTATCATCTTCGCGGGCCTTTTTGGGTTCATGGGATTGTGCGTTACTATCGCCTTTCTTCCGTTAATCGCGTACATCTGCGGCGAATGGCCGCGAAAGGGGCTGTAATCCATGAACAAGAATAGCACGCCAGTGAAGGTAGTTACTTTCCAGGAAGTTCCAAAAGGAGCCCTGTTCAAAGTCTTGCACGACGAGCACCACTCTTTAAAGGTGCGCGTGAAAGGCCAGAAGGCTTCAACTCTCGTGAAGAATCACGGCATCTATTGCAAGACGGAAGCGCTAGCTTCTATCAACATCGCCACGCGTAAAGATTGCATCTTCTCCCCCAAGCAAAAGTGTCGGATAGTTAACTCAAAGAACTACTTCGATACTAGTGTTCTATCTAAGCCGCAGGAGTAGAACCATGATGCCTTATGTGCAAGGGTACTCAATGGCTAATTTTTGTGCCTTTAAGGCACTTCAGTATTATGAGAGGAGTTCCTATACTAGGCCTACTAAAACAGAAGCCCTAGACTTTATCAAAGATAACATTGCAGAAAGCACTGGAAGCTGCCTATTTTTTGGTGATAGGGCAGCTAAAAACTACAAGGCAGGGATGATCTACGACATTGCTGAACAATTGCCAGAAGAATTTTCATTCTCTAGATACGGTACGGAGTATGGCTGCAAGGTATTTCTGAGCCCTCCGTACCGTAACTATAATAGCGGCAACACTGTCAAGCACTGCATCATCCAGTGGACTAAGAAAAGGATTCCAATAAATGGAGCAAAGAAAGCGCCCCGCAACTAATCCCGCGTGGAGAGCGTGGCTCTTTGGCCGAATGCCAAACAAGCGATGCTTCTACAAGAAACGCAAAATGGTAAAACAATCTCCAGTAACTACCTTCAAATCCAATTCGAGGTTAACGAGCAATGGCTAATCATCCAGCAGGCGAAGGCCAAAAGGCCGGTAGGCCGCATAAGAGTACAACGCACGAAGAACGCTTCTACCACTTTCGAGAGAGCAGCGTCGTGAACGGAAAGAAGGTAAAGGGAGCTACTGCTTTCTGCCGCAAAGACGGAGATGGATGGCTAGTGTCTGCCGCCTTTTGCTCAGCACGCGATAACTGGTGCAAGGCAACAGGGCGAACCATTGCTCGCCGCCACTTCTTCAACGGAAATACTCTCGGCGGCTTTACGGGCAATCCCAGCTACGAGACTGTTCACTCCCTAATTTTCGAGTAATACTCTTTTATCAATTACATTCCCGATTAGGGCATGTAATAAGCCCCTGTAGCATAGCGGTCTAATGCAGGCGACTCATAATCGCTTGATCGTTGGTTCAAATCCAACCGGGGGCACCACTATTTCTATCTCAAAAACTAGCTTTAATCTCGACCGCCCTCGTGGCGGTCTTTTTTTGTCTCGACAAAAGGATACACAAGTGAAATTCCACACAGTAAAAACTTCTTCCGTTGTAGATCGTGCGGAAACTATTCAGGACTTGATTGCCAAAAAACAACGCCGTGCAGACAACAATCTCGGAACGTCAGCAAACGAACCGCAAGTAGTGTACGCTCCTATAGGCCGGCTAGTGGTAAAGGAGATAGAAGAAGCTCCGGCACCAATTAGGGCCGGCGACGTGTACAAAACTAGAGATGGAAAATCTTGTCGCATCATTGTAGCAGACAAGAAAGGCGTATCTCCCATTATTGGTCTGGCAGATGATGGAGATATAGAAATTCCGTACACCTACACGAGCAGAGGAACCATTTCTAGTAATTCGGGGCATCCCGCTGATCTAGTTCTTCCTTCTACTCGCCGCAAAATTGTAGAGTTTAGTGCTACTGCTCAGTGGAGCCCTGAAGATTATCCCGGCTTCTAGGTGTGAAGACTAGGCAGAACATAGTAGCAATCTGCTTTGATCGTTCGGGCAGGATGTTGAGTGTAGGACGAAACAACTACACCAAGACTCATCCAGTCCAGAAGAGATACGCGGACAGAGCTAACATCCCGCAGAAGATTTACTTACACGCAGAAATAGATGCCCTTACTAAACTTCCGTATGGGGCCATCCCAAAAAGGATGGTGATAGTGCGCAGGAATAGTAGTGGTCTTTTGTTACCATCCAAGCCGTGTCCTATTTGTGAACTAGCAATAAAGGACTACGGTATAGCAGAGGTTGAATATACCTTATGAGCATTGAAAAAGAAATAGAGGCCCGTTGTTCGTAAAAGTTAACAGCAGAACAAAAGATAAAACTTTTGAACATTATCCTGGAGTCCGTAAAGGACTGGAGATTGCGCGGCGGGAATGCACACGGCCCCTGCATTCCAGACGGTGTGTTAGATGCCCTTAGAATTCTATTTCCTAACGGAGTATAAGCTATGCTAACAAATAATGTTGTTGTCCTTCGCCAAAAAGGCCACAGGAACGGCTCGGGGGCTAAGCTAGCCGAGGCCTTGGGCATTAGGCACTACCACAAGGACTCTCGTCCTAAGCGATTACCAAGACCCCTGTTTGTAATCAATTGGGGAGTTTCGCAAAATCCTGGCTGGTGCCCTCGTGGCCACGCTGTTATGACAACAAATTGCCACGACTCGGTAGGTATTGCCTCCAATAAATTATTTACTCAGCGCGCTTTGAGAAATGCGGATGTTTCTCGCCTAGGTTGGGTTTCTGATTTGCCTCCCTATCCCTACAAGCCAGCTAAAGAGTGGGTTAAGGATTGGATTGCTCAAGATGGAAAAGCTATTGCTCGTACTACTCTTACAGGTCACTCCGGGCAAGGCATCCTAGTCGTGCGTGATCCGGAAAATATACCAGATGCTCCTCTATACACACAGTACTTCAAGAAGGATGCCGAGTACCGAGTACACGTAGCTTTTGGGAAAGTAATTCTTGTGCAACAGAAGAAGCGCAAGAACGGATACGAGAATCTAAATCTTACCAACGACCAAAAGCTAATCCGCACCAACGGAAATGGCTGGGTATTTGCTATCAACGACTTGGATTGCGATAGGCTAGAGTACTCGGAGAAGCTAAAGGACTTGGCTCTTAGTGCCGCTAGGGCTGTTGATATTGAGCACGGAGCTGTTGATATCTTGGTAAAGCATTCCAAGAACGGCGCAACAATGGTCGTGTGTGAGATTAATACGGCACCGGCCTTAAACAATCCATCAACATTGGAAGCATATGTTAAAGCTTTTGAAGAATATTTTGATGAAGAGGTCTATTGAGGTTAATGTTTCCGAACAAAACGAGGATGACGTGCAAAAGTACGTAGTAATTTATCGCGCCGGGGGTAAGTGGGCCAAGACCTTTGCGCGCGCAGCTAGCGATGCAGTAAAGCTAGCCGAGTCAAAGGTAAGCGGTAACTCGCAGGTCACGGATGTTTGGGCTTGCCAGTGGAAAGACAAAACATGTGTTCCATTCTCATTGAGAGGGGATGGAATGCTCGGGCGCAAGATCGTCCTCAGCATGATAGAAGAGATTAGGCAAGGAATGCCAGAAAAGAAACGCGAGGATATTCCCAAGAATAAATCCCTACAAGTAGTTAATCCAGTTTCCTCGCCGCAGAAGGAAAAGAAAAAGAAACAAAAGCTTACACTAGTAAAAGAAGTAGCAACGTACAAACCTCCTTACACTGTAAAGGTAGCTATCTAGTATGAAAGACAATACCCCCAAAATCAAGTCAGTGTTTATCGGCTGTGATCCTGAATTCTTCTTGCTCAAGAAAAATGTGCTAACTACGGCCTTCGATGTTGGAATTCCGGGCTCGAAGAAAGAGCCCTTTTCTATTGATGGCGGAGTTTTCATCCATCCCGACAATGTTACTTTGGAGGTAGGCATGCCTCCAATGGAATACTCTCTCAAGAACAAGATGGGGGATTACATTCCGTACTTCAAAAGCAAGATGGATGTAGTAAGTGCTCATCTTGCGCAGAAATACAATAACGAGGTAAGTCTGTATTACAACACTGCTGAGGCACAGTTTAGGGAATCCAGTCTTAAACCGGAGCAGAATAGAGTTTTTGGCTGTGATCCTGATTTGAATGCGTATAAAGGCGGAGAACCAAATCCTCCAGTAGACCCGGCGAGAGTGGGAAATAATCGCTTTTGCGGTGGTCACATTCACATAGGATACGATAAGGCTGCGGCCAGCATTCCCGAGTACGCTCTAGTAATTCTTGGAGAGTGCATGGCTTCGCCCCTCTTCTATAACGAAAGGGGCGTGGGAGTAATTCGCAGATACTATTACGGAACTCCTGGAGCTTTTCGCAAGAAGCCCTACGGATTCGAGTACAGGACTCCCTCTAATTGGTGGGCTAGAACTATAGCTGCTAATGGTATTGGCCTTCCGGCGTCTGTTCCAGAAGTAATTGCTTCTACTGTTCTGTGGGCTATCAACAACGAGAAGGAAGCCCAAAAGCTGTGGGACTATTTAGATCCCCCTAACATGGTAGAAGAATGCTTTAAAAATATGTGCGCGGATACAGGACGCGTACACACCGCGTACGCAGAGATAGTAGAGCCGTGGATGCAAAAGCACACTAACATTGATTTACGAAAAGCCTACGGCATGCCGTATCCTAAAAAGGTAAAGATGGAGCGCAGACTAGACAACCTATTTGAACCGATAGGCGGGCCGGACGTTCTTGCCCTAAATGTCCGCCTTCAGGAGATGCTAGAACCTGAATGGATGAGGGAAGATAATAATCCCATTCAGCCGCAGCGATAATCTATGAAAGCATATTCCAACGAAGATTTTGCCGCGTACTTTAGGGGGGCAATTATACGCTCTCCGCAACAGAAAGGGTCGCTAGTAACTGTACACCAGTGCGCTAATGGGGCTGTAGTAGTTCACCCCCTTAGCAAAGTAGCACCAGCTTACACTGTTCCACTAGACAGTATTGAGTGGGAGCACGTAGCTATTCCGCGCCTAGGGTACATAAACACTAATCTAGTAGCAGGTACGGGTTTGTACTATTTGGAGCGCCGCATTCGGCGTATAGCATCTAAAGGCTACGGCAATGACACCGTAACAGTACGCCCAGTTCCGGAGTACGAAGATGCCGCTTCTAGGCTTTCAGGTAAGGCTGCCGTACTGCACGAAGAGCGCATAACTCCAACTAGTGTTAAGATTGCAACTAATGCTTTCTACCCTGAATATCTATCCCACAAGGAGGCAGCTAATCGCTTACTAAATAAAGCAACAGCCGTAGGAATAGCCCTGTCTCCTAATTACGCTATGGTTCTCGGCACCACTAAGAAAGCCCCTTTGCTACTTTTGTGGAAACGACTGCGTGTAGCTTCATCGGAAGACGGGGTTAAGTGGAACTTCTACTGCGACGAGTACAAGAGCGCAGCTAAACGTGAGTTAGGAATAACTTAATGTCTAATACACACACAGTATTCGTGTACGGAACACTGCGACGAGGACAGTCTAATCACCTACTTCTAGAGTCCTCTCCACATCTTGGAGATACTAGAGTACGTGGGCGTATGTTCTCTCTCGGAGCGTATCCAGCAATAACCCTGAGAGCAGATCCAAACGAAAGCGTGTACGTTGAAGCGTACAGAGTTACGGATAAAACTCTAGCTGAGTTAGATAGGCTAGAAGGTCATCCTACATTCTATACTCGTATGCTAACCTTCGACGTGTTTCGGGAAATGCATGGGTACATATATGTAATGGAAGGTGACAGCCATTACTTGGATAAGGCAGAGGAAATCAAAAGTGGAGACTGGGTGAGATGGAAAAAAGGTATCTAGGAGATTTGGTTGGTATCCCAACCAATATTGAGCCTATCAATACAAAGGCGTTAATTCTTCCACGTACTAGGATAGGAGTAGAGATAGAGTTTGAGCGGTGGAATAGAGTTCCACCAAAACCTGCCGGTATGTGGGTTCACCATCCAGAGGAGCACTCTGTCCGCAACAACGGAACAGAGTTTGTAACTGTAGGTAAGGGGCTACAAGGACAGAGAGTAATAGATGCCTTGGATGGCTTCTGTGAAAGCGCTCGTGAGAACAATTGGGACGAAGGATACCCGCGAGCTGCGATTCACGTACACATGGATGTTAGTGATCTTGACTTGAATAGCGGAGATTTACGGCGCTTGATGGGAATCTACTTCCTAGTAGAGCACGTATTCTTTCACTTTGCGGGAGAGTGGCGTAGGCATTGCGGCTTCTGTGTTGCCTATGAAGACGGCATTAACGATGATGGCGTTGTAGCAGAGCTAGTAACTGGAACAAAGTCATCGGAGCGCGATGATCTGCTTTACTTGAGCAATCACTGCTCTCGCTATCAAGCGGTTAATCTAAATGCCATCTCCAAGTTTGGTACGCTTGAGTTCCGCCATTTACCAACCACCTTTGACAAGGAGCGAATTGTAAAGTGGATCAATATGGTAATGGCAGTAAAGCGTGCTGCTTTGGAAATGCCGGAACTTAAAGATCCTCTTGGCGCTCTATCTACTCTGGGCCCACATGCCTTAGCTGAGAAGATCTTTTCTGGTGTATTATCAAAGGAGTTTATATTTGAGGCCGTATCTCCGCAGGCTATGTGGCAAGCTTGCGATATGAGCCAAGCCCTTATGGGCGTTGCCGGGCAACTAAAGATTGAGGTTCCTAATCCCTCAGTAGCTTGGGAAGCTCTCAGTTTGGATAACGTAAATCCGATCCTAGAAAAGAAGCGTGCGGCTCTAGCAAGTTCTCAATCTCGTAAAAGGAAAGTAGCATAATGTGTGGAATCTTTGGAATCATTCACAGTAATAACGCAACGCATAAGCTTCGACAGTTACTAAACAACATCACGAAAGATGCTATGGAGGTGGGCATCGTTCGCGGAGAAGACAGCACTGGTATGTACCAAGTTAGGTACAATGGCGAGATTAAGAGCTACAAGGTTCCGTACAACGGCGTGTACTTTACTGGCGACGCTAATGCCAAAGAGCTGCTTAATAATGTAGACGTAGCCAACGTAACTGTTGGGCACCATAGAGCAGCAACGCGCGGAACTGTGTGTGCGGCCAATGCCCATCCTTTTCAACACGAAACTACTGATGGCAATTCCATTATTGGAGTCCATAACGGATATGTTACAGGATACTATATGTCCGAAAATGGCAAGAAGTTTAACGTAGACTCCGACTGGCTATTCCACCGCATAGCTCGTGATGGAGGAGCAAAGGCCCTAGGAGAAATTGAGGGGCACATTGCTGCCGCTTGGTACGACACAAAGGACAAGAAGCTCCGCCTGTTTACTAACGGGAAACGTACTCTCTACTGGAACTACGTTCCTAAAGAAGATATTATGATCTTTGCCAGCGAGCACGAGATGCTCTATTGGCTGTGCTCTCGCAATGGCTTGGATATCGAGAAGACTATGTGGACAGGCCATGAGGATCGTATATATGCATTTGATCCAAATAATGTGCGCAAGTATTCTGAGGAGATCCTGGAAGATCCTCCAAAGAAAGAGCATAAAAACTATGCCCCTTTCAATTGGGATAAGTACAACGAGAGATTGGCTGGTAAGAAAGATACTCCGCCCGCACCAGGAATTGCGTACAACAAGACGTTTCAAGGGGAGCCAATTTCCTACGACCCAAAAGATGTAGCCCGCTTGGGGTACAAGCTGGGCGATATCGTAGAGTTTTGGTGCGAGCCAGAACCAGAGTCTTCCACAAAGGTCTGCATACAAGGCGACGTTATGCTTGAGGTAGATAATGCCGGGAAGACTAGCGTAGAGTTTGTGAAGGCTCTGATGGTGAATGTCACTCCTGAGATTTACGATGCTGTAACGGCAGCAGGAAGTAACATCCTAACTTCGGAGACCAAGGCTCGCGTTATCGGAGCTAGTAAGCTCAATACTAAAGATGGGCCAAAGCCGTGTATCATTCTCAATAAGCCCTTGGGG
>Ga0116189_1001160_pt1 | contig 21252 bp, 24 predicted proteins | sample AD_JPNTR3_MetaG_FD_89895 | JGI IMG/M metagenome (GOLD analysis project Ga0116189, IMG submission 89895) | Active sludge microbial communities of municipal wastewater-treating anaerobic digesters from Japan - AD_JPNTR3_MetaG | ecosystem: Engineered > Bioreactor > Anaerobic > Digestate | place... | reverse complement strand
TCAAGAAATCTTCAGCGACGGGGGGTTGATTCGGTCCTTTGATCTGAAACGGATCAACAAGGCGAATGCGGTTTTCGATCTGCAAAAACTCGAATGGATGAACGGACAGTACATGTCGATTCTTCCGGCAGAGGAACTGGCGGGGGAGGTTGAATTATCACTGAGGGAACGTGGCCTGTGGAAACCTGAGTGGGAAGGGACCGAGCGCAGCGATTTCTTGCGACGGATTGAGCTTCTCAAGAGCCGCTCTAAGAAAACGACTGATTTTGTTGATTCGGGCAGGAGCTTTTTCACGGACGAGTTTGACTATGAGCCTGAAGCCGTCGAGAAGTACTTGCGGATCGCGGACCCTACCCGGCGGGAAAGCTTGAAAACCGCACTTCGGGAACTTGTCGACCAGTATAGCGAGCTTCCCTCGTTTGATCTCCAGAGCACCGAGCGCGTATTACGTGAGATAGTGGAAAAGCACGGCATAAAGAGCGGTCAGTTCATTGGTGCGGTCCGGGTGGCCCTGACCGGAAGGACTGCAGCGCCAGGCATCTTTGACGTGATTGTAACCTTGGGCCGAGAACAGACGCTCGAGAGGTTGGGGCGCGTCATCAGATTCCTGGCATGAACTTTCTTATCTCCGTAATCATCCCGGCATATAACGAGCAAGACCGCCTCCAGGCTACGCTTGAGACGATTCTGGCCTATTTCAAGAACCGATCTGCTCCTGCTGAAATTATCGTGGTTGATGATCATTCCAGTGACGCGACTGGAGAGGTAGCACGCGCTTTCTGGCGCTATCATCAGCTCGGGGATGAGATGCAGATCTATCGCAACCAGAGGAATCTGGGCAAGGGGTTCAGCATCAAGCAAGGTATGCAGCTGGCCCGGGGGGCCTTCGCCCTGATGACCGACGCCGACCTGAGCACCCCGATCGAGGAAATCGAGAAGCTCGAAAGAGAAGTGATTGATGGTTCGTTCGATGTTGCCCTCGGCTCGCGTGATATCGAGGGATCCGTGGTAGAGATTCACCAGTCCTGGTTCCGAGAGCAGAGCGGCAAGATCTTCAACCGGCTCGTTCGTGCGATTACCGGGCTTCCGTTTCGAGACACCCAGTGCGGGTTCAAGTTGTTTAAATTGAGTACCTGCAAACCTCTGTTTCAGGTGCAAACCGTGAAAGGATTCGGCTTCGACGTGGAGCTGCTGTACGTGGCGCGCAAATGGGGGCTCTCGATGAAAGAGGTCCCGGTCGTCTGGCGGCACGCCCCGGGAAGCAAGGTCCATTTCGCCACTGACGCTCCCCTCATGTTCCTGGATCTGTTAAGAATCAGGTGGAACGACCGGTGCGGCCGCTATGAGAGGGAAAGTGCGGGCAGGGGGGCTGGGTAGCCCGACCTGAGTTAACCGGTTCGGTATTCCCACCCCTCGTTGCCAGCGGTTGCACAAAGAAACCGTGGGACGCTGCCGTCTTTCTGAAGTCGGGTATAATTATTGATAACCTTATTGTTAAATCATTTCTCGACAGGAGGGAGAAAATGCGATTACTCGCATTTGGGGCGATGTTCGTGATCCTCGGACTCGGTGTGGGTTGTGGCGGGGGGCAGACGGAACCGATTGAGACGGGCGGCGCTGAAGAAGCTGAGGCGCAGGGCAGTGAACCGTCTGTTGCAGTGGCAGAGTTGCGGTCCGCCGCAGGGATGAACGTCACGGGGACTGTCAGGTTCGAGAAAGCAGGCGACAACCAGGTGAGGGTGATTGCCCAGATCACCGGGCTGGCGCCGGGGAAGCACGGGTTTCATATTCATGAGTTCGGCGATTGCAGTGCGCCGGATTTCACCAGCGCCGGAGCCCACTTCAATCCGACTGGTGCGCCTCACGGGGCGCCCCATGATGCTCAGCACCACTCGGGAGACTTCGGCAATCTCGAGGCCGATGAACAAGGTCGGGCCGAGTTGGATATGACTGTAGACTTTCTCGAGTGGGAAGGTCCCAACAGCTTTATAGGCAAGGCGGTCGTCGTTCATGCCGAGGAGGACGACCTGAAGAGTCAGCCCTCAGGAAATGCCGGCGGTCGCGTGGCTTGCGGCGTGATACAGACGACGGGCTAGAAAAAACTTTTGATCCCGGGTCCTTTCACATCGTGAGTTCTCAAGGCGCGGGCGCGTCAGGCGAACGCATCCAGTTCGGCTCGCGTCGGAAGCGAGGGTTGGGCGCCGAGGCGTGTCGCGGTCAAGGCGCCCGCCCGGTTCGCGAAACTTATCGATTCGCGCAGGCCCCTTCCTTCGGCCAAAGCAATCGCCAGGGCGGCGTTAAACGCGTCTCCGGCGGCAGTTGTATCAACGGGCCGGATGGGCACGGTCGGCACCATCCCCGTCTCTTCCCCGGAAACGAGAAACGATCCTTTGCCTCCCATCGTAATGACGACCGTGTTGACTCCTCTCCGTAGCAGTTCCTCCGCAGCCTTGCGCAGCTGTTCCTGGCTGTCTGGCCTGATACCGGTCAGGATCTCGGCTTCGGTCTCGTTTGGTGTAATGATATCTACGCAAGAAATCAGCGTGTCATCGAGCGGTTGAGCGGGTGCCGGGTTGAGAATGACTCGGGCGCCGCTCTGCTCGCCGAGTCTGGCGGCTTCATGGACCGCAGGGAGGGGAATTTCCAGCTGGATGAGAACCACGTCCGCCTGTTCTATCGCGGGACGAGCTTTTTGCACATCCTCCGGAGAAAGCTCGGCATTTGCCCCCGGCGCGACGGAGATGATGTTTTCTCCATGGTCGTCGACCATGATTAACGCAACGCCCGAGGGCTTGTTGGGATCCTTAACGATGTAATCGGCGACAATCTTCTCTTGGCGGAAACCGGCGATGGCCCTCTCTCCGAACAAGTCGTCGCCCACTCGTGCGACTAAGGTGACATCAGCACCCAGGCGCGCGGCTGCAACGGCCTGATTAGCGCCTTTTCCGCCGGCTGCCATAACAAATTCGCCGCCCAGCACCGTTTCCCCCGGTCCTGGGATTCGCGCAGATTTGACGACCATATCAGTGTTCGAGCTTCCGACCACGACAATACGAGCTTTCTTCATGACTCCCCCTGATTACGGATGCCGCTTATTGGAACCGGGCGGCAATAATGAGCGCAAGTCCGGCCAAATAACCGAGGAACATCAGGGTGAGCAAACGCCCGGTCGACTTTGGCGCAGCCTCGAACTCTTTCCAGATGAAAACTCCCCAGAGAGCCGCAACCATAGTCGCGCCCTGTCCCAGGCCATAGGAGATCGCGAAACCTGCTTGGCCGGAGGCGATAATGCTGAAAGTCATTCCTATCGCCCATATCACACCCCCCAGGATCCCGATCGCATGGAGGGTCAGGCCGCCCTTGAAATACTCCGCCATGGCGACCGGTTCCCCAACGAAGGGTTTCTTCATGATGATCGGGTTGATGATGAAATTGCTGACCAGCAGGCCTAACGAAAAGAAGAAAACCGCAGAGTAAGGGCCGAGCTTTCCGTCTTCCAGGTTGATGAAGTCGGTTGACATTGAATCGGCGACGAAGCGGTAGAAAAAGCCCATCAGGATTCCGCATATGATCGAGAGTACCAGGCCTTTGGTCGTCACTCCCTGGCCTTGGTTCGGAAGGCGTCGATAGGCAGCCGCGTCGAGAATAATAGCCGCCGTAACGAGTCCGACACCCAGGAAAAGGATGACAGGGTTGCCGACCGGCGTCGCGATGTAATTGACAACCACGCCGATAACCAAGGCAAGTCCGATGCCGACGGGAAAGGCGACCGACATGCCAGCTATGGCAATAGCCGCGACTAGCAGAATGTTCGCAATATTGAAAACCACGCCTCCCACGAAGGCGGACACGATATTTCCAGACTCGGCCTGGGCGATGTCGTCAAGAAAGCTCCGGCCCGCTTCTCCCAGGCTGCCGAGAGTAAAGGCCATGATGACCGATAGCAGCAATACTCCCAGTGCGTAGTCCCAATAAAAGAGCTCAAACCGCCATGCCCGCCCGGCAAGCTTCTGGGTGTTGGCCCAGGACCCCCAGCAGAGCATAGTCACTACACAGAAAACAACCGCCCAAGCGTAACTGTCCAGAACGAACATGTCCCCTCCCTGAAGTTCTGCAACCCATCTGCTCTATCCGGCTGTCGTCGGTGTTTCCCGGCAGGTCTGGCAGATCCGTCGATCACCTGAATACGATCAGGCTCTCAATCGCGACTTTAGTCCCGGATGAGTCACCGAACGGTTGACCAAGAGCCTTTATCACAATGGTATGCTTGCCAGGTTTCAAGCCGAATCTGTGCCATACTGACTCGCCGTCGCGGCGCCCGTCATCGTCGGAATAGACATCTTGTCTGTCGGCGAATTCGCCGTCCAGATAGGCCTCCAGCACTCCGCCATCAGGCAGATAGGGCCCAACCACTATGGCGCCGGTGCCCTCGAAGCTGATTTCAGCCTCGGCCCCGAATTCGGTGGCGATTCTCAACTTCGAATCCCGGCCTTCAGCTGGCTGTCTCCAGTTTCCTCGCCAGATCCAGCGCGGATCGGTGATCGTGATCAATTCAGCCGGAGATCCGTAGTCATCCCACACCTGAAGCTTGGGGGCCTTCGGGTTCTGGGTCTTAACAATCAAACGCTCCCCTTCCAGGCGCCCGCCGTTGCGCCGGACCAGCTCGATCGCCCGTTTCTCTGTGCTTTGAACAATTTCCTCAAAGGTGTAGTCGGTAAAATCGAATTTCTGGCCAGCGATGGCACTCATCCCCTCTTTCCAGACCTCTGGTATGGCACGGTAACCGGTCATCACGCCCAGAATACCGGCGGCGCTGGAGGGATTGCAGTCGGAGTCCTGGCCCGCTCGAGTCGAGATTTCCATGGTCTGACCGAAGTCTTTGTTGCCGTAAAGCAGACCGAGGGCAATGTAAGCGCCATTGAGCTTGGCATCGATATTAAAGGGAGAGAAAGCGCCGGCAGGACAAGGATCGCGCCTGTTCCATTTCCTTTCGATCAGATGCCACGTGTGTCTCCAGTCTTTCGGATTCTCTTGATGCCATCGGAGAACGTCGGAAATTACTTGTGCATAAGGACTTCTTGAAGGGATACAGGCAAGTCCTGCCTCCACGACTTTTCGGACATCGCTTTCAAAGAAACCGGCGCTGTACATACCGGATACGAACATCCCGCCATAGAGTCCGTCGCCGTAATTCATAACCCGGCCGGCGCGGTCGGCGATCGCAACCGCGGCCTGAGGCAGCCCGGGTGCCATCAGCCCGATGAAATCGGCCTCGATCTGAAAGTCGATGTCATTAGCGTGGACGTTATAGCGGGGAGTTCCTGACTCCCCGGCTGGCACGCCTCGTTTGAGAGCCCGGCGGGCCGCAAGATTCGCATGCCATAGGGCGTATTTCGATTCGCGGAACATGGCTCCGAAATCCTCGGTCGTGGCATCAAGACCCTTCTCGTCCAGGACCTTGGCGAAGGTCATGTCGACGTACAAGTCGTCTTGGTGAATGGCGTTGGACAGACGCTCGGGACTCCAGGGAGGAAGCTCGCCTTCAAGGATTTTCCCATTTGACTTGAATTCGGTGGGTGCCCCGAAACTGACGCCGATTATCTGGCCTGCCCATCCCCCTTCGATCTTGTCCCGTAGTTCGGCGAGGGAGATGACCTTCTCGTCGCCGGCCGCAAGCCCAAGAACCGAGACCAGCAAAAGAGAAGCTGGGAAGAATAAAGTGAGGAGGCGCACTGTGAGTTTCTCCTTTCTCTGACGGCTGACGGTGGCGATTATATCTAATGTCGGAAACGATGGATATCACGCGTCGCGAGATGGCGTCGTCCACCTCCCCTGCTGCTGTTCCCTTGGACATTTTGCAATGCTAGAGTGGTAAATAACATTGCGAATAAGCCGCCTGTAAGATGGAGGTTCGAGGGTTCGAGGTTTAAAGGATGACGGTTCAATGGTTCCGGACGTTCGAGCCTTTGAACCTTTCGAAAACGATGAACCTTTAGACCAGGAGGCTCGATGCCGCAGCTATTGATACTAGCCTTTCTTTGTTCGACTCTATCTGTCCGCACTCCTGATTACGATTCTTCCACGACAAACGACGAGCGTTTTCTGAAGAGAGCGGCGATAAGTGCCATGACCGAAGTTCGGCTGGGTGAGTTGGCGATTCAGCGAACAGACAGTCAACCGATTCGCGATTTTGCCAGGAGGATGGTTACATCTTATTCACTGACGACCAAAGAAATCAGGGAACTGGCAGACCGGAAGGGAATAGCCTGTCCGTCACATCTCGACGGGAAACACAAGCAGATAGTGGAAGACTTGGCGCAATTGACGGCGCCCGGCTTTAACCGTGCTTATATGGCGGTCGTGATTGAGACTCATGAGCAAGACATCGGGGCTTTCGAGAGTCATGGCGCGACTGGTTGTGATGCGGATATCAGAGACTGGATCTCCTCGACCCTTCCGAAGCTAAGGGAACATCTTCAGGTGGCGAGGGAGACACGTCGCCAGACCGACGTCGGCACGGATGGGTAGCAAGTTCCACTTAGTCTATTGGGAGAAAACATGCCGGAAGTGGGAGACGCGGCAGTTATTAAGGCCGTAAGGGCATCTGCTCAAAGACTGGATAACGGCAACTATCATGCTTTGATCGACCGGATGGCCCAGGCTTCCCTGGTTTTCATCGGCGAGGCCAGCCATGGGACCCACGAGTTCTATCAGGAGCGTGCCGAGATCACCAAGCGGTTGATCAAAGAGCACGGGTTTCGAGGAGTCGCAATCGATGCTGCTTGGCCGGGTGCTTGCCGGGTTCACCGCTATGTAACCAATCGTGGAGAATCGCGAGATGTTCGTGATTCTCTTAGCGGTTTCCGGTATTTTCCGAACTGGATTTGGCGCAACAGGGTTGTGGAAGAATTCGTCGGCTGGCTGCGCACTCACAACGATTCGCTCCCGCCCTCTCAGTCCAGGGTCGGTTTCTACGGATTTGATCTTTACGGGCTGCATCCCTCCATCAGGCTGATCCTTGAGTACCTCGACAAAGTCGACTCTCGGGCGGCCGCTCGGGCTCGTCACAGATACTCGCGCTTTGATCACTTCGGCGAAGATGCCGAGCCCTCTGGATATGCGACTGATTTCGGATTGGACAAGTCATCTGAAAAGGACCTGATCAGTCAGCTGACCGAACTGCAGAAAAGGGAACTGGACCTGGTGCAAAGCGAGGGGCAGGCTGCACAGGACGAATACATTCAGGTCGTACAAAACGCCCGGCTTGTGAAAAACGCCGAGAACTACTACCGCGAGATGTTCCATGGACGAATCTCCGCGTGGAACATTCGGGAAACGCACATGGCCCAGACTCTGGACGCCCTGCGAAACCAGTTGGGTACGAAAAACACTTCGCCCAAACTTGTTGTCTGGGCGCACAATCTTCACATTGGCGATGCTTCTGCCACCGAGTTCGGGCAAAGGGGAGCGCTGAGCATTGGTCAGGTAATGCGCGACAAGTATGAAGATGACTGCTTTTTGCTTGGGTTCACCACCTGTTCAGGTACGGTGACAGCCGCATCCGATTGGGGCGCGCGGGCAGAAAAGAAAGCTCTACGTCCCGCGTTAACGGGCAGCTATGAGGAGCTGTTCCACCGAACGGGACTATCTGATTTCCTGATTAGCCTTTGGGATTACGAAGCAGCAACCGGGGAGTTGAAACAGTCTCGACTTGAACGGGCCGTCGGCGTGATCTACCGTCCGGAGACTGAACGACCGAGTCACTATTTCTATGCCCGGCTTTCCGATCAGTTTGACGCCGTGATTCACCTGGACCATACGCGGGCTGTCGACCCCCTGGAATTCACCCCTCAGCCCTGGGATGCTGAAACGGTCGGAACGTTTCCGAGTACGTTCTGAAGGGAGCGGACATCGTACCGTCCTCGCAATCGGCGACAGCCGGTCGTGGCGGGTGTTGTCGAAATCCTTTCCGAGGGGGGTCCCCTTTCGAAAGGGGTGCCAATCAGCTTACAGCAACCTGTTGACGATTGATTGTGACAAGGAGTTTCACGATCGGGGAACTTGGAGCGATCTCGTCAAGGTTGATACTGGTCCGGTGCTTCAGTTCTCCAAGATCTTTCCGACTACTCTGGAAGACAGATTCGACGTGGCTTTGGAGAGCATCCTTCATATGCTCCATGGCCTGCTCGAACGTATCTCCGCAAACCGCCACCGACAGGTCGTCTGCGCCACCATTCCACACACCATCTTCTTCCCAGAAGCGACAGACGACGGCCAGCGTGGTATTTGCTTTCTGTTGCTTGTTGGGTACAAAACGCATTAATCCCCAGAATGGTGACGTTCTCATGCAATCACCCAAGAGGTTTTCGCCTCTCCCTCAATGGATGAATACCTAGGTCATGCATTCAGTCAAGATAGCAAAACCTCCAGATAGCAGGCTGGAGAACCCAACCGATTCGTGCGGTTTGGGGGTGAATAACGATGTCAAGGATACAGGCAGGTCGCCCCGGGGTCAATCAGCATTCTCCGGCAGCATCTTTTTATCTCTAAATAAGATAGGTTCAGAGGGAGATATTCGCTCCAAGGACCGCACGTGGATCTCCGGATTGCTTCTTTTTGTCGAATCGGCGCCCTCGCTGCGCCCTGTGGCCGAAAGCGCGTCGGGTGCTTCGCCTTTGGGCGGTAAGCAATTTCTTTTCAGGGGATTAACTGGTGGGCCTAAGTGGAGTTGAACCACTGACCTCACGCTTATCAGGCGTGCGCTCTAACCAACTGAGCTATAGGCCCGACCGGAGAACCCTCAGTATAGCCAACCGATGCGATCAATACAAGAACTTCGGTTCGATTCGCAAGGGTTCCAAGGGGGCCAACTCTTGCTCTCACATGCCTTGTCGTGCTGAAGGCCCGCGCATTGGTCGATCTTCTCCAGGTCCCATCCCTTCGGGAAGAATCCCTCCAGAAGCGATCCCTTCAGAGTGCTAATCAGTGTCTGGCTTTCATTCATCCTCTTCTCCCCTTTTCGGCACCGGCTCAAGGAAGGAATCTTTTCGTAAAGACCCTGCCCCAGACGCGGTGGGGCCGAAACGCTTCAGCGAACTTGACGCCCGCTTGCAGCCCTCGAAATGACGACTGGCGCATGGCCAAATCAACGTAGTCGATGCCATCGTGACGCTGGAGCCATTCCGCTTGACTGCGGTGGCACGCGATCATACGTCGTTTAACTTGTTCGAAGGCCGAAACGTCCACATACTCTTCTGGGTCAAAACGAAGTCCGGCAAGTGTGTCCATGAAATAGACCGGAGTGAGGGTCGCGCACGCCGGGCTGCGAGTCACAAGTTGCGGAAGGGTCGCCATAAAGCTAGCGTCGAAACCGACCGTCGAAGTAATCACGTGGTCCGGCATGTAGTCACCAGGATCCGGCAGGATGATAAGATCCGGTCGTGCGGAACGGATGGCTTCCACCATTTTCAGGCGGGTTTCGCGGCCCGGGTAGATGTCGAGGTCACCGATGTCGAGCGTAAGCGATTCGGCGCCGATCAAGGCCGCCGCCTCCTTAGCCTCCCTACGCCGGATTTCGCGTAAATCGTTTGGCGGAATCTCCGTGTGCCCAAGGTTGCCGTTCAGTGCATGACACATCGTCACGGCGTGGCCCTCGGCGGCAAAACGGGCCAATGTGCCCGCGCACAGAATCTCCAGATCGTCCGGATGTGCTCCAATAGCTAGAACTCGCATCTCTCTGCCCCCTGCGACGTATCCCTCACTTTCAGGTCCACAAATGGAAGGGTGCCAGTCGCTCACGGAGCCCGCTTTACGCTTCGTGAACGGTTTCTTGCCTCTCGGACGTTTCTAGGGCGTGTCGAGCTGACGGTAGTCTTCGCCGGTCAGACTCTTCCGCACGGAGGCCTGCCAAGCCTGCAGTTGCTCCATCATTCGGTTTACCAGCCTCGGCTCTCCGGCCGACAGGTCGTCCTGTTCGCCTATGTCAACAGAAAGGTCGTACAGGGCTACGGGTTTCGTGTTTTCGCCCAAAGGGGCGTGCAGTTTGTATTGGTTGTCCACCAAGGCCGCCCACTGAACCGTTTCATCGTCGGTTCGTAGTTCAAAGGCAATCGGCCTAGGCCGGCGGGACATTTTCCCCTCAATCAGCGGCAGCAGGCTGATGCCGTCCAGCGGGAGTATCTGGTTAGGGATGTCAATGCCGAGTAATTCCAAGAAGGTGGGGTAGTAGTCGCTCGTGCACGCTGGAATGTCAGTCGAGAAGGGCTTGCTGATTCGCGCTGGCCATTCCAGGATCCCCGGCACGCGGACACCGCCTTCCCACAACGTACCCTTACCGGCCCGCAGCGGCCTGTTCGACCCGCTACCTGTCGCCCCATTGTCACTGCAAAACCAAAGCATCGTGTTCCGATGGACACCAAGCTCTATCAAGCCCGAACGCAGTTGGCCCATAGCCCGGTCGATGGCCGTCAGTTCGCCTGAGTAATCCTGTTTCTTGGGATCCAGTCCGGCATAGAGAGCTTTGTCCTCGTTCAAGGCGGCGTGGGGACTGTGCGGGTTGCCAAACCAGATCACGGCAAGGAAGGGCTGATTTTGGCGAGCGGCCTTGCCGATGAATTTCAATGCCCTTTCCACAATGATCTCCGAACCTTCGCCTTTTAGCAATCCCACCGCCTCGCCATTGTGATAGAACTCGCTCGGATCCAGGTCGAAGAAGTTCCAGTACGAGAACCATTCGTCAAAACCCTGGTTGCCCGGGTGGCGCAAGCGGCGGTCGCGGGTCTTCAGATTGCCGCGGTCGGTTCGGGCCGCCCCGTTCTCGGGAATTCCACCCAGGTGCCACTTGCCGAAGTGCCCGGTTGAGTAGCCGGCAGTCTTGACCGCCTCAGCCAATGTCATCTCTTCCAAGGGAAGGTCATAACCCCATGAGAAACAATAGTAGCGATTCGGATGTCGTCCAGTCATGCAACTGCCGCGCGTCGGAGAGCAGACCGGATGGGCGGCGTAGAAGCGATCAAATCGCAAGCCGCTCGCGGCCATTTCGTCGAGGACGGGCGTCCGCACAAGCCGGTTGCCGTTGTAGCCCACGTCGCCCCAACCCTGATCGTCCGTCATCGCTAGGATAATGTTTGGGCGTCCGTACAGCGAAACTCGGTCTCGGAGGGGGTTGGCGCCTTGCTCCCAGATTGCGGCTCCCGAGCCTGGCCCGAGGGCAGTCGCGCCAAGAGCGCCAGCCAACGCCGTTTGGAGAAAAACTCGACGATCAACGCTTTCGCCGCACTTTGCCATAGGGTGTTCACCATCGTGTGTCGTTCAAGAGCCCTGAGTCATGTGGCCTCGGTCAACCGCAAGGTTTGGAGTTCACGCTCTAGCGTGCCGGAGAGTTATCGCAGTCGAACATCGGCATGACGCGGGAGTCGGCGGCTACTGTGCGGCACGCTAAAGCGTTAACTCCAAACTTCCCCTGGGAAGTGGGGTCAACTCGATCTCCCAGACGAATTCTTCGCCCGGGCCGAGCTCGACCGCCGCCGTGCGGCTGGAGCCGCCCGAAGGACTCCTCCAGTCCCCGTGCGTCGAAATAGTCTTTTTCCTGACCCAGCAGGATGACGGGTTTTGGGGCGAGCGCGGCGATGAAATCAGAATGATCCAACCCGAGTGCGAGCGCTCCCGGCGGACATTGCTCATCGTCGGCGGGGAGCTCGTTTTCCATATTGCGGCGGAACGTCGTCACAAAGCAGCTGGGCCGCCATCGCCCAGTGTTGGTCCACGCCGCATAACCACGTCGTCATGGTGCCGCCCCCCGACTGGCCGGTTATCCCCACTTGTTTCGGATCGACTTCCGGTCGTGTGAGCAGGTAGTCAAGAGCGCGAATGCCATCCCATGCGCGCCACGTGCCGAAAAACTCGCCGACAAGGAGTTGCTGATTCCCGATCCAGTTATGCTCGCTGCCGCCAATGCCGTGACGCGCCTTGAGTTTGTCGGTGAGGTATTGCAGGCGTTCACCCTGGCCAATCGGATCGAATATCAGAACGACGTAGCCCTGCCGAACAAGACCCTGGCAGAAAGATTGATAAAGGTCGCGGGCCTTGCCGTTGTCCCAGTGCGGCGATAGGGACTGTCCCTATCCCCGAGCGTCCCCGAGCGTCAGGTCCCTAACTCCTCGCGCTGACTGGAGGTTGCTGCCGCTGCTCTTGCGCCTCGACTTGAGAGTTCGCTATTCTGAGCGAAACTGGCTCACCGAACGAAACCTTTGACAGGGAGAAAACCTATGAAACAGCTCATTGGTACGGTAGCAGCCTGCCTGCTGCTGACGTCGGCCTCCGCTCTCGCCCAGAATCAGGACGAGGAGATGAAGGCCTGGATGGAACTCAACAAGCCCGGGCAGGAACACAGGTACATCGAGCAGTTCTCCGGCAACTGGGACGTGTCAGTGACTATGTGGCACGCTCCGGGTGCGCCGCCGACGAATTCGAAGGGGACAGCCGAGCATAGGATGATCCTGGATGGACGTTATCTGCAGCAGCACTTCAAGAGTGACATGATGGGAACGCCCTTCGAGGGAATGGGACTCTGGGGCTACGACAACGCGAAGAAGGAGCACGTCTCAACCTGGGTAGACAGCATGAGCACCGGGATCTTTACGGCGACAGGCAAAAGCGAGAGTGCCGGCAAGTCTTTCACTTTCACCGGTGAATACAAGGATCCCAAAGGACAGACCCGAAAGGCCAAGGAGATCCTCCGTTTTCAGGATCCCAACAAGATAGTCGCCGAGATGTTCGAAATTGGCGCTGACGGCAAGGAATTCAAAAACATGGAGATGATTTACACGCGCCGCAAGTAGCGGAAGGCTCCCTCCAACTGATCCGCGCCCGGTTTCGTGGCTGGGCTCCCAGGCGAGCCCGGCCACGATGAAAAGGGCGGCTGCGATCAGGTTGCCACCGTTTGTCAGTTGCCCTCCCAGCCGACCGCGGTTGGCAGCCAGTCACGGGTCAGGACGTCGCCGAACAGGAAAGCGATTAGAATCAGGAACCAGAAAATCCCCGCCCCGACGAAGACCCAGGTGAGTTTGCTGCTGTACCAGACATGCATGAAGAACAACACCACCAGGGTTGCCTTGATTACCGCGATAGTGAGCGCAACGATCGTGTTCAGTGTGCCCAGATCGAAAAAGGCGACAAATACGGTTAAGCCAGTAAGAAAGAGCAGCGCGGCGAAAACCGTATAGTAGATTCTCAGAGGAACCACATGCTCAGACATCAATGCCTTCCTAACAGATAGAGCAGGGGGAACAGGAAAATCCAGACAATATCCACGAAATGCCAATACAGGCCGGTTACCTCGACTGGCCCATAGTAGGCGGGGGAATACCGTCCACGCCAAGCCTGAAAGGCAATAATCGTAACTACCACCACCCCGATGATCATATGAGCGGCGTGCAAGCCGGTCATCACGAAGTAAAAAGCGAAGAAAAGCATTTGTTGCCGCTCAGCTCCTTGCAGCGCAAACCCCGCACCTGGAATCAGTCCCTCATGGTACTTATGCGTATACTCCGCCGCCTTGATACCCAGGAAGACGAGTCCCAGCGCGACCGTTGCCAGAAGGAAGATGGCCGTCTTCTTGCGCTTTCCCAGCTGGGAGGCGTGGACTCCCAAGGCCATGGTCAAGCTGCTGGCAATAAGGACCACTGTATTGATACCCCCGAGGACAATGTCCAGGTGATGGCTTCCCGCCTCGAAAGCGTGGGGGTAGGCTCCGCGATATTGAGCGTAACCAGCGAAAAGGCCTCCGAAGAACAGGATTTCCGTTACCAGGAAGGTCCACATGCCCAGCGATGTGGCTTCCTTCTGCTGGCTGAGATCATCGAAGTGATGCGCGAGTGGACTGCTTGCCTCCGACAATTTCTGGTTCCTCCTTTGAATAGGCGTATGCTTCTTCCGTGACTATAGGCGTTTCATCGAAATTCTCGGTGGGCGGCGGTGACGGCGTGGTCCACTCCAGTCCCTTAGCTCCCCAGGGGTTGGGACCGGCCAACGCCCCGTATCTGAGTGACCAGAGGAAATAGACCATCGGGATGAGATAACCGACTCCCAGAATCGACGCGCCAGCCGTGGACATCACGTTCAATACCTGGTACTCGTCGGGGTAGGCGTGGTACCTGCGCGGCATGCCCAGATACCCGAGCACGAACTGGGGGAAGAAGGTGAGGTTAAAGCCTGCGAATACCATCAGAACGGCAAACTTGCCCCAGGCTTCGGGAAATAACCGCCCGGTGATTTTCGGCCACCAGAAATGCAGCCCTCCCAGGAAGCCCATGATCGCGCCTCCCACCATGATGTAGTGAAAATGTGCGACCACGAAGTACGTGTCGTGAACATGGACGTCGACACTGGTGGCTGCAAGAAACAGACCGGTCAGGCCCCCAATAGTGAACAGCCCGATGAAGCCAAAGGCGTACAACATGGGGGTTTCGTAGGAGATCGACCCCTTGTACATCGTGGCGCTCCAATTGAAGACCTTAATGGCAGAAGGGATTGCGACCAGGAAGCTGAGCACCGAGAAGAGGAGCCCCGCATAGATCGACTGGCCGCTTGTGAACATATGATGTCCCCACACCAGGAACCCATACACGGCGATAGCAAGACTCGAAAAGGCCACAAACGTATAGCCGAAAATCCTCTTTCGCGAAAAGCAGGTCACTAGCTCACTGACAACCCCCATAGAGGGCAGGATCATGATGTACACGGCGGGGTGCGAGTAATACCAGAAGAGATGCTGAAAGAGCAGGGGATCGCCGCCAAGTGCCGGGTCAAAGATCCCAAAACGGAAGAGCCGGTCCATGGCTACTAGAACGATAGCGATTGCGAGCACTGGGGTCCCGAGAATCATGATCAGGCTGGTCGCATAATGTGACCAGATGAACAGAGGGAGACGAAACCAGGTCATGCCCGGCGCCCGCATCTTGTGAATGGTGACAACGAAATTCAGGCCGGTCAGGATGGAGGAAAACCCGGTAATAAAGACGCCCACGGCGGCCAGGGCGACGTTGCTGTTGGAATAAGTCGTACTGAATGGGGCATAGAAAGTCCAACCCGTGTCAACACCCCCAAGAATCACTGCTGAAAGCGTAATAATGGCGCCGATCACGAAGATGTACCAGCTAAGGAGGTTGATGCGTGGAAACGCCAGATCGCGGGCCCCGATCATCATCGGGACAAGGAAGTTGCCGAGAACAGCCGGGACTGAGGGGATCAGGAAAAAGAAGATCATCACGATGCCGTGCATCGTGAACATCCGGTTGTACATCTCGGCTTCCATCAGATCGCCTTGGGGAGTGAGCAGCTCCAAACGGATCAACAGCGCGAACAGCCCTCCCAGGAAGAACATGGCCGTGATGGAGACCAGGTAAAGGATTGCTATTCTCTTGTGATCGATCGTGAGAAGCCAGGACTTCAGCCCGAACCCGTTGGTCAGATAATTGGGTGCAGGCGTGCCAACCAGTTCTGTTTCCACCTTCCTTGGTTCAATTTGTGTACTCATCGATTATTCCTATTGCGACGATGACGCCGGGTTGGTCCCGGGAGTGGCTTGCGCCGGCCCAACGGTCCCCGGCGTTTCTCCGGAGGCAGGTGCCAACGACTTCACGTAGGCGATAAGCTGCAAAATGCCTTCTTCCGAAACCTGTCCCTGATATGTCGGCATGATCGGCTGGTAGGCCGAGACTATCTTTGCATTCGGTTGCAGGATCGATTCCCGTATGTAGGCTTCGTCGGCTACCACCTGTTCGCCGGTAATAAGCTGGACGGGATTTCCGAAGAGCCCGACCAGGGTGGGGCAGCGTCCGCTTCCATCAGGCACGTGACAGGTGACACAGCCCAGTTGATTGAACAATTTTCCCCCCCGGGCCGCCATGGAGCCCCCAGAAGTATCGCCGGCCAGCCATGCCTCGTAGTCCCGAGGTTCCATCGCTATAACGCTGCCGACCATCCCGGAGTGCTGGGTCCCGCAATACTCAGCGCAAAAAAGGTGGTAACGGCCCGGTTTGGTGGCCTCGAACCAAGTGGTGTGATAGCGACCCGGCAAAACGTCCATCTTCATCCGGAAGGCAGGCACATAGAAGCTATGAATCACGTCCTCGGATGTCATGATGAGCCGTACCGGACGGCCCACGGGCACATGCAGGTCGTTAATCTCGCGGTTTCCCTCCGGATGCTGGAACTTCCACATCCACTGCCTGCCCACTACGTAGATGTCCATAGCGTCGTCCGGCACTCGCGCCATCTTGAAGTACAGGCTCGCACTCCAGCCGAAAATGGTCATCGCGATCAGCAGAGGTATTGCGGTCCAGATCAACTCGAGGCGCAGTGAGCCGAGATTCGGTTTCGGAATTTCGTCGGAGGCGCGTCGACGGTACCGAATCGCAAACACCGTGACCATCAAGAAAATCAGGCCGGTAAAAAACGAGGCCACGGCGATAAGGAAGAAGAACAGCAGATCGACTTCGCCCGCGATCGTGGATGCTTGTGTTGGAAAAAGCGGAAAATTCTCCAGCATGGCTCTTTCGTCTTAAAGTTTGTGACCCCCGCCTAACCATTGGGTCAAAGGCATGGCGCGTAGCAACCCGTGCGTCCCACAAATTACGTTGTCTTGAACTGGCTCTCGACTTTCTTCCTTGCCCGATCCCGAACGAGCATGAGAGCGATGAATCCACCGAGCAGTAGAACGGTTGCTGCTCCTAACAAACGCAGTACGTTCCGGACGATCATTCCGTATTTGCCAGTCAGGGGGTCGTAATGGAAACAGTAAAGCAGCAGTTGATCCACGGGGGATCCGATCTTATTGGCGGACGCCTCCACTAACCCCAGTCTCAAATCTCTCGGGGGGTATTCAATTCCGTAGTAGTAACGCGCTACTTGTCCCTTGGGAGTCAGCACCATGATGGCGCTGGCGTGCGCGTATTGCTCGGTCTTGGGATCGTAAGTAAATCCGAAACCGACGGACTCGGCCAGACGGGCGATCTGGTCTTCGGTTCCTGTCAGGAAGTGCCAGCCCTTCTCGCCCGTCGGCCGGTTGTACCTCTCCAAATAGTGTTTCTTCTTGGCTGCCGCCAGTTCGGGTGTTTCAGTCGGGCTGATACTGACGGTTACGACTTCAAACTCCTTTCCGACATCGAACTTGAGGACCTTAAAGGAAGTGAGCATTCCATTTAATACCAGCGTGCAGAGCATCGGACATTCGTAGTAAACCAGGGAGAGCACGACCGGCTTTTGGCCGAAAAAGTCCCCTAGCCTGACCATCTTCCCGGTTTCGTCCCTGAACTGAAGGTCAAGCGGAACTTCAGAGCCCAACTTCTGATCAATTCGAACCGCGCTAAGGCTGGGCGGTTCGGCTGACGATGGAACCAAGCCCTGCGCGTAAACGGGCGCGCTAGCAGCTACTAAGGCGATTACAAGAAAAGCAATAATCATGTTTTCTTACTCTTCAATAACAGGACGCAAGATTATGGATTTGTGTTTCGTTCATCCTGTCGGGATTGTGGCGGCCTTGTCGCCGGGCCGCCCAAGGGCGCGGGAGGACGGGATCTGTCCGTCCCGGTTGCCACCGGAGTGGTTTGCATTCCCGAAGTTGAGAATGGGTTTGGCGTCTCTTCTTCGGCTCCAATCGGCGGCAAATTTGGCAGTCCGTTTTCCACCACGATATCCATCGCCTGCTCCACTGGAATTCGGACAATGCCGGATGCCTTGTTCACCCACCCGTAGCTCTCCAGTTGCTGTTGTTCTTTTTCCAGCATTTCTCGCAGGTCGGTGCCGGGAGAGGTCTGCAACCGTGGTGAAGGAGGCCGGTAGTCGATGGCTCTTTGCCTTGATTCGGCCACCGGTTGCCCTGATCGATAGTCAAAATAAACGAACAGAAGCCACATGGCGACGAAGACGACCGCAATCAACACGCCCAGACCGACAAAGGCGTAAGCCAACATTCGAGGGTTGGCGTCGGTTGTTTCATAGCCGGTATCGATTTTGTCTGCAGGCTGTTCGGATCGATGACTCATAAAGCTGCCTCCTCGCGATAGCTCAATGCCTCAACGAGGCGGGGATCCCGAATTGGGATCAGGGAAACGTCTTTTAACCGCCAGGCAAAAGCCGCCAACCAGATGCCACCGACTGCGATCGGAGTAGTAAAATCCATCCAACTGACTGAAAAGCCCTCGCGATGGAGAGCCGGAGAGATGATCCAGAAGAGGTCAACCACGCGAAGTGCCAGTATCCCTATAGCGATCTTGGCAAGCACCGAGGCTCGTTTCTTGGCCCGGCTCTGCAGCAGAATCACAAAGGGCACACCGAAATGAAAGATGATCAGAATCAGGCCAACATACTGCCAGCCGCCTTGCATGCGGCTTTGGTACCAGACTGCTTCTTCAGGGATGTTGCCCGACCAGATGATCAGGAACTGGGAAAACGCCACGTAGGCCCAAAGCATGACAAATGTAAGCAACAGATTCCCGAGATCGTGAAACTGTTTCGGCAGGGTGATCTCCGCCAGAGGTTTTCGCTCTGACAGATACCGTAACGCAATAATGGCGAAAGCGATGGCGGCAAGTCCCTGTCCGACTAGAAAGAGCAGGCCGAAGATCGTCGAGTACCAATGAGGCTCCAGCGACATGACCCAGTCAACAGCGGCGAAAGTCATGGTAAGTCCGTAGATGACAAGCCCCGGACCACTCAATCGCTCCATCCTGGAGACCAACTCCCCGTTCCCACTCTCGTCGACCTGTTGTGACCATCGAGTCAGTAGGCGGGCTATCAAGATCCAGACCGCGAAGTAGAAAACCGAGCGGATAATAAAGAACGGCGCATTCAGATAAGTTGATTTGTGTTCGAGGGCAGCATCGGTCGATTCCGCTTGCATCCAGTCGTAAAGGGAAGGAAGCCCGATGAGGATTGGTATCAGCAGCAGTGCCATCAAGGGCAACAGGCGGGCGGCTGTCTCCAGCACCCTCTGGATGACGAAGCCCCACATGCCGCCGACCAGGTGGTGGAGCATCAGCAGCGCGACTGAGCCGAGTGTGATCCCCAGCCAGAGTAGAAAGCCCATCAAATAGGAATGGAGAAACTGCTCCGGGTTCAGGAAAGCACCGACCACCGAAACCACGCCGGCCACGATGCCAACGAGTAGTGCCCGTTTCTGAATCTTATCCAGATCAGCTCGCGCGACTTCTTCGTTCATTACTCCTCCATCTCCTCGAGTTTCTGCAGTTGATCTTCTGGCACATGCGCGACGGTCGTCCCCTGGCTGAGCTGCAGTGTTCGGATATAGGCGGCTATAGCCCACCGGTCTTGCGGCGCCACGCGATAGGCATAGGGATACATAGCGCCGAACCCGCGAGTCATGACATCGACGAAGTGTCCAAGAGGCGCTGTTCGAAGACGATCAATATGGTACGAAGGAGGACGGGCCATTCCTCTCTGAACGATCATTCCTTGCCCGGTGCCGAGGCGGTCATGACAAGGTGAGCAGTAAATCTCGAAACGTTCGCGGCCTCTCTGAAGCACTTCCCGGGTCAGCGGGAAAGGCATTTCGTTTCCTGGTTGTCCGTTAATCAACCCGGTCTGCAGATACTCCTCCTGCTCGCTGACTCGCCCGACACCGCGAGGGACAGTACCCGCCACGAACGCCCGGCCCGATCGACCGTCGGGAAAGAAATCTACCGTTTCCAGTGGTTTGATCCTGGCGTCGTCGCGCATGCCGTTTCGGCAGGCGTTACCGGTCACACCGAGGACGATCACCAGGAGCAGTGTAAGCCGGAAAGCTCTTGATGCTCTTCGTGTGCCTGTGTGCATGACTTTATTGCTTCTCTCGAGGTTCATAGGTCGACTTCATTCACGGCGAATGGGTGTAAAGCCTCCAGAAAGTTCCTGGTTTCCTCCCGGTCGAACTTGGGGTCCGTCGCCTCGATCGCCAGGAAGAACCGGTTCTGAGAAGCCTGCGCGAAGCGGGGCACTCCAAAGGCCGGGTGATAGGGCATCGGCAAGCCGTTGAGCGCGATCATTCCGATAACAGCGGCCAGGGCGGCGAACAGGATCGTCACCTCAAACGTGACGGGGATAAACGCAGGCCAGCTATTGAGCGGCCGCCCGCCGACGTTGAGCGGATAGGTGATCTTCGAAACCCAATACTGGAGGCCAAAACCGGTCAGGGCGCCGACTGTTCCAGCGATGAGGACAATCGCGGGGAGTCCTGTCCGTCGAAACCCGACCTCCTCGTTAAGACCCTCGATCGGGAAAGGTGAAAAAGCATCCATGTTCCGGTATCCGGCTTCCCGGGCGCGCCGGGCCGCTCGTAGCAGTTGTTCGGGTGTTTCGAACTCGGCCATGAGCCCGTATATCTGGGGTAGGATTTTTCCGTCCTGTAGATTCTTCTCAGCCATACACTTACTCCGTCTTGCCGGCTGTTTCGGCAGCAGCCGCCTTCCTATGACTGGAAATCAGGTGCCTGACCTCGAAAATAGAAATCATCGGCAGGACTCTGATGAAGAGGTAAAGCAACGACAGGAAGAGACCGATGGTTCCCGCAAATGTTGCATAGTCCCAGATCGTGCCTCCATAAATTCCCCATGAAGAGGGCAAGAAATCGCGGTGCAGGCTGGTTATTACGATGACGTAACGTTCCAACCACATCCCAATATTGATAATGACGGCGATGACGAATAGAAGCGGCACATTGTCACGGACCCGTCGTGACCAGAGGAGTTGCGGCACCAGGATGTTGCTCAAAATCAGGGACCAGAAGATCGGAGCGTAGGGACCGAACATCCGGTTTCTGGTCATGTATTGCTCGTAGGAGTTCGCGCCGTACCACGACATGAAGATCTCCATCAGGTAGCCGTAACCGACGATCAGCCCGGTTGCCAACATGACTTTCGCCATGTTCCGCAAATGCCGGGCGGTAATCAGGTCTTCCAGTCCATAGATCGCCCGGATCGGTATAACCAGGGTCAGGACCATGGCAAACCCGGAATAAATCGCGCCGGCGACGAAATAGGGAGGGAAGATCGTGGTGTGCCAGCCGGGGATTATGGACACGGCGAAATCGAAACTGACCACGGTATGCACCGAAACCACCAGTGGAGTGGCAAGGCCAGCGAGCAGCAGATAGGCCGTCTCATAGCGGTGCCAGTGAATGGCCGAACCGCGCCAGCCCATCGCCAGAATTCCGTAGAACACTCGCAAGGTCGGCCGCTGGGCTATGTCACGCATCGT